>Ga0315285_10001461_pt1 | contig 24898 bp, 36 predicted proteins | sample YL17G09_36_MG_FD_203698 | JGI IMG/M metagenome (GOLD analysis project Ga0315285, IMG submission 203698) | Sediment microbial communities from Yellowstone Lake, YNP, Wyoming, USA - YL17G09_36 | ecosystem: Environmental > Aquatic > Freshwater > Lake > Sediment | place: USA: Wyoming | collected... | reverse complement strand
CCCCTCGTCCTCGTCCCCGTCCCCCCCGTCACCCTCCCCCTCCTCGCCCTCCGGCCCGTCCTCGTCGCCGGGGGGCGGCGGCGGCCTCCTCTCCCTCTCCATGGCCCCCTCCTCAGGCCGCGGACCCCGCCCACGACCTGTACCACCTCCTCACCGTCTCCCCCGACACCCCCAGCTCCAGGGCCATCGACGCGAACGTCGCCCTCGCCCTCGACCTGAAGTACGCCCCCAGCCTCCTGTACCCCGCCCTCCCCAGCGCCTCCCCCATCGCCCCCGTCGCCGCGGACTCCTCCGTCCTCATGCCGTCCCCCCTTCCTTCCCGTCAGCCTAATTCCCGCCTAACCCGCCGCCCCCACGCTAATGGAAATCGTCGCCCAGACGGGGGCGGCCGCCGACGCCTGCGCCCTCCCCCCTCCCCTCCCCCCCTCCGTCCCCCCCTCCCGGTGTCCGCCTTGGGGTTGCGTCTTCCCGGCCCTCCGGTCCCGCCTCCCTCCCCGACCTCGGGTCGGCCCTCCCTCCGCCCGCCTCCCAGGCCGCCGACCCGCTTCCTGGGGCCCCCTTACGGGCCTCCACGGCGGCCCCCGGCCCCCCTCCGGGCCGCCCCGACACGCTTCCGGCCCCCTCCCGGCCCCCTTTCCGTGTCACCTCCGGGCCCCGGACGGGGCGAGCCTCGCCAGCGCCTCGTCGATCATGGCCGACATCTGGTCGGCCTCGGCCCTCCGCCTGTCCTCGGCCCTCCTCCGCTCCTCCTCCGCCGCCCTCCTGGCCGCGTCCTCGGCCCTCGCCCTCGCCTGCTCCGCCTTCGCCCTGGCCCCGGCCGCCCGCTCCTCCTCCTCGGCCTCCTGCCGGACCCTCCCGCGGTACGCCTCGACGTCCTCGCGGACCTTCGCCCACCTCTCCGCCTCCTCCCGCTTCCTGCTCCCGCGGCCCCCCGCCCTCTCGGCCCGCTCCCGCTCCGCCCGCTCCCGCTCCTCCCTCTCCCACTCCTCGGCGTGCTCCTCCACCCACTTCCTCTTCCTCTCCTCCGCGCCCTCCTGCCACGCCCTCTCCTCCGCCTCCCTGGCCTTCTTCCGTCTCGCCTCCTCCTCGGCGGCCTTGGCCTTCGCCGCCCTCCCGGCCTCCGCCCTCTCCTTCTGCTTCCTCCTCGCCTCCTCCTGCGCCGGTGTCTGCTTCCTCCCCCCCGGCTTCCCCTCCCCCTCCCCGGCGGCCAGGGCCTCGGGGTCCACGTCGTCCACGGTCCTGGGCTCCCCCTCCCCGCCCGCGGGCCCCTCCGGCCTCTCCGTCTCCGCGGCGTCCATCTCCCTCCGCATCCCGGCGGTCCCGAGGACGCCCTCGACCTTCCTGATCCCGTAGGCCATCGTCTTGGCCCAGAGGTCCTCCCTGCCCGCCGCCTCCTGCGCCGCGACGCTCCGCTTCGTGTCGGCGATCTCCCTCGCCGCCGCGTCGTACGCCTTCGCCGCCTCCCCGTCCCCCTCCTCCTCGGACCTCGCCACCATCTCGGCCGCCACCTCGAGCGCGCCGTCCAGGTCCAGGTCCCCCATCCTCGACCCGATCACCTCCGCCGCCCTCGTCTTGACGTCGCCCCAGCCCGCCTCCTCGGCGGGCACCTCCGGCGGCCTCGGCTCCACGAACCCGGCCCCGGGCTTCCCCCCCTCGTGCGGCTGGCCAGGCTTGTCCCCGAACCTGCCCCCGGCCGCCCTCGGGTGGAGCTGCTCGAACCTGGGGTCCTGCTCCTTCCCCGGCGCCTTCCCCCCGACGAGCGCCTTGGTCAGCAGGATGGAAAACCGGTCGCTGCTTGCCGTCCTCATGTTCGCTCCCGCGCATACCGTATGCGCGCCTCAGACCTTGAGCCGCAGCGCGTCCCGCCTCGCCGCCTCCGCCGCCCCTGACAGGACGGACTCGGCGCCCAGCAGGACGGCCCGGAAGTCCTCGTCCCACATCGCCTCGGTCTGCCCCCTGACCGCGCCCAGGTCGGACTCCGCCTCGGCGTACCTCCTCGCCCTGGCGACCGTCTCGGCGTCCTCGGGGCTGGCGACCCTCACCCCCCTCAGCATGGACACCGCCCTGGAGAGCGCCAGGTATCCCCTCCTCCTCCTGTCGTCCTGCCTTCCCCCGAGCGCCTGGTAGTCCGTCGGGACCCGCCTCCTGTGGTCCGCTACCTGGGCCCTCATGTCCTCGGCCTCCTCGTCGGCTATCGCGTCGACCTCGGCCCTCAGGCCCGCCACCAGCCTCGCCCCCTCCTCCAGGTCTGCCACCTCGGCGAGCGCCTCGCCCGCCTCGCCCCTCGGCGCCCACCGCCCGGCGGCCCCCCTCGGGTGCTCCGCCTCCTCGTACCCCTTGGCGAGCGCGCCCAGGAGCCCCCTCGCAGCGGCCTCGCTCTGGGGCGTCCTCATGTTTCCATTCCCCTGCCCAGGCCCTTGACGAACCACTCGGCCCTGCCCGACGACCTGAACCCCCGCGCCGCCACGTACCGCATCGTGTCCCGGTCCTTCACGTCGACGCACAGCTCGACGAACCCCCACCGCCCGGAGCCGTGCCCCTCGAACCTCTGGAGCAGCGCGAGGCCGAGCCCCCTGCCCCTGGACTCCCGGTCGACCACGAGCGCGTCCACGTAGCCCCACGTCCTCATGTCGTACCCGGTCAGGAACCCGGCCGTCCTGCCCTCCTCCTCCGCGACGAGGAGGATCGACTGGGGCGACTCGACGAACGCCCTCCAGTCCTCCTCCCCGTAGTCGACCCCGACGATCGTCTCGACGCCCCGGCCGGCCTTGTAGATCCTCTGGATCTCCGCGGCGTCCTCCGCCCTCGCGGTCCTGATCAGCATGCCGTCGCCCCCCATGTCAGGGATGCCTTCCGCTCTCCCGCCGCCACCTGTACCGCTCCCCCGGGAGCCCCACGAACCTGCCGCACACCGGGCAGACCACGAACTCGACGCCCCACCCCCTGACCGCGATCTTCCTCGGCTCCCCGTCGGACCCCGGCGTCCCGCACCTGACGCTCACCGTCCACTCCCCGGAGACGTAGACCCGGTGCCCTCCCCTCACGGCGCCCCACCACTCCCGCAGCCGCCGAAAGATTCCCACGGCCCGCCGCCCTTCTTGGGTCGTACCCGGAGCAGCCGCACCCGCCGTAGTGGCAGCCGAACCTGTCGTGGGCCGACCGCGGGTGCCCGCACGAGCAGTGCCTCTCCCGACCGGCCATGCGTCACGCCTTTTTCCACCCCTGGCCCGGCATCTCCCCGTGCCCGGCGATCTCCATCGCGTTGCGGTAGAGGTAGTAGGCGGACATCCAGAGGCCCGCGAGGCCCCGCGCCCTCTCCTCGGGCGGCCTGGCGTTCTCTTCCCCGAGCGCCTCCCGGAAGCGGTCCAGCCTCTCCCAGACCGTGTCCACGGGCCTCTCCACCATGCCCATGACCGCCTCGACGTCGTCCGCCACGCCCTTGAGGCGCCCGGCGAGGTCCTCTATCTCCCCCGGCATCGCGTCGGACGCCCTCTCCGTCGGCAGGAACCGGCGCACCCTCTGGGACGCCTCCCTCGCCACGGACAGCGACCGGCCCATCCTCTTGAGGAGCGCCTCCCCGGCGGCCTCGCCGCCCACGACCCCCTCGCCCTTGGGGGCGAACTTCCCGGCCGGGTCGCGTGGGTGCTCGCCCTCCTCGAACTCGGCCTTGGAGATGAGGGCCTCCGTCGCCTTTCGCAGCGCCCCCCCTCCCCCCGGCTCGCGGTACATGTCGGCGTTCCGCGAGCCGTACTTCCCCGCGTTGTCCACGAACCCGAACCGCCTGTAGAACTCGAACAGGCGCGCCCTGTTCCTCTCTCCGACCTCCCCGGCCTCCGCGACCTTGAGGGTCAGCGTCTTCCCCCTCGCGTCGGCCATCGCCGCCAGGCCCCTCATGACCGCCGTTCCCTTCCCCTTCGACTGGTCATCCTTCGGGACCTCGATCACCACGATCTCGATGGTCCCGTCTCCCTGCGGCATGAGCAGGACGTTCACCCCGGTGTGCCCCTCCTTGACGGCGTCCATCATCGCCTGGGCCGCCGCGTAGTCGCGCCCCGGCTCGGGGGCCGCCGCGTCCCTCCTGCCCTCGGGGAGGACCCATATCCGGTCCTCCTCCTTGTCGAAGTCGTGGGTGGGCATCCTCCTCAGCGACTCCTGGAGGGCCCTGGACGCCTCCCACCTATGGACGTAGGCCCCGCCCTCGTACTGGTTGGCGACCCGCTGCACCGCCTCCCGGTACATGCCCGTGCCCCGCAGGGACTCGTCGGACACCTCGGTCCTGTAGATGTGGAAGCACCTGACGTACGCCCCGCCGCGCTTCCTCTCCTCCTCGAACCCGGAGATGTGCCCGACCCTTTTCCTCCCCACCATGATCTGGTGGGAGAATCCGTCCCCCTTCTTCGTCTTCCTGACCGTGAACGGCGGGATCGCCCGCCTGGGCTTTCCGGCCTGGCCCCCCGGCTTGTCGGAGAACCTTCCCCCGGCCTCGCGCGGGTGCTCGGACTCGGCGAACGCCTTCTCCACGAGGGACCTCGTGGCTCCTCTCAGGACCTCGACGCCGCCATCCGGACCCGACGTTTCCATTCGCTAATCCTCGTCGTCCTCGTACCCCTCCTCACCCCAGTCGTCGTCGTCCTCGTCCTCCGCCTCCTCCATCTCCTCGATCTCTTCCTCGATCTCCGACTCCATGTACCTGACCGAGACCTCCGGCTTCCCGTCCGACCCCTCCTCCTCGTAGTCGACCAGGTAGGACAGCTTGCCTAACGTCCTCCCGTCCATCCCCTCCTTCATCCTCTCGACCTCCCTCCACCCCAGCGGCCTATCGAGGAGGAAGTAGACGTCCTTGTCGGTGGTCCCCGTCTTGTACTTGACCTTCGCCCCGTCGAGGAAGCCCGCCACGGCCTTGGCCGCGGCCTCGCTCTCCTCGTGCGCCTTGTCCCTCTCCCGCCTGAGCCTGTCCAGCTCGCTCTCCTTCGGCCTCTCCGGCTCCTTCCTCGGCTCGGGCCGCTTCGGCTCGGGCCTGGGGGCCGGCTTCGGCTCCGGCTTCGGCTCCGGCCGCGGGGCAGCCTTCGGCTCGGCCTTCGGCTCGGCCTTCGGCTCGGCGGCCTCCTCGACGATCCTGAGCCTCTGCTTGTCCGACTTCGGGTGCCAGACCATCTCGACGGAGACCCTGCTCCCGTCGGCCCGCCTGTACCAGCTCGTCTTCCCGGTCCACCCTCCGGGATAGGGCGTGTCCTTCGTCTTCCTCTCCCTCTCGAACCCCGCGTCCCTGAGCCTGGCCTTCGCCTGCCCCCACGCCTCGACGACCATCCCCACGGAGCCGAACACCTCCCGGTCCCCGGGCCTGAACATCCCGGCCCCCGCCGACGCTCCGCCCGGCTTGGCCGCGAACTGGCCCTCCCTGCCCCTCGGATGGAGGCGCTCCTCGAACCTGGCCGCCTTCTCGACGGCCTCCTCCTGGGTCGTCGGGAACGCGCCTACGACCCTGGCCCTGCCGAACAGGACCCCGGACAGCGGATTGTCGTCGCCCATGCCGCACCTCATTTCGACTCCCCCGGGTGGACCTCTCCCCTGCCAGCGCCCCTCACCTTACCCGTGGCCACGGGGCCCTCGCCGAGGTGCTGCCCGCTCCCCCCGATCTGCCACACGTCCGCCGTCCCGTCCCCCTTCCCCGCCACCATGATCTCGTACATCTTCCGGTACTTGGACCCGAGGGCGTAGGCGTCGACGTGGTGCGTCCCCCCTCCCCTGACCACGATCCACTTCTTCCCGCCCACCTCGTATATGTCGCCCCTCTGCGCCCTCAATAGGACCGAGTCCTCGTTCGGCTTCGCCGGTCCCGACGGGACGTCGTCGAACCCCTCGAACCCCTCGGGGACGGCACCCCCCTTCGGCGCGAACTTGCCCTCGCTCCCCCGGGGGTGCTCCGACTCCATGAACTCCTTCTTATCCACCTCCCCCTCGGTGAGGAAGGACCCCCTCATCTTCTCGGGCTCGTCCTCCCTCGGCGGGACCGTGACGCGCCTGACCTCCCCGAACGTCCCCTTGCCGCCCGGCCGGTAGACGACCGGGTAGGTCTTCCCTCCCTTGGGCTCCTCCTCCGGCTTGGGCTGCCCGACGAACTTCGCCGGTGCCCCCCGGAGCCGCCGCGCCTGCTCCCCCTGGCTCGGGGGGACGGAGACCGCGCCGTACCCCGCGTGGCCCCTGCGGCCCTCCCAGCCCAGCCTCGCCCCCTCGGAGGTCCCCTCCTTGCCGAGGAGCCCGGCGAGGTCGGCCGCGACCTTCGCGCTCTGGGCGGTCCTCCGCTTGGAGACGCCCTGCCCGGCCAGGAGGTCCCTGGCGTTGAAGATGGACCCCAGGCCCCTGTCCTCTACCTTTTCCATTTCGCCCTCCGCACGGACCGCCTACGCGGCCTTGCTCTTCGCCAGCGCCGTCTCGAACTTGAGCTTCAGGATCTCGTCCGGGATCTTGGCTGCGGCCGGTACGTAGGCCTTGAGCAGCTCGAGGGCCTTGTTCATCTTGAGATCGCCCTTCGGGGCCACACCATCCTTGTCGTTCCAGTGTGCCGCCCACCACTCCACCCATTCGACTACCTGGGGAACCATCGCGGAGATGAGGTTCTCCAGGTGGAGCTGCTGCACCCACTTCTGCTTCATCAGCCACGAGATCACGAACGGCGAGATCGAAGCCACGATGCCCGCGAGCCCCACGAGAACGATGCCGAGGATCACTTGCCAGTCCATGCCCACCTCCTGAATTTCCATCCGTCCGCGCATACCGTATGCGCTACTCCTCGTCCTTCGCGACCGACGGCATGAACCTCTCGGTCAGGCCGTCGCCCACGATCCTGTCCTTCGGGACCTCGCGGGGAGGGGCGACCTGTCCCCCCTGCTTCGCCCATCCGGGCACCATCAGGCGCCCGAGCCCGGTCGCCACGGCGTTCGGGTCCGTGCGGAGCGGCCGGACTGGCTTGAAGTCCTCGTCCGCGAGCAGGCGCTTCTGGGCGTCCATCTTGAGGCCCAGCTCGCCGTCGTGGAGGGTGCTCCTCCTCGGAGGCCTGACGTCCTCGGGCCCCGGAGTCGGCTTTCCCTCCCTCCCCAGGAACCTCTTCTGCACGCCCATCTTCAGGGCGAGGTCCTTCCCCATGCCCACGGCGGGCCGCGTAACGGGCTCGGACCCCTCCATGTACTTCGGGTCGTGCTCGGCCCTGGCGCCGTCCACCAGCGAGGAGATGTCCTGGATGGTGTCGTTGAAGGACTGCATGTCCTCCCGGTCCACGCCGTCTTTCCATCCCAGCATCTTGTCCTCGGCGGCCTTCCTCTTCCCCTCGTCCACCCCGGGGACGCCCCTCAGCTTCGCCGCGAGGTCCGCCGCCTTCGGCGCGGCGTCCGCCAGTTTGTTCAGGGCCTGTTCCACGCCCTTCGGAGTCGTCGGCTCCTTTTCCCCGAACGGATGGGTCGTGAACCGCCTTCTCTCGTCGGCCTCATCCTTCGCCTGGCCCTCGATCTGCTCGACCACCTTGACCGCATCCCTGCTGACGTCGTACAGGTCGTCGGAGTCGGACTGGAACTTGTCCCACTGCTCCCGCGTGGGAAGGCCGGAGACCGCGCCCGCGACGGCCTCCGGGGCCGCCCCGCCCCTCCGCCTCGTCTCCCAGCCGAGCTTCGCTCCCTCGGACGTTCCTTCCTTGTTCAGGGACTTCCCGCTCTCCCCCATCCTCCTGGCGATGGCCCTGGCGGTGTGGGCGACGTTCGTCATCTCGTCCACGTCGTCCATCGCGTGCTGCCGCCTGAACTCGTAGTCCTCCCTCTCCTTCGGGTTGGCGTTGGCCCCGATGAAGTCCTTCCCCCTCTTCACGGCGTCGCCGGTCTTGCTCCTGAGCTGCCCCAGGAGGGAGTAGACCTTTCCGCTCAGTTCGCTCAGCGTTCCCTCGGCGGCCTTCGGGGGGTTCCTTTCCCCCCTTTCGGTGGCCTCCTCAAGGACCATCTTGTAGTCGCTCTCCGCGTTGCTGATCTTCGGGCGGTACTCGTTGATGAGCCCGATGACGCTCTCGGCATCCGACAAGGCGGCACCGACCCCATCCTGTCTCGGCTGCTCGGCACCGCCTCCTCTCCGTCTGGTCTCCCATCCGAGCTTCGCGCCCTCGCTGGTCCCGTCCTTGGAGAGCAGGGCCTCGGTCGACTTGCGCAGCGCGTCGGTCCCCATTTCCATCCCCTTCCTCGGCATGAACGAGGTGAAAAGCCCGGTCTCGGACTCGAACAGGTCCTGGAGCTGGTCGAAGTAGATGTTCGTGTGGGAGGACACCGCCTTGTAGTCCCCGACCCGGACGCGCCCGAACTCGACGTTGTAGGTGTCGCTCGGGTCGAGCTCGACCCTCACGCGGTTGATCCCTCCCCTCCCCTTCGGGATCGAGAACTGGACCCCTCCCCTCGTGGCCTTGCCGGGGATGGCGACGAAGTTCCTCGCCCCGGTCAGGAGGGCGAACTGGGCGCCGCCCATCTGGCTCATGATGGTCCTGGCGACCGCCTGCTGCTCCTCCCTCGCCCTGTCGGCGTCCCTCAGCGGGTACGCCTCCCCCTCCGGTTCGGGCTCCAGGAGGCCGGTGACCTCGTTCATCGCGCTCTCGAAGGCGTCGATCTCGTCCGAGTTGACGCCCCCGTAGGCGAAGTTCCCCATCCTCAGCTCCAGGTCGCTCCGCTTCGCCTCGTCGATGCCGGGGAGCCCCCTCACACCGCTGAGCGCGTACCTCGCCATCTTCGCCGCGTCGTAGGCCGCCTCCTCGAGGGCGAACATCTTCCCATGCACGTCCTCCTTGGCCCCGGCGCCCATCCTCGCCGCGCTCTCGGGGTCCCCCTCGATCTCCCGCTGCCTCCCCCTGGCCTCCTCCAGCGCCCTGCGGGCCGGGTAGACCCTACCCATGGCGTCGTCCACCCTCCTGAAGGCCGACTCCCTGGTGAACTTCATCATGTGGGGGGGCACCTCCCCGGCCTTCGGCGCGAACTTCCCGCCGAAGCCGCGCGGGTGCTTGGCCTCCTCGAACCCCGCCTTGGAGACCATCGCGCCGACTGCCTCCGCCATGGACTTCGCCTCCTCCGGCTCGAATCCGGCCTCCTCCCTGTACTTCCCAGACATGCGCTTACCTCCTCCGGCCCTCGCGGCGAACCGCCTCTCATCCACCGTCGTGGGGGGCTTCTCCCCCTTCCGCTTCCTCTTCTGCTCCTCGGGGTCGACGTCCTCCAGGGTCGAGGGCTCCTTCGGCTTGGGCTTCTCCTCCTTCTTCCTCTCCTCGGCCCTCCTCCGCTCGCTGATCTCGGCGGACTCCTCCTCCGAGAGCCTCTCACTCCCCACGTCCGGCTTCTCGGGCTTCCCCTCCTGCCCCTCCGGCTTCTCCGTCTCGGCCTCGTACGCCTCCATGAGCTCGCGGACCCGCTTCTTCCTCTCCTCCACCCTGGCCTCGCCGGAGCCCGGCTTTACCACGGGCGCCGCGGGCCTTCCTGCCTCGGGCTTTGCCTCCGGCGGCCTCGGCGGCCTCGGCCTGCCCGCCTCGGGCTTGACCGCGGGCGCCGCGGGCTTCTTCTGCGCGAAGTACCCCTTCCGCTCCGCCTCGGACGGCCCCTTCCCCTTCGGCCCCGCCGGCTTCCACCCCGGCTTCGCCGCCCCCCCGCCGCCGCCCCCGGAGGAGAACTGCCCGCCCGTGCCCCTCGGGTGCTGCTCCTCCCGGAACTCCGGCTGCTGCTGGCCCTGGAACGCCCTCTCGTAGTCCTCCTGGCCCTCGCGGCACGCCGAGAAGGCCTCGGCCACCTGCCGGGCCCGGCTCCACTCGGGGTGTTCGTCGACGAAGACGGGGACCATGTCGGCGACGCGGTCCTTGACCTCCGGACTGTCGTCCCGGTCCCCCGACCGCTCGACGACCTCGAGGAGGACCTCGCGGAGCTCGGTGCAGCCGCCGCCGGGGCACACCCTCTCGGGGTAGGACGGGTCGTCCATCGCCTTCCTGACCATCGCGGAGAACGGGTCGGCCTCCCTCGCCGCCCTCCGTCCCGGCGACTCGGCGGTCGACTCCAGGGACTTGGAAATCAGGTCCGACGTCGCCCGGCTCGAAGGGGTCTCCATGATCGCTCCTCTCACTCCGTGATCGGCTCCATCCAGGCGTACCCGTTGTTCCGCGAGAACCGGACGAGCAGGGCCCTGACGAAGTCCAGCCCGTCCGCGGGCGTGAACACGCGCCCCTCCCCCTCCGGGAACGGCCCCATCCCCACGTCCACGATCTCGATGACGTCGTTGTCGACGTAGGAGAGCTCGACGTCGGACACCGCCTGCCCCTGGTCCCCGACCGTCAGCCCCGCCGTCCCGTCCGCGCCTACCCGGTACTCGAAGACGGTGGCGTCGCCCAGGTCGTCCGCCCTCCTGAGCCTGGCCCCCACGAGCCCGGCCCCCGGCCTACCGGTACTTCCGCTCATACACCCCCCCTGCCCTCCTGAGGTCTTCCCTCGGCGAGGACCACACGTCCATCCCCTTCAGGTGCTCCAGCCTGGCGAGCGACCCGGCGACGTCGACCTTGCTGAACCCCATCCCCTCCATGACCGACCTGACGGTCTCCGGCTGTATGGAGGCGATCTCCGCCCTGACCTCGACCGGGATCACCTTCCCGGCCAGCCAGCCGTGGGGGTTGGACAGGTACCCCTCCGTGTTCATGTCGGTGCAGAACGCCAGCCCGTTGTCGATCGCGTAGTACCTCCCGTCGACGCCCTTCATGAAGTTGTTGCTGTGCCGGTCGGTGTTCGCCGAGATGAAGTCGAGGGCGGCGATCCGGTGGATGTCCGGGTGGCCGCGCTGCGCGTCCTGGACGAGCGTCATCTTCTTCTCGATCGCGTTGTGGCCCTCGACCCAGGCCATCGTGTGCCCGCCGCCCCCGCTCCCGACCTTGTAGTCGACGAACTCGACCCTCGGGACCACGTCGAACCCGGCCGACTCGCTGATCTTGTAGGCGGCCATCTCCCGGTTCCTCTCCGGCACGGACGGCTCGATCCCCGTCTTGATGGTCTTGAATTTGTCGAGCCCCGTCCCCCTGCTCGGCTTGTAGACGGCCTTCGTCCCGTCCCTGAACGTGACCTTGTGCGTCTCCCCGACGCCCCCGGACCCGAGCGTCCTGACCCTCTCGACGGCCGCCCTGAAGTCGGACCCGGCGAGCGCCACCATCTCGGGGTTCGAGTCCACCGCCCCCATGCGGTGCTTGACCCCGACCTTCCACGGCTCGGACCCCCGCGCGGGCTTGGAAATCGGCCCCAGCCCCTCGGGCGGGTCGATCTCCCACTGCACCGGGAACCCCTCGCGGTCGTGCCCCTTGACGTAGAGGAGCTCCTGGTACCCGAACTCCGCCAGATCGTCGAGGCCCCTCCGCTCCAGCTCCCCGCAGAGGTAGAAGAGGGGCTCCGGGCTCATGACCGACCTGAGCTCCTCCCTCACCATCCTGTCGAGGCGCGGGCCCCTCGCCCCGGCGATGTCGATCCAGCTTTGGACCGCCTCCGGGTACCCGGCGGACCTGTGGGGGACGGACGGGAACCCCGCCGACCCCGGCACCCTCCCCAGCCTCCCTCCCCTCGGCGCCAGGAAGTCCGACCTCGGGACGGGCGGCGGCTCCCCCACCGGGCGGGCGGGCGGCCTCGCGGGCTCCCTCGGCGGCGGCTCGGGCCGCCTCGGCTCCGCGGGCCTCGCCGCTGGCTCGACGGCGGCGTTCCCCTTCGCGTCGAACCCCATCTCCCGAAGCCTGGCCCTCGCCTCCCCGGCGAGCCCCACCTCGTTCTGGGCGAACAGCTCGTTGGCGAAGTTCCTCATCTTCACCGGGTCCCGGATGGCCTTGATCCTCCTCCGCATCTCCGCGCGGAAGTCACCCCTCCCGGCGGCCTCCTTCAGGCGGGCGTTCTGGATGCGCATCCTCTCGTGCGCGGCCTCCTCCCAGTCGGGCGGCGGCATCCCCGGCATCGGCGGCCTCGCGGGCCTCGGCGCGGGCCTGGGGGCAGCGGGCCTGGGGGCAGCGGGCCTCGGCTGCGGCGCCGGGGCTGGCCTCTCCCCCCTCTCCCCCCTCGCCGCCCTCAGCCTCTCCTCGACCCTCCTGGCCCCGGCCTCGTCGCCGATCAGGCGCATGGCCGACGCCTGGCGGGCGAGACTCCCGACTCCGGTCTCCTGCGCCTGGGGCTTCGGCTTATCGGCCCAGCGGCCTCCCCCGCCCCGCGGGTGCTTCCGCTCCTCGAACTTCCCGGCCTTGTCCAGGGACCCGAGCGTGAGCCCGAGGTACCTGTCGCTGTCCGTCGTCCTCATCCGATGTCTCCGATCTTGCCGCCGAAGTCCTCGAGCACCCCGCCCGCGGCCTTGCGCCTCTTCATCTCGCGCCAGAGGTCGCCCTCCTTGCCGTCCTTGCGGAAGCGGAGCTTGACCGTCGTCCCGCAGTCGTCGCACCCGTAGTAGACGTGGACGACCTCGATGACCTCCCCGCTCCTCGCCCGCTCGCGGAAGGGCCCCAGGTCGACCCCGGCCTCGTCCATGTCCTTCGTCACGCAGACCGGGCAGGGGATCCTCTTCTTGAACGCCATCCTTCCCTCCTACGGCCCCACCGGGGCCACCGAGCCCGCCACGTGGAACGACATCCCGCGCCTCACCACCCGGATGTCGCTCCTCGCGGGCCTGAACACCTCGTTGAAGAACTCCATCGCCTTCGCCGTGTCGAACTGCCGACAAGAGAAGACGTCCGCGAAGGCCACGCCCCTCTCGGGGTACGTGTGGATGGAAATGTTCATACGGCCACACGCCCCGAAAAGCCGAGGACAAAGTCCGGACTCTTCAGTTGGGGCCCGAAGATGAGGGAGTACAGGTACCCCCTCTCCCGGCACCAGTCCCTCGCGTACCTCGCCTTGATCATGTCGTTCTCGGAGAAGTAACCTTTCACCTCCTCCAAGATCGTCAACGCCTCTCCCCCATGTTCGTACTCGACAAGGAAATCAGGCACGTACTCTCGCGCCCTTCCGTCCCTGGCCGTGTACGGAATCCGTATCCCATGCCTCTTGGTCCATCTCGCCCCGAGACGGTCCAGTTGCTCCATCCTGGTCCGCTCGTAGGAGGACTCGTAGAAGTGGTTCTTCCCGTGGATGTCCGTGTACCAGCCGGTCTTGGAAGACCTCTTTGTCCGAACCAAACCCGCCGCCATCATCTCGTTCAGGCGGGTCATCCATTCGCTGCTACGCTTCCTATCCGCTTCCGAGAATGAGCGCCGAACATGATACCCGTGCTGACCCTTGTTCCACGGGACCATCCCAGCCTGGTACTTCTCCATCATGCGAAGGGAGTGCCTCTTCCCGAAGTCATTGCGCTTCGAGGGGTTTCCATCCCCCTTCTTGGCCTCGGCAATCCTGGCTACAGACGGCGACGTCTTCTTGGTCAGCCCAAGGTTCCACGGGACGGCGCGGGCGCAGGCCCGAGAGCAGAACCTCCCGAACCCCCGCTTGACCTCCGAGACCTGGGCGAGAAACTTCCCCCCGCAGGCCTCGCAGACACGCTCTGTTTCACGACCCTTCGCCATTCCTGGCTCTCTCCATCTCCTTGGCGAAATCCTTCCCACGGCGGGTGGTGTTCGTGTCCATCCTCGCGGGATGAAACATCTCCCCCACGAACTCCAGCGCCTTCTCCTCATCAAATGCCCTGCAAGAGAAGACGTCGATGAAAGCCATCCCCAGTTGGGGATACGAATGAAAACTAATGTGGCTCGTCGCGATGATGACCACGCCCGTGATGCCCCACTCGGGGTCCGGAGGCGCAAGATGCCGGAAGGCGTACGGCTTGGTGATCTTCTCCATGCCGATGACCCCCGGCATCCTGTCCAGGAACCCGTGGACGGCCTCAAGGCTCGCGAGCGCCTCGCGCCCGCACCCGTAGGCGTCCACCGTGAGGTGCGGGCCGTAGGCCCGCTCCGCTACCTCCCCCATCGGTCCGCCTCCTTGCTACTCCTCGCCCTCCCCCGCCATGTCCTCGAGGACCGCGTCGGACGTCCCCTCGGCGGCCTCCATGTCCCCCTCGTCGACGTCGGGCGGGTCCTCCGAGAGCTCCCCCACCATCCCCTCGACGTACTCGACGAACTCCTCGACGTCCTCGGGGTCCGCCGCCTCGGGGTCCTCCCTCTTGAGGGTGTTCGTGACGATCCGCAGGACCGCGTCGCGGCTCGCCTCCGGCAGCCTGCCCGGGTCGATCCTCGCCCACTGCTTGGGCGTGACGATCCCCACGATCTCGCTCGGAATCTTCATGGGCTACTCCCTCCTCTTCCGCGTGCCGGACCGCTGGATCTTGGACCGCAGGACGGCGGCGGCCTGGTAGTACGCCGCGGCGTTGGTGTCGGACATCTCCCGGGCCTCCCAGGCCATCTTCCTCATCGCGAAGAACTCCCTGGCCGTCTCCTGGAGGCCGTAGAAGACCGTCCTCCCTACCACGCCCTTCTTCCCCGCGACGATGCGCTCCATGTTCCGCTTCGACGTCCCCGGCCCGTCGACGTAGACGCGGAGCGCCGCGGCCTTCCCGGCCTCGGAGAACCCCTCGTCCTTCACGACGTGGACCGGGTTCTCGCGCTGCATCCGGTCGTAGGCGGCCTTGACCTGGCGCTTGCTCTCCCCCGTGAAGGAGTACCCCTCGCCCCTCGTCGCGTGGGACGCCCGGTCGACCTCGCGGACGGTCTCGTCGCTCACCGGGACCGTGACCTTCTTCCCGGAGACCTCGACCTCGATGGCGTCGCCCCGGACGATGTCCCGGCCATCGATCTGGCCGACGTCCCGGTCGTTCGTCATCTTGACGTAGCGCATCTTCGACCGGAGGTCGTGGAGCTCGTCGTGGTCCAGCTCCAGGGTGTCGCCGCCCACCCGGACGACGCACTTGCCCTTCTTCGGCTTCCCCTTGGCGTCGACCGCGCCGTGGACCTCGAAGGCCCTGCGCTTCGCGCCCTTGACGATCGAGAGGCGGACGCTGGGGCCCCTCGCCCGCCTCAGCTCGGCCGTCCCGGACCACTTGAAGTGCGAGCCCGACCCCTCCGCCTCGGACCTCCCGACGCGCACACCGCTCGGGACGCTGCCGCCGACCCGGCCGGGCCTCCCCGCGTGGCCGTAGTGCCCCGACCCGGGCCCGCCCTTGTCGACGTTCCCGCCGCCGAGGACCGAGGCGAGCTTCAGCCCCCACGCCCTGCTGTCCTTCGTGTTCATCTGCCCTCCAAAGCAAAAGGGACCGGCTCGTCGCCGGTTTCCATTATTCTACCCGAAGGGGGCCGCAAGGTAAGGCCCTACCCCCCCATCTCCTTCTCCATCCTCTTGAGGGCGGGGTAGTAGCCCCGGTGCTCTGCGACGTGGTCGTAGGCGATCTTCCTCTGGATCTCGGGGTCGTCCACGTGCTCGGACTCGACCTTGACGCCCATGGCGACCTCCTCGTCGGGCACTCCCCCGGTCGCCTCCCCCCTGGACCTCCCCCCCCGGAGGAACTTGACGAGCCTCCCGGCCAGGGCGTAGGCCTCCGCCTCCGCCAGGTGAACGTCGATCCCCCGCTCCTTCGCCCAGGCGTGCCAGGCGTCGTCGTCCGGCGCCGGGTTCTTCTCCAGGAAGTCCGCGACCTCCCTCTTGACGTCCTGCGTCTCCGACTTGGCCAGGGCGACGGAGATGTTGCCGCCCCACCGCTTGCTCCCCTCGGTCTGCACCGCTACCTCCTCTCGACCACCTTCCTGCACCGTAGACACTGATGGCTCCCGAACAGGAACGCGTGCTTGCCGTCCGGCGCCCCGGAGCAGGCGTCCTCCGCCTGCTTCTCCGCCGCGCCCTGCCGCGCCCCCCCGTCGAACGACGTCTTGGACCTGCCGATCGGCCGCGTCGCGCTGACGACGTACCTCTCCGGGCTCGGCCACGCGTCCGCCCCCCGGACCGCCTTCCTCACCGCCGCCATGAAAGGCCTCGCGTCGAACCCGGCGACCTCCTTCTCGAAGAGGAAGGCGTCGACCTCCTCGGGCATCTCGTCGCGGTGCCTGCGGAGGAACCCGGCGTCCGGCACCTCCAGCCCGTCCGCCCGGAGCATCCCCTGGGCCACCGAGTCGCGGACGAACTGGTCCACGAGCCACGGCCTCTGCCCCTGCTCCAGGTGCCGTATCGCGTGTGCCCCGCTCGACCGGAGCAGGACGTCGGGGACGGCCCGCTTGTCCCCGGACGCGTAGACGACGGCGGTTCCCCCCCGGACGTCCTCCTCGAACGGGCGGCGGGGGTCGAACTCCAGCACCCTGATGGCGCCGGACACCCCGCGGTCCTCCGCCACGCCCTGCCACCACCCGACGATCTCGGGCGGCACGGGGACATCGCACTCGCTCCTGACGACGAGCCTCCGCGAGTCGCCGGAGGCCCTGTCGAACGCCCTCGTCCAGACCGAGTAGAGCGCGTCCATCTATCCGCCCTCGCCCTTCCCCTCGCCCAGGATGACGGAGGCCGGGTCCCTGCCCTGCCTGATCGCCTCCGTCGCCTTGACGTACCGGTCCTTCGTCTCGTCGTCGCGCTTCTTGACCAGCGCCTTGAACTCCTCCTTGGTGAACGCCCCCTTCGAGACGAGGATCTCGATGAGCGCGTTGATGAGGACGGCCGACTTGACCTCCTCGACGTAGACCATGGCGACCTTCTCGCCGAGCACCTTGGCCACCTCGGCGACGTCCCTCCGGGCCGCCTGCCGCGCCACCTCCTCGATCTCCTTCGGCGTAGGGACCATGACCACCTTGGGCGACGCCCCGCCCGGCCCCTGCTGGAACTGGATCACCTTGCCGTTACGGCCGCTCACCTGGCCCTTCATGACTACCTCCTCGACTTCCACAGGTCCCTCGACCACGCCCCCCACTTCATGACGCCCTCCTGGGCGATGGACTTCTCGGTCGCGTCCCCCTGCCCCATGTCGGCCACGATCCTCTGGACGGAGTCCTGGAGGTCCGCGGCGTCCACGGACAGGCGCCCTCCCTGGCCCCTGCCCCGCTCGACCGCCAGCATCATGGCGAAGTTCACGGCCTCCGCCGCGTGCGCCCCGCTCGCCGACGCCTGTGCCAGCGCGTTGGCTATCTTGGAAATCTCCCCCGGGTCCCCCCTGAACGCGACGTTCCGCTTCTCCAGGTTGCGCCGGATGATGGCCTCTACCTCCTTCGCCGCGGGGTAGCCGACGTTGACCTTCACGTCGAACCGCCCGGGCCTGTTGGTCAGGGCGGTGTCCATGACCTCGGCGTAGTTCGAGGACACGACCGTCACCACGCCCTTGTTCTCGACCAGCCCGTCCATGACGTTGAGCAGGTCCCCGAGCAGCGGGTTCTGCCCCCCGAGCCTCCGGTCCAGCCCGTAGACGTCGGCGTCCTCCAGGAGCAGGACGGTGGGCGCCAGCTCTCGGGCCAGGGCGTAGATCTCCCCGAACCCGTCGGACTTCATGACGTGGGTCGGCGTCGCCCAGACGAAGGTGCAGGGGAGGGACTTGGCCAGGACCTTCATGGACATCGACTTCCCGTTGCCCGCGGGCCCGCTCAGGATGACGCCGCGCTTGGCGGGGATGCCGTATTTCGCGTACTCCCCCCACCGCTCCACCATGGTCTTGACGTTGAAGAAGATGTCCCTGCGGGTCTTCTCGGGCAGGACCAGGTCCTCCTCGCTGACGTCGGACAGGTCGAGGAACCGGCCCGCCGGGTCGATCTTGGCGCCGCGGTAGAAGTTGTTCTTGGCGATCCAGTCCTCGACCTCCCTGAACAGCCGCTCCGCGTCATCGGTCTGCCCCTCCTTGCCGACGAGGGAGACCTTGACCGCCATGTACCCCCTCTCGACGGCCATGACGAACTTCTGGAGGGCCCCCTTTGCGTCCTTGTACGTCACGACGCTCGCCAGGGCCTCCGGCACCATCCTGGTCTTGCCGAGGGCCACCTGGACGGGGGCGAAGGACGGCGGGCGCTCGTGGTGCAGCCCGATGGTCTTCCCCCGCTTCCACGCGGAGGAGCCCTTCCCCACGACCTCCTCGATGGCGACGCCCCAGAGCGGCCAGCGCCAGTTCGGGACCGTCTTCTCGAACGACCTCTGCTCGTAGAAGGGGACCGCCAGCTCCGCCAGGGCGAGGTCGTCCTGGGCCTGGTTCGGATGGAAGGCCTCCCTGAGAACTTGTTTCCATTCCTTCGGCTCTGCCATGTCTACCTCACGTTGCTGACGGACCCGCAGTCCTCGCCGAACATCGTATCACGCCACTGCACGGCGAGGTCCTGGATGTTGTTGCCACGGTTCGACGAGACGCTGTCGAGCGTCGCGCCCGTCCCGCTGGAGACGCTGATGCACCCGGTCGAGTTGGGTGGAAAAACGGTCGGGCAGGGGTTGAAGGGCTGCACCCCGATCGCCGGGACGAGCTGGGGGAACTGCTGCATCTTCTCGATCAGGACGGCAGGCTCCCCGTAGATGAACCCCTTGGCCCTCTCGTCCCTCGCCTTGGCGACCTCGAAGAGGATGCCGCAGATCGTCTCCAGGAGCTCCATGACCTCGGCCTTGGACTTCCCGTCCAGGAGGGCGAGCCAGCACGACCGGCAGACGACGTGGACCCTCGCTCCGCCGACGTCCTGCTTGGAGTCCTGGTCGCTCATCGCGTCCCCGACCGCCAGCTCCTCGACGTTCACCAGGGGCCGCATCTCGAACTCCGACCTGTCCTTGCCGCACACCGGGCACTTCTTCACGGCTTCCTCCCCTCGGCCTGGTAGTATTCCCGCTTCACCACGGTCCCGGCCTCGGTGCGGTACGTGACCTCGGCCCGCGTCGCCTTGTCCGGCGTCGTCCGCCTGCCGTCCCTGTCGTAGTACAGTGTCTCCTTGACGAGGTTCCCGTCCCCCACCACTTCACACCTCCTTCACCGGCGGCACGTCGAACCTGTGGGCGAACACGCCCCACAGCCTCCTGAAGGCCCTCATCGTCCTGGGCCTCTCCCCCGCCAGCCGCCTCTCGTCGAACCTCCTCAGCCCCGGCCCCTTCCCCTTGTGTGTCTCCCCCACGATCTCGGCGAAGTTCTCGTTGGCCGCGCGGGAGACCCCAGACTTCGGGTAGGGGTACCTGTGCTGGGCCATGGCCTTCGACTCCCTCCAGCTCCTGGACCAGGCCTCCATCAGCCGGTCCACCTCGTGGTCCTCCCCCGGCTCCGGCCTCCTGCCGTGCTGCCCCTCGAAGACCCTGCGCCTCCCCTCCATCTCGTTGTCGAAGGCCTGCCTCTCGGCGAGCAGCTCCTTCCGCCGCGCCATCTGCCGCTCCCAGGCCTCCATGACCGCGTCGAACTCCCCCGGCCTGCCCTGGTACTCGAAGACGTCCTTGTACGCCCCCCGCTCCTCGTCCCTGACGTAGGAGTCGGCGTAGTCGGTGACCCCGCCCTCCGCCGCGGTTGCCTCCTCGAAGTCGGCCAGGGCCTTCGCAAGGCCGTCGATCGCCCGGATCTCCTCCCTCTCCTCCTCGGACTCCCCCCTCAGGTCCCTCCTCCTGGCCTCGTTCCGCGCCACCACGCCGCAGAGCACCTTCACCGCAAGGTGCCCGCACTCGTGCTGCACGACCCTCCTGTTGAGGGCGTCCTCCCACACGACGACCTCGTTGTTCCGGTAGTCGGCGTGCCCGGCCTTCGTGAACTTCCTGTCCGCCACCGTGAAGGATCTCCTCGGCTCGTCCTCCTCGGTGACGACCCTGACCTTCGTCTCGGTCTCCCTAAGAGCCCACCGCAGCCCCGGCGGCAGGTCGGCCACGGCCCGCAGCACCACGACCTCGGTCCTCCAGTCGGCGTGGACGGACCTCTCGAACCTGACCCCGCTCGTCCTGGAGAGCCTCCTGGCCTCCTCCTCGAACGTCTCAGCCGCGGCCTTGGGAGGCGGCCCTGGCGGGGCCTCCACCTCGAACTCCGCCGATGGGAATAAGCCCCCTCCCGACCGGGACCACCGCCCCGACCTGTCCCTCGGGTGCTGCTCCTCCCTGTACCCATCCTTGAGGGAGAGGAGCAGGCCCCCCGCGAACCGCTCGCTGAGTGGCGTCCTCACTCGTCGTCGCCCTCGACGTCCTCCTCGGGGATGTCGTCCGCCGCGTCCGGGTCCTCGAGCTCCGTCGCCTCGGCCTCCCTGCGGAGCCACTCGCGGTACGCCTGCTCCTGCCGCTTCCTCTCGTCGTCGCTCACGCCGCGCCCCCCTTCTTCGCGAACCTCTCCGTGTACTCGTGGACGATGTAGGGGTTGACGTAGGAGGACTTGCACACCGCCGGGGTGTGGCCCATCTCCGCCGCCGTCTTCTCGATGGCGGCCTTCACGTTCGCCTTCAGCTCCCCCATGGTCTTGGGCTCGGGCAGGGCCTGGAGGTTGGCGAACGCGAGCCTGCTGGCGTGGAACGTCCTGAAGTCCTTCGCCGTGACCTTCCACCCCCTCAGGTAGTCGTTCACCTCTCGGGCCACGACGGGGAAGATGGGCTCCCCCGGCGCCTTCCCCTCCATGAACCCCTTGACGTTCCCGACCAGGTGGGGGTCGTCGATCCTCCGGTCCCACTCGACCCCGCTCTTGCCGAGGAATCTGACCTGGAGCGACCCGTCCGGGTTCTCCGTGAAGTGCTCCGGCTTCAGGGTGGACGCCCCGCTCGACCCGGTGTCCTCCTCCGTCCTGCCCCCGCCGATCCGCATGAGGGTCGTGTCGATGATCTTGACGATGGTGGCGGCCGCCCTCCTGGCCGGGTCCCTCGCGTACATGTCCTTCCCCACCCTGTCGCGGATCTTGTCGATGACCTTCTCCATCCGGCCCTGCTTCGCGAACTTCTTCTCGGACTTCCGCCGGACGTGCTCGTCCGTGTACTTGTAGGTCTTCTTCCCGTCCTTCCTGACGACGAGGGCCTTGAGCCCGCCGAACCTCTCGTCGTACCTGAACGCGTACTTGATGAGGTCGACGTTCACGTTCTCGAAGAACTGCTTCCCCGTCTTCGTCTTCGGGAGGGTGGCCCGCAGATCCGCCTCGTCGAAGATCTCGATGGGCCCCTTCGCCGTCCCCAGCCCCGGCACCTGGGAGAACTTACCGCCCTCGTCCCGCGGGTGCTTCCCCTCGGTCCACTGCGCCTTGGAGAGCTCCCCGACCATGCGGCCCAGGAGCCTCTCGCTCTGCACGGTCCTCATGCGACCCCTCACCTTCCGACGCCCGCCGCGGCCCTCGCCTCGTCGAGCGTTGCGACCTGCCCGGCCATCTGCATCTCGAAGACGCGCCGGAGGACCTCGCCCATCTCCCTGCCCGGCCGCATCCCGGCCTCGATCAGGTGCCTCCCCTGGAGGATGGGCTTGGGGGCCTCCCTCTCGACCTTCAGCTCCCTCGCCCTCCCGACAAGCCACTCCGTCTCGGGCGACCGCCGCGCCAGGGCATCGGGCGTGGACCTCCCGAAGTTGTCGGCCCTCGCGAGCGCCGCGAGCGCCTCGATCGTCGAGGGCTCGATCCTCTTCGCCAGCCGCCTGATGGCCGCGTCCCCTACCTCGCCCCTCCGCTCGTGGAGCATCTGGGGCGCCAGGTGGCTCCCGACCAGCTTCCCCACCCTGGCCGCCGTTTCCTTGTCGACCGCGAACTGCTCGACGAGGATCCGCCTGGCCTTCTCCTCGCCAGCCGACTCGTGCCCGTGGGAGGTGATCCTGCCGTCCGGCTCCACGACCGTCGTCTCTGGCTTCGCGATGTCGTGGAGGAGCGCGGCGTAGACCACGTCCCTCCTGTCCCTCTCCGGCAGCCCGGCCGACTCCCTCACCGCCTCGTCCACCACCATCATCGTGTGGACGAAGACGTCCCCCTCGGGGTGCCACCCCCGGTCCTGCGGCGTCGAGGCGAGCGCCTCGATCTCCGGGTGCAGGACCTCCATCGCCCCGGTCCTCCTCATGGCGGCCAGGCCGACGGACGGCCTCCCCAACCTCATCAGGAGCTTCTCCCACTCCGCCCCGACGCGCTCCCTCGGGAGCTCCCTGAGCGAGCCCTTGATGGTCCGGCATAGCGCCTCGGTGGACGGGTCCATTTCCATCCCGAACCTCGCGGCGAACTGCGCCCCCCGGAGCACCCGCAGAGGGTCCTCGACGAAGGTGGCCGGGTCCGTCGCCCGTATGACCCCTCCCTCGATGTCGGCCGCGCCCCCGAACGGGTCGAACACGTCGCCCGTCTCCGGGTCCATCGCCATCGAGTTCATCGTGAAGTCGCGCCGCCTCGCAGCGTCCGTCACGGTCATCGTCGGGTCCGGCTGCGGCAGGAACCCCCTGTGCCCCGGCCCCACCTTCGACTCGCGGCGCGGTATGGAGACGTCGAGGTCGACCCCCCCGACCCTGACCTTGAGGACCCCGAAGGACTTCCCCACCGCGTCCACCCTGCCGACCCCCCGGAGGGCCTCCTCCAGGCGGTCCGGCTGGACGCCGTAGACCTCCACGTCGTAGTCCTTCGGCGCCCTCCCCATGACCCCGTCCCTGACGCTTCCGCCCACCAGGAGGGCCCGGCCCCCGGCCGCCCTCACGGCCGCTGCCACCGCCATGACGTGCCCCGGCACCCAGGACCTGTCCAGCCTGCCGGACGGCCCCACGTCCTCCTCGGGCCTGCCACCGGGGGACCCCGCCCTGGCCCACCGCCCCGCCTCGTCCCTCGGCTGGGAGGGGTCGAACCCCTTCCCCAGCGCGGAGAAGAGCCTGGCGCCGAAAACCTCGCTGAAGGCCGTCCTCATGGTGACATTCTACCACCGGTCCCGAGGCGAATGGAAACGGGCACCCGCGCCGCCCCTCACACGAAGCAGGTCCTCGTCGACCGCTTCCCCCTGACCTTCATGCCCCGTCCCTGACGTCGTCGCTCATCTTCCCTTCCCTATGGCCGCAACCTTGACCATCTCGAGCACCTCGGGGGACACGAACGCCCCCGACATGACGTAGACCCCGGAGACCTCCACCCCGTCGGACAGCGTGGCCCACAGGTCCGCCCTCCTCCCCCCGGAGTGGACGTGGATGTCGAACAGGAAGACCCGCTCCCGCAGGACGAGGTCCTCCACTGCCTCCCTCGACCCCGGCCCGCACAGGAGGTCCACCAGCCTGAAGAGGTCGGACGCCGCGTCCCCCCCGACCCAGAAGGCGAGCAGGTCACCGTCCCCCACGTCCGGCCCCAGGCACGCCCTCTCCCCCCCGACTGGCGCCCACCCCACCGACTCCAGCACCGCGCCTTCGCTCTCACCCACGCCCGTCCTCCTCCGCCTTGGCCGCGTCGTCCTGCGAGTTGGGCGACGAAAACGAGTCGCTCCCGTGCCTGGTCTTCAGGGCCCTGGGGTTGCGCGTCGCTATCTCCCCCGTCCTCTTCCTCTTCCGGCTGGCCTTGCACTTCGGGCACATCCGGTTCTGCGGCCCCCGCGACATGAACGCCCCCCCGCAGTCGACGCACCTGCGCTCGGCCCTGGCCTCCCCGTCATGCAGCATCACACCCTCCTAACCGCCCCTATATTAAATCGGCATACGCCTTGTTAATTACTTCGCAGAAAGTTTTGCCAGTAAACACTTTTCTGAGGCCGCATTCGGCAACGGTTAGCTCCCAAGAGTTGGTGATCTTGTCATACTCAATCGTCATGTCCCCGACATCTTGCAGCTCTTCGATCATCGCTATCATCATTCACCTCGTCTCATTCGTGAACATCGAGTTCGCGCTATCCGGTCGGCACTTCTCGCACGGCATCCGAACCGATGCAACCCATGCCGTTCCGCACTTCTTACACTTCCAGTCGCAGGCATTCGTTCCCTGCACATGCTCCCCGGCCATCACATCGTCAAGGCCAAGGGTAGTATCAATCCTCGCCAGCTCCTCGCGTAGCGTTGCGAGTTCCTTGATAATCGCCTTTCGCCTAATCCATAGCGTTCTCATTGTTCAGTCCCCCTGATTTGTATCGCCTCGGCTCGCGCCGTCGTTTGTTTGCCCGGCCGACAAGGCCGGGCGTTCGCCCCTGCGAGTGTTGGGTTTAACTTAGCATTCAAACTGCATCAGCCTTGCGTCCGCTTATGCGAGCGATCAATGCTTGGATTTGATCGTGCTCCGGTTCCCATCCCGTCTCCTTTTCGATGGCCCAACCGACGAGCATCCAGTTGCTGCTTGACGGGTGATCGCTAATCACTTCCGCCAGCAAGAACCCAAGGTCTGCTGCGCTGATGCTGTCGATCTGTTTCTGGATCAAGTCAGGGTCGAACACTTTATCCATGTTTCACCTCTATACATTCTTCTCAGGGTGTATTGGTAAACGCCTTGTCCATTCCAAGCAACTTGCACGCTTCGCGCAGTTCTTCCATTCCTCTGGCGAACGATTTGTGAGCATCCGATTCTTTCGTCAGCAGGAACCCCAACCCTTCCTGAGCCACCGTTTCAAGACCACCAAGGCAGAGCATCGCCATCGCCAACGCCTTGCGAACCTCTTTTATTTCTTCTTTGGTCATGCTTCACCTTGCAGATTTCTCAGGTGTCTTAGGCCATGCTCGGCGGCAACTTCGGCCAGTCCATCTCCCCGGTTTCGAGACTCACCATGCCAAAGATAGCCGCGACTGCGATGTCGAGAAGCTCGCGGTCAATCTGCTCGGCATCGTTATCCAGAACTGCGTCCTCAAACTCACGCATCTCTTCACGCAAGATCCCGTTGATCTCATGCGAACTGACAAAGATCCCCCAGCCCTTCTGGTTGAGACGCTGCACGATCTTCGCCTTGAGACGAAGAAGCATCGCATCAACCTCAATCTCGGTCGCCTGGAATCTCTTTGTTGTATTCTCGGACATCGCTACCTCATACAGATTTCGGAATCTGTCTTACTCTTTGCCTAATACTCTTCCGTTCTTGAGCCCTATGAGGTAGACAAGGTTAGTCACA
>Ga0315285_10001459_pt1 | contig 24925 bp, 19 predicted proteins | sample YL17G09_36_MG_FD_203698 | JGI IMG/M metagenome (GOLD analysis project Ga0315285, IMG submission 203698) | Sediment microbial communities from Yellowstone Lake, YNP, Wyoming, USA - YL17G09_36 | ecosystem: Environmental > Aquatic > Freshwater > Lake > Sediment | place: USA: Wyoming | collected... | reverse complement strand
AAGAAGAAATTCAAGCCGGTGACAACCGATTCCAGTCATGGACTGCCAGTATATCCAAACCTTCTGAAGATATTCCTGACTTCGGTCAGGAAGAGTTCCGACGAAGTCGGAACAGCACCAAGATCACTGGACCGAATCAGGTTTGGGCTTCGGATATCACATACGTTCAGTTGCTACATGAGCATATCTACCTGGCAGTGATCCTGGATCTCAACAGCAGAAAGTGCATCGGCTGGGAGCTGAGCAGGACCATGGGAAGCCAGCTGACCATGAATGCTCTCGCCAAGGCATTAGAAAATCGCTTGACAGAATCCACGCACGGCCTCGTTCATCATTCTGATCAGGGTGTGCAGTACGCATCCAGAGAGTATGTAGATTGTCTTAAAGAGCACAGCATCCTGATCAGCATGTTCAGAAAAGGAAATCCATACGATAATGCATTCGTGGAGAGCTTCATCAAGACGCTAAAATGGGAGGAGGTATATTTGAATGAATACGAGACTTTTGAAGATGCCTTCAGAAATATATGGCATTTTATTGAGAAAGTTTACAACAAGAAACGGTTGTATTCGGCTCTGGGCTACAGGTCCCCAGAACAGTTCGAAATGGAGGTTGCTTTAAATACTGTTGCTTAACTAACTGTCCACTATTAGGGGTGCAGTCCAGCAGGCGACATATGTCGCCATTTCTATTCCTGCATGCAACCATAAGATCTGGCGCGTAAAATAAGGGGGTTTGAGCCTGAAAGCGTCCTTATAATAATATCTTGCCATTTAGAGCATATCGAAAAAAAGGGTAATTGATTACAGGTTATACACACTACTCAGGCCAAGGCCAGTGCGAGCATCTCATCCAGTTTCTCCAGCCGCTCTTCGGGTTCCGAGTTCTGCTGCTTCACCCAAGCTTTCAGCTTTCTTATGGGCTTATCGCTGTCTAAGATCTCTCTAGCTTTGTCCAACCCGTCTTTAAGGCTCTCAGCATGCCCGGTGATATGAAGCAAGGGTGCTGCATTCAGGCATACTATCTCGCTCCTGTGGCTTTTATCTTCTCCAGAGAGGACTCTTAGAAGGCTTATTGCTTCCGCTGTCTGATCTGTTTGATAAAGGATAGATGCCTCAATCCCTTTCTTCACACCAAGTTCTTCTAAGGCGATTGTGTACTCATGGATCTCTCCATCCTCATCCAGCTCCGCCACATAAGAAGGACCAAGGGTGGAAAGCTCATCCATCCCTCGGATGCCATCAGCACTCCGACCGTGCATCACCATGGCGCTTTTGTAGCCAATCTCCTTCATGGCCATGGCTATGGGATGAACCATCTCTCTGGAGTAGACTCCACGAACGCCATAGGAAGGTAGAGCTGGGTTGGCGAGAGACCCCGCGATGTTGAGGACCGTCCCGAATCTGATCTGAGACAAAATCCTGTAGAGCGCCTGGGGATGCACTTTGCTACTCATTCCGTTGAAAATGCCTATGCCAGCCTGCTCTATGCTCCTCTTGACCAGCGAGACATCGCACTCCACGTCCACTCCAAGCGTTTCTAGGATATCCACAGCACCGCATTTAGAGGTTATTGCTCTGGCTCCATGCTTAGCCATTCTTATGCCGTCAGATGCAGCTACTATGGATGCAGCCGTGCTGATATTGAAAGTCTTGATGGAATCCATGCCTGTGCCACAGTTTTCCGTTAGAGGGCCGCTTACATCCGGATGGACCTTTATTGTATCTAATTCATAGATCGCTTCCCAGATGCCAGCAATCTCCTGAGGAGTTGCGCCTTTGGCGGTAATGGCAGCCAGGAATGCACCTTGCTGCAATTCTGGCTGCTCGTTGTTTAGTATCCTTCTGAATAGATCACCTGTTTCCGTTCGGGTAAGGTTCTGGCCTTTTATCAGTGCATCTACTTTGCTTCCGAAGTATCTCGAATCTTCTTCCATCTTGAACACCTAAATTGCATATACAACCGATTTCAAACCGCTTCTCTTTGAAGAATGGCTCAATGCTTCCTGAATGCCGGAAAGGAGCGTCCTTTTTGTTATAATCCAGTCTACGTCGATCTTCCCTGCGGTCAATAGCTCCGTAGCTCTCCTATTCTGCTGACTGGAGCATCCGTACGCCCCCGTAATAGTCAGTTCTCGATAGTGCATCGATCGTAGACTAATTGGCTCTTCATAGTTTCCTAACCTCGGGCCGGAGAAAATGCAGATCCTTCCGCCGGGAACAAGCAGTTTGAGAAGATTGTCGTCGACTCTGATTTCAGGAGTTGCCGTCAGGATTACGTCCACGCTCGCACCTCCCGTTTCCTCGGGAAGCATACTTGCCAAAGATTCACCAGAATCAATTGCGTCGTAGCTTATTGCATCGACCCTGCAGTGTTTACTGATTTGTAGTATGCGCTCCGGTATTTTTTCTACAACTATTATCTTCTCGGCTCCAGAAAGCTCAGCAAAAAGAGCATGGAGACAGCCGATGGGACCCGCGCCTAAGATCAAAACGGAGTCCCCTTTCGAAACTCTTGCCATCTCCTGGCCATTTATGCAGCATGCCAGAGGCTCGGCCAGGGCAGAAATACAGGGGTCGGCGCCCCCAGGCAGCAGATTTAATTCTTTGGAGACGCATTGCCCGGGGAGGGCTAGAAGCTCGGCAAAGCCACCATCCCAGTTAAATCCCAGAATTTTCATCTCATGGCAGCGATTATCTTCTCCTCGCTGACAGGGACGGCATTTGCCACAGGTAATCCCGGGCCAGACCTGCACTAGGTCTCCCTCTGCCAGGCTCGAGTCACGATCGATCTCGATGATCCTGCCTACTATCTCATGCCCCAGGATGCGCGGGTAAGCAAGGTCTCTGTGGCCGTGCTGCATCATTTTGATGTCCGTGCCGCATACAGCACAAGCCTTTACCTCCAGAAGGGCTCCGCCTTTTGGGCACTCAGCGTCCGGCACCTCTTCAAGCTCAATGAGTCCGGGGGCCTTTAGAACCGCAGCTAACATCTTATTCCTCGAGCAAATATGCGGCTTTTTCGTAGTAGGCTTGGGCTCTCCTTAGTGGTTGTGACAGATATGGACGAGCTGCCAAGAGCTTCCAACAATCGGGGGAGAATCCAATATAGCATGTTCAATAACATCATCACATTTTAGGTATATTAAATCAACGGTAGTTTATTTAATTCAATTTTATTTGCTCTCCAGTAAACCATTCTTGCTTTCTGATCTCATGGCCCACCGACCAATATGCAATAGGCATTATGTCTGGCAAACTCAATTGTTGTTCTGCAATCTTGCGTAACTTTGCAGAATGTGCGGGGATCTCATCCCCCGCACGTGGTTATCGCTGCAGATCATTAGGGCTGATGGAAGTGATTAGCCCAATTCTTAGAAGTTTAAATCGAACTTTATAGCGCCTAGATCGGCTTTAGCATAGCTATCCCCCCGTGATGCAGCTTTGCTCTCGTCCAAGGCTAAACGACGCTTGTTCATCCTTAACATCAACCGAAATACCCAACCTCCACGAAGAAGGGGGCTGTCTCCCGACCCACTTGCCCTTCCTGCGGCGGGAGATGAGTGCAGCCCGCAATTAGGGGGCGGGAGTGGAGTGCGGGGGGCCCCCGATGCAGGGCGGTTTTTGGGAATAGTGCCGGCTCCGACGCCAGGCCGGGCATTTTCTGTGAGTCCTGCCCCGCGGCTGCCCAAACGCCAGCCAGCTGCCTCAGTCTGGGCAGATCAAGGCTGCAGCCATTCGGGCTTACCGCAAGAGGGAAGAGCAAACCCTCATGACCGGTTGGACACCCATGAGCATGAAAATCCAGGATTGTCTCGAAGGGGATTTTCATATCACACTGCCATGAAGCGTGGCCTCATACATGGAGGGATGAAAATCGATACCCGCGGCCCGATTTTCATACGAAACGATCTTTCAACCGTCTTCGACATGCTCCCGCGTGAGGTGTCCCCCGCGGCCGCGGGGTTAGGGGGGGCAGCATTCCGCAGAGGAGTAGGCTATCCATGATCACCGTTACGATGGCAGAAAAGGATTAGGAGAGGATCTTTCCTTTTTGGCGAACTTGAAAAATGCAGACAACAATACCGAGACCCGCAAACAAGAAAATGGGAATTAACGACCTCTCCTCGTCTCGTCGATGAACTCTCTGGCCCTAAGCAAGAATCCTCTGGCATCTTCCACAACCATAGCAGCCTCTTCTTCAGATATATCGCGTGTGATAGAGTAATCTGCTTCCGACCTGAGCTCTTCAGCTATCCTCAGAATTTGGCCAAAATGCCTCTCTATCAATCCCTTTTCCACGAACTCCTGACCAAATCTGGCAATGAGACCGCGGTGAGTTTTCACCTGGATATCCCGGCCAAGAAATAGGGCTGATGCTGCAAAGTACATGCTATAATAGGCCCTGCTCACTGCATCATCGTAGAATTCTTCCTTTAGTAGGTGTCGGGCTGCTTCGAGCCGCAGCTCTGACTGGGAGAGCAGGCGATCGATCTCATCATCCTTAGGCAACCTTTATCCCCTCAGCCAGGACATTTCTCAAAAAAGAAAAGGTTTTTCGAGCCTGATAGTCTTGGCTGGACAGTACCTTCACAGAAATATTGCAGCCTGTCTCCAGAAGAATATCAAAAGCTATCATTATCATCTCCCGCCTAATCCTGAAATCTTCTTCATCTATTATTACAAGCAGGTCAATATCTGAATCAGGATGGGGCGTGCCTCTAGCTTGAGATCCGAATAGGGTGATGCCTCTTATGCGGTCTCCATAGGTCTGAGAGGCTCTTCTCACAAATTCGTCTATTGCTTTCTGGCTGCGTCTGTCCAGGGGGCGGGTCTCCATATTCTAAACACTTCAGCTTGAACGATGTAATAGTTTCAAATGGGATATAGGTTTGCATCAATTGAGAGGTGCATCTCGCCAAAAGCTACTATTACGCTTCTTCCTGTGTCGTCCCGATGCCTTTAGCTCCCGCTCAAGGCCGCGGGCGGCCCCCCTGACCCCGCGTCCGCGGGGAACACCAAGCGCGGAGCAGGCCGAAAGCGGTTAATGGATCGCTTGCTCTTCCCTTCCTGTGCCGCCGGGACCTGTGCAGAGACCGCCCGACTGGCATCTATGCGGCCAATGCGATCGCATAAGGCCAGAGCTCTATTCTGGAGGGGCAGATGGGCTGGGCCAATGCCAAACGATCCGCTTGGTCGGCCCGGGATGCGCTCCGCCTGATGATAGGCGATACCAATGCCGGCAATCCCCTTCTCTCTGATTAGGAGACGGATTACTACTTGGGGAAGACTTCCTCAGATCCCTGCTGCCTTTGCCAGGCGGTCTATGGTCCTCAGCGCCGTCTTGGTGCTCAGGTAGCCGTTGCTCCTGCCGGGAAATAGCCACTCCTGGCCGGGCGCTGGATGCTCTCCCTGATAGCCTCCATGGTGGCCTGGCTGGCCCGGGCGGCCCTGAAGTTATTGGTCTTGGTCCTGCCGCTCTGGATTCGAATGAACCCCTTACGAAATCGATGTCCTAGACCTGGTGGTGACCAGCTCCCCCACCCTGTCCCAATCGAAAGAATCTCGAACATTTAAATAAAATTACGTGGCCTTGAAGCAATCAAGAGTAAGGAAATATCCTATGGCTTTTGGCGGATATTGCCTCTCTCATAATATTGGTAATCATATTGATTTGTATTGGGTAAAAAATTATTATTAAATCTGCAAACGGCGAATTTGACCAACTGCCCTCTATGATAGATCAATTATTTATGGCCATAATAGCTCATATTGCATGCAGAATATTCTGGTCTGCTTACAAGGCCATGATAGCTGGGTGCTGATGATTTGGCTACTGCTTTACCGGAAAAAAGGGCAATGCGAGGCTGAATTCGTCACCTTGTAGAGGAGAAGGATGACTCTCTATCGAGCGATTATAGTAACGGCTCTTCGTGAGGAGTATACGGCAGTTCGAGCCCATATTGAAAATCCGAAAGAGGAGACATATAAAGGAACGGTTTATGAAATTGGCAGGTTCTCTGCCGATGGCCGATCTTGGGATATTATCATATTAGAGGCTGGGAGGTATGGTGAGAACGCGGCGATTGAAGCGGAACGGGCAATAAATCATTTCAATCCTACAGTAGCTTTATTTGTAGGAGTTGCCGGCGGGCTCAAAAATGTTGCAATAGGCGATGTCGTTGCAGCAACAAAGGTTTATGGATATGAAGCAGGAAAAGCTGAGGATAGGTTTCATCCCATTGGTGAAGTTTACCGATCATCCCATGCAATGGTTCATAGAGCTAGAGCATGCAGTCGCGGAACTGATTGGCTAAAGCGAATAAAGGGCTCTTTAGCCGGTTCGGCTCCAAAAATCTTCGTCGAGCCAATAGCAGCCGGATCGAAGGTATTGAAATCCACTCAATCGGAGATTTATGGATTCCTAAGAACGAACTATAGTGATGCGATCGCAGTAGAGATGGAGGGCTTAGGTTTCTTAGCCGCTTCTTACGCTAATCCGGAAGTCCAAGTTCTCGTCGTTAGAGGTATATCTGATCTTATCGATAAAAAAGAAGAAGCCGACGCAAGCGGATCAAAAGAAGTTGCTTCACAGAATGCGAGCGCTCTAGCGTTCGAGATCTTGGCAACACTAGATCTAGGCGAAGGTCATCCAATAAGTCCAGATAAAATAGAAAACATCCCTCATGTGCGGAACCGGTATTTTGCTGGGCGCGAAATACTGCTAACGAAGCTCAGTGAATGTAAAGATATAGATAAGAGTCGAGGTCTGGTTCAGACCAAAGTCTTAGCCGGTCTAGGTGGTGCGGGCAAGACACAGATCGCTTTGGAATACTGCTACCGGCATATTGATGATAATGCTATCATCTGGTGGATTAGGTCTAATAGTCTAATCTCGATAAAATCGGACTATGCTGAGCTAGCTAGTAGGCTGGATCTGCCTGAATCAGAAGATCAAGTAATTCAAGCCGAAAGCGTTAAACAGTGGCTCGGGAATAACGCCAATTGGCTCCTAATCTTCGACAATGCCGAGAATCCAGAGATATTGGAAAGGTATCTTCCCAAGAGAGGATCTGGGCAGGTGATAATAACTTCAAGGAATCCTAGCTGGTCCGGCTCTGCATGCGTATTGAATGTATTGGAATTTGATAGATTTGAATCGATAGAGTTTCTGATAAGGAGAACAGGCCATGAAGACAGAATTATGGCTGATACTCTAGCCCAAGAGCTAGGAGATCTTCCTCTTGCCTTGGAACAAGCCGGAGCCTACGTTAAGGAAACTGGCATCTCACTAACTGAATACATGGAACTGTTCCGTCAAATGAGAAAGGAAATTCTAAAGCTTGGCAAGCCTACTGCTTATTCGGAGACAATCGCTACAACCTGGCTTATATCGATTGAAGCCGCAAAAAAGGAATCTCCGTTGAGTGCGGATTTACTCAATTTATGCTCGTTTCTTGCGCCAGATCGGATACCCAGATCTCTTCTAACTAAATATGTTGGGAGTCTGGCTGGGCCTTCGGCATCTGCAGTAAGAATTAAGCTGGAATTAAATGCTGCAGTTGCAGCCTTATGGCGCTATTCGCTGTTACGTCATGAGATTGAAGGCTTCTCTATCCATAGATTAGTGCAAGCAATAACTCGCGATAGATTGAGTGAAGATGAAGCAAAAGGATGGAGGAAAATCGCAGTTATGCTGATTTGTGATGCATATCCCTCAAATGGCAATGATCCTCGAAATTGGCCATTGTGCTCCGAACTATTGCCTCATGCTTTCATAGTAGCCAATGATGCGATGAGATTTGAAGAGTATGCAAAGGAAATAGGGCGTCTCTTTTTCCACGTCGGACTATTTTTAGGAGCCAGGCACGAGTTAACCGAAGCAATACTCGTTTTAGAAAAAGCAGTAGAGCTATTGAAGAAATCTTATGGATCTGAAAGTATCCAAGTGGCTCAAGCACAAGGAAACCTTGGTATTGTCCTACGAATGCAAGGAAAAATTGAGTATGCAAAATTCGCTTTATTGAGTTCGCTAGAGATCTACGAGATAGCTTATGGACCAGAGAGCCTGCAAGTGGCTCGGACACTAGCCAATCTGGCAAATGTATTTCGAGATCTGGGCAAGTTGCATGAATCAAGAAATAATTTAGAAAGGTCTTTGAAGATCAAAGAAAAGGCCTATGGGGCAAAAAGCAAAGAAGTGGCAATATTACTAATTAATCTAGGTAACGTTCTCAGAAGACAAGGTCAACTGGAATCAGCAAAATCTGTCTTGTACAGATCGTTAGAGATCCTAGAGAAAACCTGTGAGCCCGATGATCTCCACACTGCCGCGTCTTTAAATAATATTGGCCTTGTCCTGCAAGAGCAAGGCAATTTTGACGATTCAAAAAATATGTTTAAGCAAGCATTTAAAATGAATAAGAAAATATACGGCACCCAGCATCCAGAAACCGCTAGTTGTCTACATAATTTAGGTAATGTTCTTCGAGATCAGAATAAGTTGGGAAAAGCCGAATCCATAATACGTAGAGCATTGATAATCAAGAAAAAAGCCTACGGGCCCAAACACATTGAAGTGGCATACCTCTTTAATGATCTTGGCCTCGTCCTTCAGAAGCAAGGTAATCTGGAAGCGGCCAGATTCAACTTGGAAAGAGCATTAGAGATTAAAGAAAAAACATATGGGTTGCAGCATCCAGAGGTGGCAAAAACATTGATCAATATAGGAAACGTCCAACGAGACCTTGGTCAGCTCGAAGCCTCTAAAAGAACCTATGATAGAGCCGTTAAAATTTACATAGAGACCCTTGGGGAAGATCACCCGGAGGTGAAATGGGCACTTTCCTGCTCGAATTCGCTCAATAATCTGTAGAAAATAAGCATAAACTCCAATTCTATGACAAATTTAATAAATATATTGAAATCTAATTTAATGATGAGTTAGTTCATCTATTGTCAGCAAAACATCCATAGACTCGAGATAATACTCATGCTCCCTGTGCGGCCCCCACATGTCGTGTTCCCCGCAAGAGTGGAGAGCAAACGATCTCTTAGCCGGTTTCGGCGCACCCCACCAGTAGTATCCCCCGCGGACGCGGGGTCAGGGGGGGCCGCCCGCGGCCTTGAGCGGGAGCTAAGGGCAACGGGGCGACTCAGGAAGAAGAACAATAGTAGCTTTGGGCGAGAAGCACGGAAGGACTGCCAGGCCGGGAGGGGATATCAAAGAATTCGAGCCAATCAGAGGTTTACGGCCATTGAACTAATCACATACTAGCTTCCTAATCGACCTGACACATCTCCGAAACCCGGAATCCAAGAATCCAATATATCACTATTATTATTAATAACCCTATCTATCACGGTCGCCCATCACAGACCTGCTCCTCCCCAGCACCATCTCCCTCGTAGCCCGCTCGGCCTCGATGTTGCGGCGGCAGACGGGGCAGACCCATATCCAGGCCAGGCCTGAGGAGTCCTTCTGCAATGCCTCCGGCAGAGATGCTTCGATCCTGCGCAGCATGGGCTCGGTGGCATAGCGGGTGCCGCAGATCCGGCATGCCACCAGCTCAAAGGCGATTGCAGTCTCCTCGCTCTCTGCCACGAGAGTTAGAACCCTGGCAGGGCAGAACTCCACGCACAGGTCGCATTCCTCTCCACACTTCTTCCAGCTGATGGTCCTCTTTTCGATAGTATCATCCCGGACGATATTCTTGCTGGGGCAGACGTTGGAGCAGGCCAGACATCCTATGCACAAGGCCGGGTCAACCTTGATCATCGTCTCCCTCCATGGGCCACCATCATGGCCGCCCGGGCCCTGGCCCTGCGGGACGCCGACTCGTAGTCGGTTGTAAGCGCGTTGGCAGGACAGGTCAGTATGCAGGTGGGAGTCTCTCTCGGAGAGCAGAGATCGCATTTATGGGCCAGCTTGTCCGTCCAAACCACACCGAAGGGACATGCCAGGCGGCACAGGCCGCATCCGGTGCACTTGTCCACCGCGAAGGCGGTTCTCTCGCCGTCCTTGTAGAGGGCGGAGGTGTAGCAGGCCTTAGCGCACATTGCCTCCTGGCAGTGATGACAGAAGACCGGCACCGCCGCATGATCTCCTGCGTAGTGAACGTTCACATGGCCCCGTCCCTCGTGAACCCTCTGGCAGGCCACCTCACAGGACCGGCAGCCGATACATCTGCTGATATCGACGTATACGGGCACCCTAATCCCTCCTGGCGATCCGGCAGGCTGCAACGTTGAACTGCGGGATCTTGGCATGGGGATCTCTGGCATCGGTGGTCAGCAGGTTCGTTCCCGGGAAGTGGAAGGGCATGAAGACCACGCCTCTCTTCACCCTCTCCGTCAGACGGGCCTTGGCCGCGGTCCGGCCTCTGGCCGACTCCACAGTAACCTCGTCTCCATTGGCGACCTTCAGCTCGACTGCATCGGCAGGATTGATCTCTATGAAAAGCTCAGGCTCCCTCTCCATGAGAGATGGGCTCCTCCGGGTCATGGAGCCGGCATTATGGTGAACGGCCACCCTTCCGGTAGTAAGCAGCAGAGGATACTCCCGACTCACCTCCTCTGCCGCGGGCTGATACTTCACTGGAACCAGGTAGCCCCGGCCATCCTCGAACTTGAACCCCTGGGCGTGGAGGATGGGCGTACCGGGATGCTCGCTGCTGGGACAGGGCCAGACCAGGCCGCAGCTGCCTAAACGCTCGCGGGTTATCCCCGCATAGGCCGGAACCAGACGGTTGATCTCAAAGAGGACCGATGCCGCATCAGGGTATTTGAACTGCAGCCCCAGCCCCAGCTTTGCGGCGAGACTGCAGATTATCTCCTGGTCGCTTCTAGCCTCTCCCGGCGGGGAGACGGCCCTCTCCGTCCACTGCACTCGCCTCTCTGTGGAAGTGAAGGTCCCCTCCTTCTCCGCCCAGGCTGCTGCTGGCAGGACTACGTCCGCAAGCTGAGCAGTGGCGGTTGGGAAGATGTCCTGCACCGCCAGGAACTCCAGGCTCTCCAGAGCATCTCTAATACGATTGCTGTGGGAGTCGGAGTTGGCAGGATCCTCTCCCACAATGTAGAGGGCCCGGACCTTTCCCTCCAGGATGCCGTCCATCATCTCTGTGGAGGTGAGGCCCGGGCCTGCTGGGAGGCCCGCCGTCCCCCAGGCCAGGGAGAAGAGCTCCAAAGTCTCGGGATCCTCCGCCCTTCTGTATCCCGGGTAGAACTCCGCCAGAGCCCCCATGTCGCAGGCCCCTTGAACGTTGTTCTGACCTCTCAGAGGGAATATGCCCGCGCCAGGCCTGCCGATATGGCCGGTTATCAGAGCCAGGTTGGAGATGGCAACCACGTTGCTGGTTCCAGTGGAATGCTGAGTTATCCCCATAGAATAGACTATGGAGGATGCCGGCGAGATGGCATAGGCCCTGGCGGCCCGCACTATATCCCCCGCGGGGATGCCGGCGATCTCTGATGCTTTCTGGGGCGCGTAATCCCGCAACGATTCCGCGAAATCAGAATAGCCCCGAGTGCGCTTTGAGATGAACTCGCCGTTCGTCAAGCCCTCGTTGACCACCACATGGGCCATGCCGTTCAAGAGGGCCACATCTGTTCCCGGCTTGATCTGCAGGAAGATATCGGCCAGCCAGGCGGTGTGGGTGAGCCGGGGATCGGCCACTATCACCACTGCGCCAGAGTCCTTGGCCCTGTGGATCCACCTCGACAAGATGGGATGGTTCTCCGCCAGGTTGGAGCCGATTATAAATATGCAGCGGGAGTTGGCCAGGTCGGGGATGGGGTTGGTCATGGCCGCAGCCCCAACAGTCATATTCAGGCCCACGACAGTTGGAGCGTGGCAGAGGCGGGCGCAGTTGTCCACATTGGGCGAGCCCAGACAGCGGGCCAGCTTCTGGACCAGGTAGTTCTCCTCGTTGGTGCACTTGGAGGAAGAGAGAAATCCCACGCTCTCGGGCCCGCTCTGCTCTATGATCCTGGACAGGCGCCGGGCCACCAGGTCAAGGGCCTCCTCCCAGGAGAGCTTTGCCCAGCCCTCCCCCTTCCGCACCAGAGGATGCCGCAGCCTATCCTCGCTGTAGATGATCTCCAAGGCAGCATTGCCCTTGGAGCAGAGAGCTCCCTCGCTGGCCGGGTGATCGAGCATGTACTCGATCCCAGTGGCCTTATCCTTCTCCACCGTTATGTAGAAGCCACAGCCTGCAGCACAATAGGGGCAGACAGATGGAACAAGCGACTTTGACATTTTCATCCCTAAATTTTATAGTTCTAGCCGGTCTTTGGCAAGCTCAAGACAGGATTGATCTTGATATGTTGCATGGGACCTAGTAGGCGTAAAGCTTTTCATAGGGCCTCTTGGACGCAGGCGAGAGCCTGATGAACTCCTTCTCCATGATCTTCTCCTTGGTGTAGTCCAGCTCTGCAAAGCGCTCCAGGAACTCCGCCACGGCCTTCTCCACAATCTGTCGGTCAGCCTCGTCCAGGGGGGAGATGGTCACCTCTTTGCCCACCTGGGTGTCTTCCACCGTTCCACGCAGGTAGATCGCACCCCCGTGCATCCCTGTTCCAATGAAGTTGCCTCGGTGCGGGATTTCGCCCAGTCCCAGGAGGATCACTATCCCTCCCGCCATGTACTCGCCCAAGAAGTCCTGCGAGGTGCCACCTATCACCACCATCGGCCGCTTATCCTCGTACTCCTTCATGTGCAGAGCCGTCCGGTAGCCCACATTGTCGCGGACGAAGATCTTGCCCCCCCGCATGGACATCCCCAAAACGTCTCCTGCCCGGCCCTCTACCACGATCTCGCCATCGTCCATGGTGTTGCCCAGCCCGTCCTGAGCATTGCCGTGGACCCTCAGCTTGTGGCTGGATAGAAAGGCCCCCAGGTCGTTGCCCGGTGTGCCGAAGATCTCTATCTCCATCCTTCTCTTCTCGGGGGAGTATAGCCTGGTGCCGATGTACCTCTGGCCGCAGACGTTCTTGATCTTCACCTCGGTCACGCCGGAGTTCATCAGGTCTAAAAGAAGATCGTTCAGCTCTCTGGTCGCCAGGCTGCTTGCGTCTATCTCAGCCCTTCCCGCTCCCTCTTCGATCCGGGCCCTCCTGCTCTCACATCCAGCCGCCTGCTGCTCCAATCCTTTCACTCTCCTGCGCCTTTGATGCCCAGCACGTCCAGCTCCCATTCATAGAGGCCTATTCCTCGCAGATGGTCTCTGTTGCCCCGCAGGCTCTCTATAGCGTTGATGCCCATGCCCCCCAGCATCTCCATGATCTCGTGGGACCAGGCGGCTAAGAGGTTGGAGAGGCGGTTGGCAGCTATATCCTTGTTCAGCCTTCCTGCGAGACGCGGATCCTGGGCGCATATTCCCCAGTTGCACTTTCCAGTGTAGCACTTCTGGCAGAGGTTGCAGCCCATGGCTATCAAGGCTGAGGTCCCAATGTAAACTGCGTCTGCTCCCAGAGCTATGGCCTTGATCACATCGGCGCTGCACCTGATTCCGCCTGCGGCTACGATGGAGCATCTGTTCCTTATCCCCTCGTCGCGTAGCCTCCTGTCCAGGGCGGATACGGCCAGCTCTATGGGAATGCCGACGTTGTCCCTGATGGCCTTGGGGGCGGAGCCGGTGCCTCCTCGCAGGCCATCGATGGCGATGATGTCTGCTCCTGCTCTGGCGATGCCCGAGCCTATGGCAGCGAAGTTGTGCACAGCAGCGATCTTCACTGAGATCGGCTTCTCGTAGTTGGTGGCCTCCCTCAGGGCGTATATGAGCATGGAGAGATCTTCGATGGAGTAGATGTCGTGATGGGGGGCGGGCGATATGGCGTCTGTGCCGGCGGGTATCATCCTGGTGGCGGCGACCAGTGGAGAGACCTTCTCCCCGGGAAGGTGTCCCCCTATGCCGGGCTTGGCACCCTGTCCCACCTTGATCTCCACAGCGGCAGCGCAGTTCAGGTACTCTGCGTCGATTCCAAACCTGCCTGAGGCCACCTGCACTACGGCGCACCTCCCGAACTCCGATCTCATCTCCCTGGGCATCCCTCCCTCGCCGGTGTTGAAGAAGGTCCCATTGCGGCATGCGGCCATGGCCAGGGCGTTGAAGGCGTTGTAGCTTATGGCCCCGTAGGACATGGCCGAGAAGAGAATGGGCATCTCCAGGGCCAGATTGGGGCCAATGCGGGTCGTGAGCTCCAGCCCACCGTTCTCCTTTTCAACATCCAGGAAGTCAGGCTTCGATCCCAGGAAGGTACGAAGCTCTATCGGCTCTCTCAACGGATCTATGGAGGGGTTGGTGACCTGGGAGGCGTTGAGGACAATATGGTCCCAGTAGATGCGGAAGGGCTTGTCGTTGCCGCAGCCTGTCAGGATGACGCCCCCCGTCTCCGCCTGCTTTTTCAGGTCCTCTATCTTCTCCCGGGACCAGCTGGCATTGGGGCGGTAGACCGATTGATTGGGGCGGACCACGACTGCGTCCTTGGGGCAGAATACGACGCATCTCTGGCATCCCGCACACTTGTACTCGTCAGAGAGCATGCGGTCGTGGACTGGATCGTAGCTGTGCGTGCCAAAAGAGCACTGCCTCTCGCAACCCCGGCAGTGATCGCATCTGGCCTCGTCCCTTATTACCTGGAACTCAGGAAAGAGGAATGACTTCATCCCTACCAACCTTTGCGCTTTTTAGTTCTCCTATCACCGGCTCCCCTCCGTTGGGCGTCCAGACCTGGTCCAGCTGGGGAGATATGAGCCTCAAGGCTGCCTCCTCAGAGGAGAGGTAGAACATGTCGCCCCTGGTGGCAGCAGTGAGCGGCCTCAGCCTTATCCTGTCCGTGAGACCGATCATGCGGCCGCTCTGCCCGATGATTATGGAGAAGGGCCCGTTCATGAGCATGGGCCCGTAGACCATCCTCAAGGCGGTGAGCAGCTTCTTTTCTTTCTCGTTCATCCTGTCTATGGAGTTCCAGATGGGAGGTGCCAGTATCTTGGCCACCAGCTCTATGGGAAGGTGCTGCCTTCTCATGAGCAGATCGGCAGCATAGGTGATGACCTCCGTATCTGTCTGCAGAGTGCAGGCATAGCCGTACATCTCCAGGTACCAGCGGTTTGTCCCATAGGAGGAGATCTCGCCGTTGTGCACCACTGTTGTATCCAGAAGGCTGAAGGGATGGGCTCCGCCCCACCATGCCTGGGTGTTGGTGGGAAACCTCCCGTGGGCGGTCCAGATGTAGCCTTGATAGAGATGGTCCAGCAGGAAGTACTCCGCTATCTCCTCAGGATAGCCCACGCCCTTGAAGACCCCCATGTTCTTGCCGGAAGAAAAAACGTAGGCATTCTCTATCTTGGTGTTGACAGCCATTATCTTCTGCACTACATAGTCATCGTCGGAGACAAAGATCTCATCGCCCTTTTTGTCTGGAGCCACGAAGTACCTCCAGACCAGAGGTGGATCTTTCACCATGGCCTCATCACCATGGGGAATCTCTTCGTCGTGAACTACATCGAAGCTCTCTGCCAGAAAGGAGTCGCACTCCTCTTTGGCATACCTCTTGGCCTCCCAGCTGCTGCCCGTATACATGATGTGAAAGGCGTAGTAATCCTGGTACGGGGGATAGATTCCATAGGCAGCGAAGCCTCCCCCCAGGCCGTTGCCGCGGACGTGCATGTTGGCTATTGCCTTGGCAACGCTCGCGCCAGTAAATCTCTCTCCATCTCTGCTCATTACCCCGCAGATGGAGCAGGCGCATATCTCCTTGGTGTAAAGCTGCCTTCTCTTCCTAGGCATAACGATCTTTCAACTCCCGAATTGTAGCCAGTGAGGGTGCAAGCAGAAAGGGATAGTGACTATCGCCATAAAGCTATTTAAGAAATGTTCACAAAATTTGTGAAACAGCATCTCCGGCGACTTCCAACCGCTGGTAGCTATCATCTTCGATCTCAACCTCGATAGTCTTTAGACTATAGCCATCCTTAAACCGGTATCGCCTCTCGCGATCCGGCAAAAGAAAAATGTGAGCTGGGGGAGGGCTAAAGGACTGGCAGATACCTCTCCAGCTCCCACTGGCTCACATTCATTCTGTAATCATCCCATTCTTTTCTCTTGTTTACAATGAAGGCTTCGAAGACGTGATCTCCCAATGCCTCGCGCACCAGTGGGCTCATCTCCGCCAGCTGCAGGGCATCTTTCAGGCTCCCGGGCAGAGATTTGATGCCTGCCGCTGTCCTATCCGCCTCGCTCATGTGGTAGACATCCTGCTCCATTGGAGCCGGAAGATCGTACTTGTTGTTGATGCCTGCCAGGCCTGCCGCCAGCATGACTGAGAAAGCCAGGTACGGGTTTGCCGCCGGATCCGGGCTGCGGTACTCCACCCTGGTGGCCAGCTCCTTGCCGGGCTTGTACATGGGAACTCTGACCAGCGTGGACCTGTTCCTCCGTGCCCAGCAGATGTAGACGGGGGCCTCGTATCCCGGAACCAGGCGCTTGTAGGAGTTGATCCACTGGTTGGTGACGGCCGTGATCTCCGGGGCATGTCTCAGCAGGCCGGCAATATAGTTCCTGGCCGTCTCACTGAGGTGGAACTGGTCGCCGGGATCGAAGAATGCATTCTTCTTGCCGTGGAAGAGGGACTGATGGCAGTGCATCCCTGAGCCGTTCTCGCCGAAGATGGGCTTGGGCATGAAGGTGGCATGGCAGCCGTACTTTCTGGCGATCTCCTTGACTACGATCTTGTAGGTCATTACTGTGTCGGCCATCTGCAGGGCGTCCAGGTAACGCAGATCGATCTCGTGCTGGGAGGGGGCGACCTCGTGATGGCTGTACTCCACCTCCACGCCCATGGAGTCCAGGGCCAGGATGGTGTCCCTCCTCAGGTCGGAGGCGGCATCCAGCGTGGTTAAGTCGAAGTAGCCGCCCTTGTCCAGAATCTCTGTGCCGCACTCGTCCTTGAAGTAGAAGTACTCCAGCTCTGGGCCGACGAAGAAGGTGTAGCCTTTGTCCTTGAGCCGGATGAGGTTCTTCTTGAGAACATAGCGCGGATCGCCCTCATAGGGAGAGCCGTTAGGGTTCAAGATGTCGCAGAACATCCTGGCCACGCCCTTCTCCTGCTGCCTCCAGGGGATGATCTGGAAGGTGGTGGGATCGGGCTTGGCAACCATATCGCTCTCCTCGATCCTGGCAAAGCCCTCGATGGAGGAGCCGTCGAAGCCCATCCCCTCGTCGAAGGCCCCCTCCAGCTCGCTCGTGTTGATGGCAAAGCTCTTGGGCATTCCCAGGATATCTGTAAACCATATTCTGATAAACCTTACATCATACTTCTCTACGGCGGCGAAGACTTCATCTTTTGTCTTTAAATGCATGCTCATATTTATGCTCCTTGAAACCTCCTCACTCTAGAAGTGCATTTATAGGTATTTAAGATCCCTTCATAAAGGTTATGAAAAGTTATGAGAGCAAAAAGGGTAATTTGCTGGCAGAAATCATCTTTATTTGGGTAATCATTCCCAATTGGAACTCATAGTGCCGATATTGAGTGCGTTGATAGTGCGTTGATTTTGCATGAAAATGTGTTGGAGTCATCGATTTTCGTCTTCTCAGGTATGAGTCACCATGAGTCACTGAATCATGTCGGTCTGACCATGGAAAAATATCTAAAAACAATAGCAAAATAGCTATTCGCTTCTTAGCTTTCTTCTGTGTGCCTCATGCCCGGCTTTCACATGGCGTCTGATCGTTTCCGCCAGTTATGTTTGAGCTGATGGATAACTCTTCCATTGCCGTCGATTTCATTGCAATCTTCATGAAGCAGCCTTCATCGGATCATAGTTCTGCCTAGGGTCACCAGAAACAGGGCCATCAGCAGCCAGCCAAGGATGGACTCTAGAGTGGCCAGATATCGATAAATGCCTGCCGGGTACCATTTGACCTGGGTTTTGGCTGTGAAAACCATGGCGCTGAAGTAGAGATGGTCGGCGAAAGAGAGGCTATCCATCTGATCAGCCGGCGCCAGATGCACACCAATGGCGGTGCTATTGATGTGCTCCACTACTATGCTGTCTCCTGTCCAGAACAGGCCCGCAAATAGAATGATGAGGAGAATGCTCAGATATACAGTATAATTTGGCCTTACTCCATAGCCGCAGGAGATCCAGGCCAGATAGTCCAGCAGCTTGGACCAATTTACAGCAGGTGCGCCCGCTACTCGGCTGTAGAGCCTCTTCTCCGCCTGGCTCTTCCTGCGATACTGGAAATAGCAATCGTCAGCATCATCGAACCACTCCAAATTCCTGAAGTTCTTAATTAGAGCCAGATACACTGCGCCATCATAGACCAGCCAATCCTTGATAGATGCCCAGCGCACCTCCAGCCTGACGAAATCAGAGCCTTGAAGTGATATTCGAGACTCGCTGCCAAAGGAGGCCTTGAATAGTCGCATGGTATAGATCCTAGCGTTCTCTATGGTAAGGTTCTTGTGGAATTCAGATGCGTTGAGGTCGCACGCCTCTGTGAACTTGGCTCCTAGAAATCTCGCGTCTTCGCAGAATATTGCGCCCATGAACTGCGCTTTTTCCTTGAATTGGGCGGAGCAGAAGCTGGCATCTTTGACAAACCTCGATCTATCGAAGGTCGCGTCTCCTGCAAACAGCGCAAGCGTAAAATGGGACGACCCGTGAAACTGAGCCTGTTCAAAGATGGCTGTGCGAGAGAACGTGGCAGCCGAAAAGTTAGCCATTGCGCCGAACTCAGCGGACAGAAAAGTTGCAGCCTCCATAAACCTTGCTCTTTCGAAGTGGGCATTGCCTTCCACTCTGATGCTACTGAAGCTCGACCGGTGAAATTCAGCCCCCCAAAATACGGCATCCTTCAGAACTGCATTGTCGAAGTTTGACGGTCCCATGAACTTGGCGCTGGAGAAGTTGACATCTCCCTGGAATCTTGAACTTAGAAAGATGCAATTGCCGCAGAACACAGAGAGCTCGAAAGTAAGATCCTCTTTAAACTCCGAATGCCTGAAATCGGCATTGCCGCCAAAGGTGGATTTGAGGAAGCTGGCAAAGCCGACAAAGGCTGCTTGCTCAAAGATTGAATCTGCGCCGAAGTTGACCTGCCAGAAGCTGGCCGTCCTGCCGAAGGCGGCTTGCTTGAAGTTTGCCGTTCCTGCGAACTGGGCGCCGGTGAAGTCTGCATCACCTTCGAACTGAGCATCGCTACAGTTGGTGCATATATCGCTGAATCTGGTCGATCCGAAAGAGGCATTTGCAGAAAATCGCACATTGCCAAAGTTGGCAATGGCACTGAACTTGGCCCCGACTAAAGTGGCATCTTCTGCAAACCATGCATCCCTAAAGGTGGCATACCCCTCGAACTGAGTTGCATCAAAGGCAGCCCGCCCGAGGAAGACCGCCCCTTTGAACCGGGCCTCGCCGCCGAATACAGAGCCGCTGAAGTCTACGAGTTCTCGGAAATGGGCGCTACTAAAGTTGACGCTACCTGAGATCAGGCAGTTTCTAATCTGAATCTTCGAGGCGACAATCCTTGCCACCCGGCCCTGGCTTTCAGGGCGTTCGGCCACTATTGGGAGGTCGAGAAGAGAGATGTCCAAGTCTCCGACTATGGCAACGTGGTCGTAGATTACATCATTGCCATTTTCGATCCTGTACAGGATTTCGCTGGCCTGGATCTGGGGGAGATGTGGGGCTACTATAGAATCACTTTATAGGACTGTTATAAGATACTATTTATAATTTTCTCAAGAGCATCTGTGTTGGTCGCAGACCTCTAGTTAGCTTGAATCTAATAATTACGGAAAAGTCAAGAGATCTTTCGAGGGACAAGAAGCGATCAATCAGATCTGCATATCTTTCTCTGGCAGCTCAGCCTCTCTTTGCATGACGATCAGATGCCTGCAACCGCCAGAAGGCTAAAAGGAAGTAGCTCGCCCTGATTGATGGCCAAGACCACCCTTTAAGATACAGTTCACTAACGGTGGGCGAAATAGGCAATTATGGGCTCCCCAAGCCGGTTGATGCGCACAAAGCCGTAGCGTTCAAACTGGACTATTCTATGCAGCTCCCCGGCAATGCCCGGCTCTCCTATCCCCTGATCGACGCCATCGGGCCTGAGGACCTTGACGGGAAGCCCTTTTTCTGGACACCAGTGGATGATCTTGGCGCCCTTTTTCATCTCTGTGCCCAGAAAAAGGGCCCTGGCAGGATCACGGCTCAGAATCTCGATGTTGCAGAAGTCCTTGAGCCGGACTGTGTCCCCGGGATTTATCTCCAAGAGGTCGCTCCGGCACACCAGAACTCTGTTTCCTGCAGCTATCTCCCTGAAGCCGCGGGGAATGGTGGGATGAAGCGGAGCTTTAACCAGCGAGGGCACAGGCCCTTCGATCTCCAGGGGCACAGGGTCCCAGACGAAGAAGTAGCGATTGGCCTCTGGATCCACTAATTTGCGGTTCTCGGCGTAGATGGAGTCCATGCTGATGCTGATGTCCGTCTCTCCCACACCCAGGTCGATCATGAATCTGCGCAGCGCAGCGGCCTCTATTCCTCGGCAGCGCATGGCCCTGACAGTGGGCACCCGCGGATCATCCCAGCCCGCATACTCTCCAGCCTCAATGGCTCGCTTGAGCTTGCTGGTGGAAAAGGACCCGAACTGGTGGATCTTGATCCTGCCCCAATGGATCACCCGCGGGTACTCCCAGCCCATGTGCCGGTAGAGATACCTCTGTCTGGTCTCGCTGTCGGCCAGGTCCTTCCCCCGCAGGATGTGAGTGGTTCCCAGAAGATGGTCCTCCACGGCCGATTCAAAGTCAAGGAGAGGCCAGACCCGGTACCTATCCCCCACCAGAGGGTGGGGCACTGTGACTATTCTGAAGGCCGGCCAGTCCCTGATGGCGGGATCCTTGTAGGACATCTCAGTCTTGATCCTCAAGACCGCCTGGCCCTCTTCCACCGTCCCGTCCAACATTCCCTTCCACAGCTCAAGGCTCTCTTCCCTAGTCTTGTCCCGGTGAGGACAGGGGATGCCTTTCTCCTTGTACTCCTTGAAGACCTCCTGCGGGCACTGGCAGATGTAGGAGCCGTCCCTCTTAATCAGCTCCTCTGCCACCGGATAATAAAGAGGTAGCCTTTCGCTTGCCTTTATAACCTCGTCGGGGACAGCTCCCAGCCATGCGCAGTCCTCCAGATACCAGCCGTAGGCCTCGATCATGGGCCTCTTCTTAGCCGGATCGGTGTCGTCGAAACGTATGATGAACTTGCCGCCGTATCTCTTGACATACTCGGAGTTGATGATTATGCCCCGGGCGCTCCCCAAGGTTGGCGGCCCGTTGGGGTTAGGGGCAAAGCGCATGACAACGCCGTTTTCTGCGCCTTCCAAGGGTGACAGGCCCTTTTGAGGCTCCCGGCGGACTGAGAGCTCTAGCAGCAGCTCCGGGGCCACGGCCTCCAGCCTTTGCTGCCACTCTTCAGGGCTTGTCCTCTCTACCTCAGCCAGGACCTCCTTTACCAGGGATGTTATCTCCTTGGCCCGGGAGCGGAGCTCGGGATGCTCGCCCATGAGCTTGCCCATGACTGCGCTCTGGTTAGGAGCGGCCTGGTACTTGACAGCATTCTGCAGTGCATATCTCTCGATGAGCTCTCTGATCTCTGCCACTACTATCTCTCCTGATCCCAAAGAATCGAATGCCATTCCTTAAGAATGACACTTCTTAAGAAGTCATGGAGCTAATTCCGGCCACCTACTTTAAGCTGATCCTTTCCCCTGCTCTCTCTAGCAGACTAATAGCATCGCCTATCATCTGCCGGTGATCAAAGGCTATAGAAGGAAGGGCCTGCAAGGAAAAGACCTCCGCCGACCTGGCGTCCGAGCCGGATCTGAGCTCTCCTGCGCCTCGCGCCAAATAGCATGAAGAGATTACACGCCCCCGGGGGTCCCTTCCCGGGTCGGAATAGTCTCCCACCAGGCCCAGAAGCTCGATTTCCAGCCCAGTCTCCTCCCGCGCCTCGCGGAGCACTGCCTCCTCGCCCCCCTCCCCCGCCTCCACGAAGCCCCCCGGGAGGGCATAGCATCCCTGGTAAGGAGGATTCTGCCTTTTAATGAGGACGATGCCCTTGCCGAAGAGAATAACCGCATCCACGGCCAGCAAAGGAGTTTTCATTCCAAATCCCCCTTTAACCGAAAGGCTTTTTACGCCAAAAGCCGAGGTCCAACACGGCAAAGGTCGATATAGATGCGATGTCCTTCATACCCTCCAACCCATCGACCTGTTGCCACTTCTAAGAGCTTATGAGACTTGCGGTCGCGGAGAAATCCCAATGGCCAAAGCTCTAATAGAGCCGAAGGTAGCTTTAAAGATATGCCCTTTTATGTGCTCAAGCTGGGCGGCAGCCTTATGCCCCATGCCAAAGCCCTGATGCATGCCCTCCATATCCTCAGCAGGGAAGGCTACAGCTTCCTGGTGGTGCCGGGGGGCGGTCCCATGGCCGATCTGACCAGAGAGATCTTCATTAGGCACCAGGTCTCCCAGGAGGCCGCCCACTGGATGGCCATCCTGGCCATGGAGCAGTATGCCTACTTTTTGGCCGACGGCACTGGAGCCCGGCTGATCGACGAGATAAGGAGAAGAGAGGGCTTAAGCGTGCTTCTCCCCTACAAACCTCTCCTGTGGGAAGACTCAGGCCTGGAGCACAGCTGGGACTACACCTCTGACTCCGTGGCCGCTCTCACCGCCCGGCGGCTGGATGCTCCCTTTATCAAGGCTACAGATGTAGACGGCGTCCTGCTGGACGGCCAATTGGTCAGCGAGATCCCGGCGGCGATCTTGAAGGGAATGCAGAGCTGCATCGACTCCGGAGCGTTGCTTCTGCTGGAGGGCAGAAGCTGCTGGGTGCTGAACGGCTCCCGCCCAGAGGAGTTTGTCTTCTCTTTAAGAAGCGGGAAAGGAGGAACGGTCATCGTGGGCTAGGCAGGAGAGGTGGCTATTGAGCAGAAAAATCCATGGGAAGGTTTATACCAAGTTATACATCTAGCAGGGGGGAGATAACATGAAGGAAGAACTACCAGAGAGATGCACATCCTGCGGAGTGACGCTGATAGGCGTGGGCGGTACCAGGTTTCCCTGCCCCAGCTGCGGCACGGTCCTCGCCAGGTGCATAAGATGCAAGAAGCAGAGCAACGCTTATACCTGCAAAGCCTGCGGCTTTACAGGGCCCTGAGGTGAGGGTATGGGCGAGGTAGCGATTAGGATGAGGGTAATGCCCGAGAGCACTGATGTAGACCTGGATCGGCTGGGAGAGGAGGTCAAGAAGGCCGTTCCCAGCTACGCCAGGCTGCATGCCATCGAGAAGAAGCCCATAGCCTTTGGGCTGAAGGCGCTAATAGTCGTCACCATTCAGTCGGACAAAATGGGTGGCACAGATGAGACTGAGAAAGCCATAGCCGAGATTCCAGGCGTGGAGTCGGTGGTGGTGGAGGAGGTAGGCCTCCTCTAAAAGCTTTCTCTTTAAATAGGGCTTGTAGATCAGTGGTAGATCGCCGCCTTCGCAAGGCGGAGGCCGCGGGTCCGAATCCCGCCAAGTCCATTTTGGGCGAGCTATCCGGCCACATCCAAGGCTAAGGCCTATGCTCGAGCATGATTGATGCCATCCACTGCACAATAGAGGTTTTCATTCGTTTCGAGTGTCGCTAGCTCAGGGAATAATGGATTAAGCAACATCGATCCTCGGAGCCCGCATCTTTAATCCGTGATCATCTAGGCAATAGGTAGTTGACCGGCAAATGTATATGTCTTTAGGAGAGAATAAATGACAATAGTGGATCGGTACCGGCTAAAGGGAATGTGATAAGATGCGGCTCTCAATTGATCTTTCAATTCTCTTCCTCCTGGCAATAGCTCTGTCTTTGCCTGCTGAGCACTGTCAGGAAGCGGAAATAATCTCTCCCGGTTCTGACTTTGGCGGCGCGCGTGCCGTTCGGATGGATCAGGGCAGCAATTATCTTGCGGATCAACAATTCCAGATTGAGAGGGAGGAAGAGCATATCGGCCAAATTCAGGGAGATGCCGGTGGTTTCAAAGGCCCAGAAATATGGCAGGTTATGCCTGAGGCCGGCAAAGATCAAGGCTTTGCAACCTTCCACTGTTAAGCCTCGCCATAGAACCCTTCTCAGGCTTCGCTCCTCTGGTGGTGGGCTTTCGTGTCTTCGGCACGGAGCAGATTTCGTACGCCAAGTGGGAGCTGGATATGGAGGGGGACAACAAATTTGAAATAGCAGAGTACGGAACACCTGTGGCCCAAGTAACCTATTACGCTCCGGGAACATATTTCCCAAGGTTCCTCTTCTACGACAACAGAGGCCAGGTCATCGCCTACGCCCAAGGCAGAGTCGATGTCCAGGGCCAGCCTGGCATCGCCATGGGTGAACTTGCCAATCCGCTACCACTTGTTCCGAAAATAGAATATTTCAATGGCCCGACGAGTGTCAGGGCAGGTGAAAACTTAACCCTCACCTGGAAAGTCTTAAATGCAACTTGCGGCGTCCGTCTTGATGGCAAAGAAGTCAATCCGACAGATAGTTATACCTATACTGTACCAATGCAAAAAGCACCGTACACCATTCGCCATCTGCTCATGGTCTATGGTGAGCCCTGCGACAAGCCTGTTCCCTATGGAAAATATCTAGACGTTCCATTTCTGGAAAGAGAGCCCAATGCACCAAAGGAGTTCAAATTTACTGGATGGACGGAAAAAGGGGACTGGCCTGTTGCTAATTTTGAGTGGAAGGATAACTCCTACAACGAAGACGGATTCTGGGTCTATAGAGGCGAAGAGTATGTGGGATCCAGACCCGCTAATAATACGACCATTTCGATCCTTCCGGAAATTTCGTGCGGTGCATCCTTTACATACTACGTTACTGCCT
>Ga0315285_10001458_pt1 | contig 24934 bp, 23 predicted proteins | sample YL17G09_36_MG_FD_203698 | JGI IMG/M metagenome (GOLD analysis project Ga0315285, IMG submission 203698) | Sediment microbial communities from Yellowstone Lake, YNP, Wyoming, USA - YL17G09_36 | ecosystem: Environmental > Aquatic > Freshwater > Lake > Sediment | place: USA: Wyoming | collected... | reverse complement strand
CCGACATTTCCTCTGTCTTGGAAGCATCTACGCCACTTGTAGTGTGATCCTCTGCGTTCCTGCTCAAACCCTGACACCTGTGAAACTAGATCGCGCTCACGCGTTTCAAAGTTGCGGATGCTGAGCAAGTTGGGGTTCTTCAAGTAGACGGCGGGATACGAAAGTGTGTTTTGCGTAGGCGAAGGTGCAAAGCCCTGGCGGGCTGGCGCAGTCTGCCTCGCTTTGGACTAAGGCAATTCAATTCGTGTTGTATCGCCCTCAACCAAGCCCTAGAGCAGAGATTGTCTATATGCCGGAGTTCGGCGAACTGTGCGACTGCAGGATCGGTTTCGAGTTGTTGCCAAGAACTTGGGACAATAGCGCTTTCGAGAACCTCCAGCCCAGTAGTTCAATTGGTCCTAGCACCTATGACATAAGAAGGGCATCTGCCAACATACTACTCCTCCACGTGCACTTCCATGACGCATTCTTCATGAGAACAAGGACACCGAGTCAGTCTGATGGTTCGAACTCGGACGCTCGCACCAAGGGATCCACACACGCACGAAAACGACGACCGTTGAATTTGCGACGGACGCACCATGAAGGGGCACACACGCAAATCGGCGAGCCCTCAAGGCCAAGTCATCTTTAGACTTTGAAGAATCACAACTCCGCGCCTCGTCTGTACGTTCTCCAGATGGCGGAATAAGTCGGGTAGAAGGGGAGTAATGTTTGTGCCCACCAAGGATTGTACACAATGGCTGCTGTGAGTATTCGCCAAGTCAAGTCCAGATTCGATGTCGTCGCAGCAAGATGGGCTCCGCCCACAAGCCCACCGCGTTACCTCCAAGTGTACCAGGGAAAACGACCAGAAAGTAGATGTTGGCGAATAATCTAAGTTGACTCAAATCGAATTGAAGGATGACATGCAGTACTAAGCTTCCTATACAAGTGGAAGGGCGACGCCCCCTCCGCGGGGATCCGCCACGAGTTCGAGAACGCCGTTGGGTCCTCTTCTTGCTGCATGAGCTATCCCTGTTTTTGGCGATCGATATCCGACCTTGCTGACCCAGTCGTGCAACTTGTTATCCCAAATCTCGTCCTCGGCAATAGCATGCATCTCTCCCTCCCCCCAAGAAGTTAGCATATACCTTGGCGCATCAACGGCCGAAGAAAGAGACATGTCGTATTCCGCGACATTCGTGAAGATCTCCGCGTGCACCTGGGGTCGAAGATCCCCAGCGGTGCAACCTATCATATAGTCGCACTTGTCGCTGGCATGAGCTAGTAGTATCGACAATGTGTGAAGAGGTCTCTTCTGTGGAGCCGGGCTATTCGGAAGCCCGTCTCTCTTCGCGAACCCCGCGCCTCTACTCTGGAAAGGTATGTCGTGTGCCACTATCCCGGACCCAAACCCTAGGAAAACGCTCTCTATGAAACCTACCAGATTTCCATAGTGGTCAGCTGTGATGAAGAACGTCGTGTCATTCTGGCTCAGCCTCAGTTGTGTGTCGAACTTCTTGGACAGCATCTTTCTCAAACGTGCAGGGGAAAGGAGCTCATCCACCGGCGTGACGCAGTAATTAGGATCAGCTACATTCTTTTCCCTATCTTCGTAGGTGGCCAAGGCAAGCTCTAGGAACCGATTCATTCTCTCAGGGCTTCTGAAAGGCAATCTGTTGAGTTCCGAAATTTCAAGAAGCTTCAGGAGTTGGAGAGTTGATATGCCCTGTGTATTCGGAGGCAGCTCATACAGCTCATAGTTCCCGTACGTACATTTGATAGGGGCTATCTTTTCGCCTCTGTGTTCAGCAAAATCTTCATACGTAACAGGCACCTGCTGCTGTCGGAGTTCTTCTACGACCTCTTCAGTCAGTCTGCTCCTGTAGAAAGCATCCGCTCCCTCGTTGCCGACGGCGTTGTATATTCTCGCTAGTCTCGGGAAACGGATCTTCGAGCCAAATCTCGTGCTACCGAAAATCCTGTTCCACTCATCGTATCCAGCCAAGGCAGGCCTGTTTGATTCCACCTCCATGGCGAGGCGCTCTTGTACATAGAAGCCGTTCATCGCCAAGGATGTAGCTCTTCTAAGCAGACGGTTCAGGCTCATCGATCCATAATTCCCATTGACCCATTCCCACATATCAATGAGGCCAGGGACCGTGAAAGTCAGAGGGCCACGGACGGGGGCTTGAACCAGATACTGTTCCACAGGGAAGCCCTTGGGTGACCTGCCCGAACCATTGTAGGCTACCGTGTCACCTCCGCTATCCACCGCAAGAAGAAAGCCATCTCCACCTGCACTACTCGCACTTGGTAGAAGAACCGTCAAAACGCTACTGACGGCAATCGCAGCGTCAAAAGCGTTTCCTCCATCCTCCAAGATCCTGAGACCCTCAACAGAGGCCAGGTGAACGTCTGAGGATACTCCTCCCACAGCGCTTACGGATGCATACGTAGGCATCATTAACGCCTGTAGATTGCCCCGCTCCCATAGAACCGTTCGTAGGGCTAGAGAAATCAGATCCACCCAGTGTCTTGGCTGCCCATCCGGTGAGGCTTCATCAAGTCTGTCCCTATGCCTCCGTACGTTTCGACGGTCCCAAGATTCACGTGATCGTCTATTGTCATACGAACCACGGCACGACCAGATCCACCTCTCATTTATGGATTGCGCACATATTTTCGCGTGTTCTAGCTACCGTCATGTGTCCCTTTCGTTAGATCCCTGAAGTAACCGCATGTGAAGGTTGGTCAAAAGGCGGCTTTGGGACACCGAATTCCGTTGATCTTTGATTTTTGAATTTCTTGGGTTGAGTCTTGGGCGTCATCGCTTTCGGTTCTCTCTCCGAGATAAGACATATATATTTAGATATATTATGTTTTCGGCATGCGAAGGATACAGATCAAGCGTGATAGGCTCATCCTGACGGATGGCATTCTGGGCTTCTTCGAGAAGGTTGTGACTCCCTTCGGTACGGGCGCCAAGATAGACTGCCCCAAGGAGTTTCTGGGCAGACGGGTTTACGTCGTGATCCGTAAGGAGTAGACGTCTTGAGGCAGACGCTCCTCACGGAGTTCCGTCAGGTCTTCGGGGCGGTGAGGAGTGGAAGCTACCTTTACCGTCCGAGGGAACCGAAACCTAGGATCTGGGCTTCCTATGATAGGGCGCAGATGTGTGAGGCTCCCGATGTCATCCGCCTGATCGGTGGGGCTGTGGATAAGGCGTCGGTTAGGATCCGTCGTGGTTGTTGTAGGCCATGTTGGAACGTTTACTCAAAGCCTCTCTTGGCTAAGCTGATCCTTACGCAGCAGTATGATGGGCGATGTAACCGTGTCGGCGTAGGTTTACTCCGACTCTTCAGGGAACGCTTAGGCGTAGAGGCAACGCATGCCGGATTATCCTACAAGACCCTGGAACGCGGCTACAGCGATCCGACCGTCATAGCCATCCTGAACGAGGTCTTCTCCCTGACTCAGCGTCCCGTCAGCATGCGGGAGGAGCGGTTCGCCGTGGACGGCACATGCTTCCCCACGACCATCAAAGCCAACTGGGAGTCAGCCAAGGCACGGTTCCTCAAGAAGAAACCTAAACCTGAAGCACGGAGGATCTTCGAGAAGACCGTGATGGCCTGTGGAACAACATTCAAGATAATCGCAGCCTTCGCTGTCGCCTCAACCCCTTACGCTAACGACTCACCCTACCTGAAGCCCATCCTAACCCAGATACGACAACTATACGATGACGTAAGCCTCATCGTGGCTGACCCAGCCTTCCTCTCACGAGAGAACTGCGCATCCATAGCTGAGCTCGGAGCCAAAGCGAGGATCATGCCCAAGGAGAATGTGAGCATGAAGGCTAAGGGCTTCAAGGCTTGGCGTGATATGCTCATAGAGTTCACTCACGAGACCGACAGGTGGCTGAGGGACTACCATACACGATCAATCGCTGAGACGGTGAGCAGCACAATGAAGCGGGTGAACCCGACGCCGCTACGGAAGAGACTCATCATGAGAAGAGCAGTAGAGATCCTCGCTCGAATCTGCGTCTACAACCTCAGACAACTAACCTACCTCAAACACACCCACAACATCCCACTCGAGTTCACCAAACCCTAGCTGCAAAGAAAACAATCAAGTACGTTTGGTGTCTGTTCTATCCCCCAACATCTGTCAGTCTGTTTAGGTCTCTGAAGTATATGTCAGCTGGATAGAGATAGCTTATCCCTTGATGAGGCCGCTGATAATTCCAGTAGCGGATGAACTCCTGGTGGGTTTGGAACATCCAGGCTTCGCAATCGTATGCCTTGTGGAAGGCTTCTATCTTGCCTATGGTTGAAGGCCTCCGTACACTCGCCATGATATGCTCTATGCCGTTTCCAGTGCAGAACTCCGTGAATTCTGAGATGCCTCCTCCTGCAGGGTAGAATTGGGGTCCGCGATCCGTCAAGACTTGTTCAGGTTTGCCGTATTGGCTGATGGATTGTTCCAGAAGCGTGATGGCATGCTTGGCGGTTGGGTTGTGATGAGTCCTTGAGCCTAGAACGAAGCGTGAATGATCGTCGAGGTAGCTGATCATCCATTCGTCGTCTTCTGTGAGCCTGTAGTCTGCCTGCCAGAGCTCGTTGCTTCGGGCACGTTGGAATCTACGCTTGCCCCAGGTCTTTCTCGGCTTAGAGATGGGGTTGTTGAGTCCAGCCTGGTTGAGGATTTTGTGGATTGTTCGATGGCTGATAGAGGTGATCTCGCTGCCTGCGTAGTTGCGGAGGTAGCCTTCTATTCGGTTGGGTCCCAGAACGGGTCCCAGAACGATGGGCAATTGGCTTTGCCATGTCCGTCAGTGTGTGTCTCCTACGGGTCATTTGCAAGTCCGGCGGGGTCAGCCGCAACTTCAGTGATGGAAATGATGAAGGAAGTCTAGAACGGTCCGCGGAAGTCCCTCAGGAACCTAATGCTCGATGGATCCCTCTTCAACTAAGCACAACCTTGCTAGAGAATTGCTGTTTGCAAAGCCCGCGTAACCTCTGTAACGAATCCACTTCATCCTAATGGAGTGGACCCCTGGTTTTGAGAACGTTTTTCAGGTTTTTGAATATGTGGTTTCGAGCGTTCTCATTCTAGAGGGCTCCACACCAAGGCTTTCTAGGATACGTCCTAATTCGCCTTGAGTGGCATCCAGAGCCTTCAAAGGTCAGCCAACAACGAAGTCAAGTTCACGCCATCACAGCCATAACAGTCATCTCCACAAAGATGGCAATCAGAATACCCAAGGACTGGAAAACACAACAAAACATTCAAAGAATTACGTCAGTCACTATAAATAGCAAAACGTCAAATCTTGCGCCCCGACTTGATGCCGGTTGCCATACATCAATCGAGGTCAATACCTCAGATTAAAAGCGTTGCCAGCGCGTCGTTGCTGCACAGGCGCATTCTACTCCCCAAAATGACATGCAACCAGATGTCCATTACCTACATCAACAAGTCTGGGTTCCTGTATCTTGCATATTTCGCTCGCAAACATACACCTGGTGTGAAACCTGCATCCTGGAGGAGGAGCAGCCGCACTAGGAGGCTCTCCTCCAAGTACGATCCTTTCCTTTCGACTCTTTGACTCCACAGCTGGTATGGCCGAAAACAACGCTTGAGTGTAGGGGTGTAGCGGTTTACCAAAAATTTCGTCGGCATTCGCCACTTCGACGATTTTCCCTAGGTACATGGCGGCAACTCTATTGCTCATGTGAGCTACGACTGTCAGATTGTGCGAGATGAAGAGGTATGTTAACGCAATTTCTTCCTGTAGGTCGTTTAACAAGTTGAGTATCTGAGCCTGAACAGACACATCCAAGGCCGAAGTAGGCTCATCCAGAACGATGAACTTCGGTTTCAGCGCCAAAGCTCTTGCTATGGCTATCCTTTGTCTCTGCCCTCCCGAAAACTGGTGTGGATATCGATTGATATGCTCCTTGCTTAGACCGACTGTCTCAAGGAGTTCAACAATCCTTTCATCTACGTGTTTCTTGTCTGCCGCCTTGTGGATTAGGAAGGGCTCACCCAGTATCGTCTTTACTGTGTGCCTTGGGTTAAGGGTCGAGTACGGATCCTGAAAAACTATCTGTATGTCTCTTCTAATACCCATAGGAAACTGCCGTTTCTGAATCAAATTCTGTCCATCAAACCATATCTCCCCCCCGTCTGCCCTGATCAGTCCCAACAGGACTTTGGCAAGAGTTGTCTTCCCACAGCCCGACTCTCCAACCAATCCGAAAGTTTCACCATTTCTTACACCAAAGCTTACTCCGTCGAGAGCTCTAACAAAGCTCTGGGCGGCTACGAAAGATTCTCTTGCTGGGAAGTATTTTCTGAGGTTTAGTATCTTTAGGAGACATCTCTCAGACATGATCGACACACCAGATTTGTCATATCATGTGGCATGCTACAACGTGGTCCTGCTCCACTTCCACATCATGCGGAGGCCTAGAGGCACAAATATCGGTTGCTAGCTTGCATCTTGGATGAAACCTGCATCCCTGAGGCGGGTTTATGAGACTTGGGACGCTACCCTTTATGACGTCCAACCTAGGTTTCTTTTCACCGAGTGTGGGAATTGCCTTGAACAAGCCTTGAGTGTAGGGATGTACTGGCTTTCTAAACAAAGCTTCTTGGTCGCCACGCTCCACAATCTGTCCTGCATACATAACGCCTACTCTCTTGCACATTTCGGCGATTGTGCCTAGGTTGTGACTTATCATCAGTAGGGACATGTTCAGAGTTTGGATGATATCCTTGATCAAGTCCAGTATCTGAGCCTGTATAGTTACGTCAAGGGCTGTGGTAGGCTCGTCTGCAATCAGTAGGCTAGGCCTGCACAGGAGGGACATGGCAATCATGGCTCTCTGTGCCATACCGCCACTAAGCTCATGGGGGTAGCGTTTCAACATGCTCTTTGGGTCAGGCAGTGCCACTAGTTCGAGAAGCTCGATTGCCCGCTCAGTGGCCCTCTTCTTGTCCAACCGTTGATGTTGTTGAATCACGTCCAGAAACTGGCTTTGGATGTTGAAAGCGGGATTAAGCGAGGTGGTCGGCTCCTGGAAGATCATTGCGATCTCTCTGCCTCGGATACGCCCCATTTCTTTCTCAGGACATGCCAGAATGTCTCGGCCCTTCCATACTATCCGACCATGAATCACTCCAGGTGGCGGGATCAGCCGTAGAATGGAGAGGGCGGTAACAGTTTTTCCACATCCAGTTTCTCCAACCAATCCAAACGAGTCGCTGTCGCCCAAATCAAAGCTCACTTTGTCTAGTGCTTTCACAACGCCCTGATAGGTGTTGAAATAGCAACTTAGGTCATGCACACATAGAAGTTGAATTGAACTCTCTCGCCTATTTTCTAAGCTTGGGGTCAAGAGCATCCCTCATCCCGTCACCGAGCAGGAAAAAGCCGAGTATCGTGATGGACATCGCCAGTCCAGGGAAGGCGGAAAACCACCACCAATTGGGAATATACGAGTAGGCTAAACCCATAGTTAGACCCCACTCGGGCATCGGAGGCTGGGCCCCGATTCCCAAGAAACCTAGGGCTCCGGCCATCAAAATAGCATAACCCATCTGCATCGACAGTTGGACGATGATTACTGAGGAACAGTTGGGCAGGACGTGCCGGAACACTATACGGCTGGTGCTAGCGCCTATCGTTTTGGCAGCCTCTATGAAGCCTTCCTCCTTTATAGCTAAGACTTGCCCCCTAACAAGTCTAGTAAAAAAAGGCCACCACGAAACACCAATGGCGACCATGGCATTCTCTATCCCCCTGCCCAGGGCAGCATTTACGGCCAACGCCAGAAGAATTGCAGGTATGGCTAAGAAGATGTCTGTTACCCTCATAATTGCTTCGTCGACCTTTCCACCTAGATATCCGGAAAATAGACCAAGCGGTATACCGATAGCCATGGCGATGCTGATTACCACCAACCCTATGCCCACTGAAAGCCTAAAACCGTAAGCAACCCTACTCAGTACATCTCGACCTACATAGTCTGTTCCGCAGAGATGTTCCCAGCTTGGCGGCAGGAGTTTTTCTTCCATATTGACGTAAGCACCTGTAGCATGATCTGGGTAGGGCATAAGCCAGTATGGGTATACGGCTGTGAACAGGACAAAGATGACTATACAGAGCCCCATGATGGCTAGAGGATTTCTCTTGATGAGATGCAACGTGAGTCTATGCTCTCTTATCTGTTCCAGATGCTCATTTTTCCAGTTGACCAGCCACGCCATTTCCGCTCAGCCTAACCATACCTTATCTTGGGGTTAAGGACAGAGTAAAGAAGGTCAACGATTAGATTGATTACGGTAACTAGCAGAGCCAAGACGACCGTTGCCCCGACAACACCGGGGTAGTCTAGGTACAGTATGGAGTCGGTGACATACTTCCCCAGACCTGGATATACAAATATCTTCTCCACCAGAACTGTATAACCGAAAAAAGTGCCGAACACCATCCCTACGTGAGTTGTCGTCGCCAGCATTGAGTTTCTTAGCGCATACTTGTAGATAATCCTCCTTTCAGAGAGCCCACTGGCCCTTGCCGTCCTGATAGAATCATGACCTAGAAAGTCCAGCATTGAGGACCTTGTCATCCGGACTAGCGGGGCCATAATACCGAAAGTCAGCGTTACCGTCGGAAGTACAAGATGGGTCAGGGAACTAACAAAAGCTTCTGAGTTGAACGTGACCAGACTGTCTATGAGATACATGCCTGTTGGTCCTTTGGGTACCGCTTCAAGCGCTATACGTCCTCCAACCGGCAGCACACCTAACCAGCAGGCAAAAACCAGCTGAAGGATCACGCCAATCCAGAAAGGGGGCATGGCGACGCTTCCTAGGGCGAATATTCGGATTGCGTGATCAGGAAGCCTGTCTTTTCTAGTTGCACCGATAACTCCTAGCAATATCGAAGTGGGAATACAGAGTATAGCCGTACCTATGAGTAGCTCAAGCGAGGCTGGAAGAAACGTAATGAGATCTTGCGTTACGGGATGCCGAGTTCTCAGAGACAATCCAAGGTCTCCCCTAAGAAAGAAATCTCTGAGACAGTCTAGAAACTGGATGAGTAACGGCTTATCTAGTCCGTATCTCGCGATTACTTCCGCTCTAACCTCTGCTGAAGCCATTGGTCCTGCCAAAAGCGGGATAGGATCGCCTGGAAGAATTCGGCTAACAATGAAAGTTATGGTTAAGACTCCGATAATGACCAACGGAATCTGAGCCATGCGAGCTACCACATAATAGATGAGCTTCATTTGGTGGATTCATCGCTTGGTGTAGCATGATCTTCCCCAGTCTTCGTCAGTTTCTAGAGATGCTTCGCACATTCATTGTCACCAACAAGTCTGGTTCTAGGCCAAAGGCTATTATGCGGCGCTCTATTTCCCATGGTCGACGTCAAAGACTCTCTTACAGCTTCAAGAGTCTCGCCATGTTGCCACCGAGTAGCTTCTTGATGTCCTCATCAGTAATCGTGGGATCGTTTCCACGTTCTTTCGCCATCTTCGGAAGCTTCTTGAAGTGGTTGGCGTTGTTTGGGCTTGCCCACGGATAGTCCGTCCCATAGAGTGCTCTGTCCATCAGACCCACTGCCTTTATGAGCTGACACACTCTCATCGTGTAATCCATCCCGAGCTCAGGAATGAACGAGACTTCCACGTACCAGTTAGGGTACTTGTCGGCAAGCCAGCATGCATACTCTTGCCAAGGTAGGGCGACGTGACATATCACAAGCTTCAGTTCCGGGAAAGCTAGCCCTACTTCGTCCAAGAGGAGCGGGTCTTGCCAATCTATGGGGCAGTCATTCCATGCGTAGCCCGTGTGAACTAGAACTGGAATGCCGAGTTCCTCAGCTCTTTGCCAAAGTGGCCATATCCTCCGATCATCTAGCCTCGCCATGTTGTAGGCAACCGCAAGTTTCAGCCCCCTAAAGCCCAGTTTCTCAATAGCGTAGTCGAGTTCTCTCACGGCGCCGAGGCCTGCCAGCGGGTCGACAGAAGCGAACCCGATTAGCCTGTCAGGATACTTCTGGACCTCCCTTGCGACCCAATCATTGGGCACTCTGCATTTGCGCGGAATCGCTACGAAGGGGAGGAGACAGGATTTGTCTATTCCATACTTGTCCATGTCCCTCACGACCTGCTCCCCTGTGCGCGCGACGTCTTCTATGCGCCAGGTTCTAGATTCGTCCCACCATGCCGGCCTGTTACCGAGGTGATGGAGCTTCATGAAGTCCGTGGCCACGCCGCCATAATGCTCCAGAGTGCCAACATGCACATGGTCGTCGATTATCATGATGTGCGCCTAGCCAAGAGCTTACTCCAAGTACATATCGTAGATATTGAACAGGTAATTCGAGGTAAGGTCCGGAATCCATCCTTTCACATAGTTCCAGTAGGTTTTAGGCAGCTGCACGAGGAGGAGGTAAAGATTTGCGTAGTCATCCATGACAATCTCTTGTACTTTTTCTATTAGAGCTCGTTGCTCTTCCATCTGTGGTGTTTTGTCGGCCTGTTCGATCAGACGGTCGACCTCAGGGTTGGAGTAGTATTTGTTGAAAAAACCGGCAGCAGGCGTGATTGCTTCGGACCAGAATAGCATTTTGAGGAAGATCATGGGGTCGGCATAGTATGCTTCATGGTCGTATATGTATAGGTCGTAGGGGGCATCCGGGTCCTGGACTGCTTCCCATAGGACAGGCCACGTCACTAGCTGCGGTTCGATGTCGATTCCGATGTCGGCCATGTTTGCCTTGACGATGTTCACCAATCGTTCCTTGTACGCATATGTGTTCCACAGAAGGGACAGCTTCAGCTCCCCGGCTGCGTAACCTGCATCAGCAAGACACTGCTTGGCTCTCTCGACATCCCTCTTGTAGACCGGGAGTTTGTCGTTATGTCCAAACATCCCTCGCGGAACCGGCCCCTGAGCCTCGGTCGCGTGACCGGCAACGGCACCTTTTGTGCCCTCATAGTCGAGGCCATACGTCATCGCTTCCCGCAGCTTCTTGTTTGACAGTGGCTTATCCTTCCTCTTGTTGAGAAACGTGTAGACTTCATCCAAGCCTTGTCCCCATGTAGTTATCATATCAGGTCTTTGGCCAAGAAGCTCTGCGTCCTCGTAAACCAAGTCGTCTGCCCAGTCCACCTCTTTGTTCAGCAGTGCAAGTTTTCGTGTGGATTCGTCTTCTATCCAGGTGCCGGATATTCTGTCTATGTTGTTGGGTGTGTCTTTCCACTTCCTCCAGTAGTTCTCGAGTTTCTCAACGATGACATACTCCCCCCTTTTCCATTCCACAAGTTTGTAGGGTCCTGTTCCGACGGCATGGTCCATAAGCCAGTTTGCAGCCCATGGGTCGTCAGTTGTCTTATGCGCTTGTATCGCCGAAGCGCTTGCTATTCTGAATCCGTATTCCGATGCAATCACGGGGAGGAAGGTTGTATAGTAGTTCTTCAGAATGAATTTCGCCGTGTATTCATCAACCACCTGAACGCCGTCTATGTCGGTCATAAAGGATTTGGCCATCTCTCCTATGGCCATGTATCGGTCAAAGTTGACCTTTACAGCTTCAGCGTTGAAGACCGTACCGTCATGGAATTCTACCCCCTGATTCAAATGGAAGGTCCACTCCCTACCGTCAGATGACATTTCCCAAGAAGTCGCCAGACTCGGTATGATATCTGTTGTTCCAGTCTTGTACTTCAGCAAGCCTTCATAAATGAACGGGTTTGGTATAGCGTACGTAGATATTTTAGTAGGGTCTAGCGTGGCAATGTCAAAGGGACAAGTTATTCGGAAGTTTCTCCCCTTAGGAAGAGTGGCCGTCAGAGTAGCTGTTTGTGTAGGCACAGGCGTCACGACCGGCTTCGTTGCCTCATAGATCCCGTATCCTGCGCCTGCGACGACAGCCGCAGCAGCTACTCCACCGACGTACTTGAGGTACTTGCGTCTAGTGATCCGATTTTCAGTCAATACTGCTACACCGGTCTTTTGGAAAGATACCAATGGGTAGGAATAAAAGGCTTGTCGGCAACCGGCTGAAGACAGGAAAGAAAGTGCAACTAGATGGGAATGTAGCGAGAAAAAGTGCAGCCAGCTAAAAAGACACCTACAAAAAAAATAGACTCTCTTACGGGCAGCGGAGCGACTTTCTTCGGATACGATCATCCGCACTCAGAGCCGCTATCCAGGAGTGCCATTCGCATTGCGCGCACTTGTACGGGAAGACCAAAGATTCTCAGATTCGAAGGCCATTTTCACGGGGTGCGTGACTTTTTCTGGTACAACTGCTCAACAGATCTTGGCCAAGTCGGCCGGGATGGGACGGTGAGCCCCTGACCGGACAGCGACAGCATACCTGAAGTTCTGTCGGACTTGATCGTCGTTGCTCCGCTTGATGATATCGAAAATGCAATTGGAACCCACAAGCATGAGCTTGCTGCCGTCATCATGGGGCCCATGTGTTATGACATAGGCTGTGTGCCATCCGACCCCGAGTTTCTGCGTCACATACGGCAGGTGTGCACAGAGAACAATATTGTACTTATCTTTGACGAAGTACTGTCTGGTTTCAGGAGTGCCGGGGTGGCGCTCAGGAACATTACGGGGTAACTCCCGGTCTGTGTACTTTGGCCAAAGCTCTGGGAGGAGGAGCCCTGATCTCTGCGATCTGCGGGAAGAAAGAGGTCAGCTGAATTCGCAGGGCCATACGATCGTAAGTGGTACCCATAGGGGCAGCTTGCTGGCGGTATTCTAGGCAATCGCGTGCCAGACCGAGATTGACAAATCAGGTTCTTATGACCACATTAACTGACTCGCAAATCGTCTGTACAGCGGAATCACCGAGCTTTTGGACACCACCCGTGTGCCCGGCATCGTACAGGGGATTGACCCTCGTTTTGGCATATTCTTTGGCCTAAGAGAGCCCGTCACCAACTACCGCCAAGCGATCAGAGGTGACCGGGAGACGGAAAAGAAATTCCTACTCGGTTGCGTGGAACGCGGTCTGTACATGCACGATTATGGTCGCAAGGCCCCGATGCACCACGGGTTCTCGACCCAACGCACTTCTGCTGACATCGATCAAACGCTAAGTATCATGAAGGATTCACTGAAGGGCATTCGCACCTAGCACGATGCACTGAAGCGAGCGACCTTTCGGCAAGTCAGAGGAACAGGTCTCGGAACAAGCCTCGACACGTGCTCAAACAAGCTGCATTTGGGCGCTTGCCAAAGCGCTCTTTTCTGACTTATTGCAGAATCGAAGCCCTATTTACCTACATTGTCAAGATGTGTGTTGTGAGTCAAATGCCCGCAGCTCACAAGAAGGAGTCAGAACCCGTCCGAACACTCGTGGACCCCATTGACCTAAGGATCTTGGATCTCATGCGATCGAATGCAAGGGTGTCACTTACAGATATGTCCAAGAAGCTTGGACTCTCGAAGTCTACCGTCAAGTACCGGGTAGACCGTCTAATCGGGCAGGGGGTCATCAAGTCACTTTTCGCTCTCGTCAATCACGCTGTCTATGGGATGAAACTGTCAGTCGCATTTGACCTGACAACCGAACCGCAACTCATCGGGGACGTTGCGGAGAGACTTGCAAGTTATCCCGAGGTAATCCGAGCCTACGAAATGGCAGAAGGCCCCGAATTGCATTTGCACGCCCTTTTCGCAGATTTGGAGCAGTTGGAACATTTCGTTCGGAACAAGCTCTACTTGATACCGGGAGTCAAGACTGTCAAATCTCGGGTGATATTGAAAGCATACAAGACCGAACTGACCCTGACCGTCTGACCTCTCGCTTCTGGCTGCTGAGACGGCTTCAGCCCTGTCCGCGATCACGCTAGAGCGACTATTGCGCGATTTGGAGCGGATGTCCACGGGAGGATAATACGCTTCTGCCTGTCCATCTCCTCCCAGTATTTCCATTCGTCGTCTATCATTCTTTGAATTTCATCAACCTGCTTGTCTATCAAGTGAGAAAAGCGGCCTTGAGGTCTCAGGTATTTCTTGACGGGCGTGAACTTTCTGGGTTTGTAGGTGAGACTGAATTCACCATCTGCGTACTCCCAAGATACCCAAGCTCTAGTCTCAAGCGCTAGTTTCGCAAAACCAACGGTATCTTTCGGATCAAAGAACCATCCCTTCGGGCAAGGCGTGAGCACCTCAATGAATGATGGGCCTGCAGAATCCAGCGCCTTCCTGGCTTTGTTTATGAAGTCCAGCGGTGGGTGCAGAGTAGCTGTTGCAACATACTTCACGCCTGGGTGTGCAGCCACGGTCAACGCCACGTTCTTCTTCAATCGGACGTTGCCGATCCGCCTGACCTTCCCTGAAGGAGTGAACGTTGTAGTCGCGCCCCACGGTGTGGTGCTCGACGCTTGGATGCCAGTGTTTGCGTAGGATTCATTATCGTTCAAGACGAACAACAGTCGCTTGTAGTCGTAGCTCATGCCCATCGAAAGACCGGCGAAACCTATGTCGGCAAAACCCCCGTCACCGCCGTACACAATGACGTTGACGTCCTCGTTCTTCCTCTTCCGTTTGGCCATTAGGGCTCTAAATGCTGCAGCAGTCCCTATTCCAGCCGCGCCTCCGCCCCCAAGCTGCGTGTGATACCATGGAACGGCGTATGGAGAAGTCAGGTATTGATGGCCGTTGGCCACATACATGCAGCTGGTGGGGCCCAGGAAGACTGTGTTAGGCCCTGCTGCCTTGCTGAGCAAGCGGTAGGTTATCGCTGGTCCACAACCAGCACAAGTTCTCCGCCCAGAGGTGTAGTAGTCAACTGCTGGAACCTCTTTTACACTTGCAATTAGAGCGGTCATACATCTTCACCTCTCAACGTGAGCCAATGAACAATCTTGGTCACTTTCCCCCTCTGCGCTGCTTCTTGCACCAAGCGGATAGCTTTCTCGAAATGTCGCACCTTTGGCTCTCTCCCACCAACCAAGACGAAATCAATCATCAGAGGTTTCGAACCAACCTGATAGAGCGCGGATCTAACGTCGGTGAAGAACGCTCCCGTGAAGTCAGGAGAGCCCATCGAATAGGAGAAGTCGAGCACCCCGAGAGCCTTGGCGTCCTGTAGTGCATTCCTAAGCTCGTCCGCTGGGAACGGCCTCCAATATCTCAAGCGAATAACTCCGGCTTTGATGCCGCGGTCTCTCAACTTCTTTGCAGCGTAGATCGCATCCTTCGTGTAGGCACCCATCGACACCAACGCGATATCGGCATCCTCCATGAAAGTGGATTGCAAAAAGGGAGAATACTGCCTGCCAACGTGCTTGAAGTATTCCTCCCAAGCTTCCCGAATGACTACGCTGCTGTTCTTCATTGAGAAATCAACAAGCTTCCTCTGCTCTGGTCCAATCAACGACGGAGCGATGTGTTGTGCCTTGGTCACAGCGCCGTAGGCGGGATCAAGAGGAAACGGGGGCTTGTATGGTGGCAAGAACTCGGTTGCGCCTTCCTTCGTAGGGGTTTCCACAGGAGTTGAAACGTGCGTTATGGCCGCGCCGTCCATGGCGACGAAGTGCGGAAGCAAAACTCGGCGATCTTCGGCCACTCTGTAGGCGACCAACGTCATGTCGAGCGCTTCTTGTGCATCCTTCGCCCATGACACTAGCCAGCCGAAATCTCTGAAGAGGAAAACATCGTTCCATTCCATTCCGAAATTGCCAGGATCATCCAGGGCTCTACATCCAGCCACGGCAACGACAGGCAATTGTCCCAGAGCCGTCACCGCTATGGCCTCGGTCGCGTATGCGAGGCCCACGCCTGAGCTGCCCACAAAAGTTCTGGCTCCAACTGCTGAAGCATGTTTAGCGATCTCGAATTGTGAGTGCTCTGAATCGGCAACGACTATTTCCGAATGAAACTCGCCTTCGGCCACCATCTTCGCCAAGTCATTCATTATGCCAGTGTACGGTCTGATGGGGTATGCGGCGATTACGTCTACATCTGCGATCTTGACGGCCTCAGCCACGGACCTTGTTCCAGTCCAGATGTAGTTCTTTCGAAGGATTACAGTCTTGGGAACAGTAGCCTGAGTGCTCATTTCCCTAGTAGCCATATTCCCTAAGTGCTCCTGCAACTGTGGTTACCTCTTCCTCGTTGAGGCCTTCCTTGGCCTTCAGTTCGCCCACCATTTCTATCGCCTTCGGTGGGCATATCTGAGCACAAATGCCGCAACCTTGACAATAGTCGTAGTTGATCTTGATTCTCCCGAAGTCTACGGCACCGTCAGGACAGTAGATGTGGCACAGTTTGCAATCAGTGCACTTCTCAATGCGAATTACGGGCCTAAGATATCTTGAGAAAGAAGTTTTGAACCCAATGTTCCTCTTGCCTGGAGCTGGTCCGAACTCTATCAGACCTGGCGCCAAGGCTTCCCATCTTGGCATGGCTCCAATTCTCTGAGAATAGGACTGAGCCTCTGCAGCTGCTCTCTGATACTTCTCGTACGTGGCTGCATCCCACCAGCCACCCCTAGTGGGCACAGGCAGCTCTACTCTCTCGCCTATCCTTTTCCTAGCCAGATCAGTCTCCTCCGCCCTAATCTTCACCGCTACCGGCTTGGATTCCTCGTAAGCCCTTCTTACACTATCGATCTTCTTGTTTAGCCCGAGAGTGTCCAGGGCGGCAATAAGATCATCTAGGCTCACGATCCAAAGCGCCTTTGCCAGTGCACCGAGCAGGGGAAAAGCCAAGTCTCCATCGTAATCTTTCGCTCTAATCGTTACGAGTTTGCCATCCCAGTCCTCTGCAAGAGAGTACTTCCTCACTAGACGAATGATTTGCTCAGCACTCAAAGAAGTATTGACGACGAGCACGGCATCCCTCTTTGCTCCGTCGAATACCAGTGCCCTCTGAGAAGTCGGGTGGAGGAGCATAGATGAATCCAGCACAACAATTGCGCTAAAGACATGGCCTACAGGCTCTACCTCCTCGTGAAGCATGACATCAATTGTCGGATTGCCAAAGACAGCATAGAATAGATGCGGTATGTGGTCGCGCTCAGGTGAATCGTCATACCTCATGTAGTAACACGATTCTCTTCCAGAGACGAGCCCTGCTGTCGCCAATGTTCTTACGAATGAATTCGAGTGACCGGTATGTATGACACCACGACCATGAACGACTATCCAGCTCAATTGCTCGTATTCCGGGTAACATTCTAGAGCGGACACCTGCGCAGCTGACTTTGCCAAGAGCACTCACGGCCTTGGCACGGCAGGGCAGAATATACGGATTGCGTTAATCACCTGGAGTGTTCGCAACGCAAATTACTACTAGCTACAATAATCTTCGAAGAGATAGGTTCTTGGACGAACATTGTTCTGAGGACGCAGTCTTTTTGCATAGTGACCGAACTAAACTAGTTCACGATTTTCATGTAGCCAATTTGGTCCCTTCATGACACCATGTTCTCGGCTTTCCAGCGTCTTTTTGTTCTTGGTGAAATAGGCGTAGGCGTGCGGGCATCTGTCTTTGATTTCGTCGATTGGAATTAAACTAGCCTTACCGCTCGAAATCTCATACGGAAAGATGATGAACTGTCTCTTCGGGGGCCTCTCGTATCTCTTTACATCTGCTCCACTTACGAGCGGTTTTATCAAATCATTTTCGAGCACGTATTGCTTGCCGTCTGCTCTTGATACAAGTTCTTTTCCGCCAGCAACATCGCGCACATAGTCCATGATGTAAACATCGTCCGCGCTGGTCTGCAATCCAACGAAAATTCTCGCGGCACTACCGAACTTTGGATAGTCGGATAGGCTGTCAACTATCTTCTGCTCTGATGACGATGCAAAGGACCAGGGTTGGCTTGTCAGCCTATGGGCTGGCAGAGTAAAGACAGCAAGGGTATCGTCTTCGCAATCCTGCGAGGATTCAATCTTTCGTAGTTGTTGAAGCGAGCTTTCAAGTTTCTTAATCAGTGCATATTTGACAGTGTCTGATGCCCCCCTAGCCAGAAAGACCAATGCGGTGTAAGTTGTAGCATCTTCGAAAACCTGCTGATGCCCAAAGTTGACTATTTCTCTACACGAGTTTTCGTGCATGATGTAGTCTCTCAGTCCCTCACCATAGTCCGCAGTCATGAACTTGTTAGTTGCGATGTAACCAAGGTATCCTCCGAATCTCAGAAGTGAGTGCCCTCGTTCCATAAATATTACTGCAAGATCGTAGTTTCCTTTGCTGGCGGCTTGAAAGCCAAATTTGTCCAAGTAATCAATATAGTCAGGCGACTTCTTCTGCATGACTTGGATCCTTTCATATGGCGGGTTTCCAACTACCACGTGCGCTCCCGCGTTACCTTTTTCGAAAGGTTTTCCATCGGTGTCGAAAAACATATACCAGTATTCCAGCGGCCAGTGAAACGGAGCAGTAACTTGGAGCACATTCTTGGACAGTTCGTTTTCTTCGAGAAAGACTTCGAAATCGTCATCTAGTTTCTTCCTTGCTTGCTTCTTGAGTTCCTGAATTCTCTCGATCAATTCAGATTTAGTCGGATCTTCGAGGTATTCTTCGCGCAGTTTCCCGAGCTCTTTCAGTTCCTCTTGGCAGTTCTCGACGAGAATCCGAATCGCACGTTCGTAAGGCAATCCAACCACAGAATCACCATTGCCCAAGTTCATTTCCAAATCAGGCAAGATTCGATTGGTGTTTGGCGGCAGCTTTTGGTAGTTGAACTCGGTCGGTGCCAACTTCACTGATTCAAGCCAAATGTTGACTTTTGCAACTTCGAGTGCTTTGGGATCCAAATCGTTCGCATGTATGTGTCGGACGAGTATTCTTGCAATCAGCTCTCGTGCTGTGGCCGACCCGAGAATTGCTTGAATCACGCTGATATGCTCGGATTTTGCTTCGATTTCCTTCGGTCTAGTGAGCTTCCCATCATACTTGTTATACTTCGCGTCTAGAGGTCGGACGATTTCGTTTACCTCACTGTACTTCTGCCAAATCTGCCTGACCGCTTTGATCAGAAATGAGCCTGAACCACAGGCAGGATCGAGCACTCTTACATTGACGAACTCCATTGCCAGTTTTTCGAGGCGTTGGAAATCCTCTGACTTCGCCGCGCCCCTCATCTTCTGAAGGATCGAATCGAAAGTTCTGCCTACAGTAGCATCAACTATGTATTCGGTAATGTATGAGGGGGTGTAGTAGATGCCTTCGTCATGTCTGACTTCTCCCAAGAATGTCTCATATGCTTTTCCGAATATGTCTTCGTTGATGAGTTTGAAGTTGTATTGCATGATGCCTCTATATCCACCACCGAAGACGGCTTGCCAATAAGTGAGACCTAAGACGAGTTGTAGGGTTTCGTGGAGAAGTTGTATGTTCTTAGCATCTTTCTTCACATAATCGAGAATCTTGGTTTTGAATAGCTCGGTGTCATAGTATGCATAGAACCATCCGTCAATGTCCTCAAAGAACTTCTCCAGGACGATGAGCTTACCCTTGGCTCCCCACTTTCTCTCAGCCTCCTCCCATGATGTCTTGATTCGTCGGAAGTCCACAACCCAGTACGCATCTAAGGTTTGTATGAAAGTGAATTTGTTTATCAGACTGATTATGAGTTCATCCTTGCGTTTCGCGTCGACTGTGAGTTCAACTTCTCTGAGCTTATTAACCCAGGACTTAAGGCTCTCGAAGAATTTCTTATCCAGGTCTTGTTCAGTTGAAGCCATCTCTCTACGTTCTAAGACATCCCATAAGCTCAGCGTCATGGAATGATCTTTCAAGAAGTCTCCGAAGGTTCCAGAAGAGAAAGGGTGAAAATCTTTAGGTCTAACCAGATCGTTGAAGAAGTACCATTCTTTGAGGTTGGTTAGGATAGCGAATCGTGCACCCGTTTGGAAATACTTCAGAATTTGGTCCTTATGCTGGTCAGGTTTGAGCGCAGTCTGTCTGAGTCCCTTGTCTGTTGTCTCAAACGGTGTTTTGAGTTCTAAGAGGATGAAGCGGGTTGATTCGCCTATCACATAATCTATGAAACCAAGCTTCTCAGCACGGACTTCGGGTGCCTTTTCTCCGAATAGATACTTGCTTAGAATAGAGTTTCCAGCGAAGAAGGATTCGCGGAGCGTGGTTTCAGGTTTCGAACCAGCGCGCAGTGATTTCATGTAGGTTCGCGCTTCGTTGCTCTGGAGGTCAGCCAAGAGAGAATCGAGCGCTTCGAAAGTTATTTCTTCCATTGAGAAGATGCGTTTCAAATCGTTCAGAATGGAATCGAGCGCATTTTCCTCAGATTCGTTTAGTGAATTGGTTGTCATTATGAATGATCATCCCCAGTGCCCTCATTTTCGCCTCTTTCCGTTCTTTTCGTAGAAGTCCATTATGCGATTGAGGAGGTCATCGTATGTTTCGGTCTTGTTGCCGAGCTTTCCCAAGCGGTCACGTGTTGTCTTCTTGACCTTCAGGCTCGTGATGTTGCCCAAATATCCTCTAAGGATACTAGGTATCTGGCTATTAAAAGGAGGAGATGTTTGAAATTGCTGACGCATCAGGTGGCCGCTCCACCATTCGTCGGGTCGGTTAGCTTCCACGTAACCTGGCGTTTTTCCCATCTCGGGTCCTCTGCAGGCCATGTTCCTTCTCGAGTCTATAGACCCGAGTTGGGTTGGGCGTTCACTGCTGGAGGGCTGCCAGGTTGAAACACAGGAGAAGGCGAGATCTCGCCTTAGCCGACATCTCATGCCTCTCACGAAACCCTTGCCGTGTCATCCTGATGCTTTGTGAGAAGACCCCCACGACTGCAGGGTTCTCTGCACTAGCGGAGTTACGGTCTATGCGGTTTGTTGGAGGGATTCCTGCACAGCAGGCAGGGTTCCTTGCATGCGGTGGTTGGACTCGTCTGGAGTCCGCCGTCCTCAAACCCAGTCATCTCATGAAGGCTTTCTGCTTGACGCCACAATCCAAACTCTGAAAAGCGAATCACTTCTCTAGTCTATATTGTGGGCCTGGTTTGTTTCTCCGAATGATTGCGAGAGGATGCCTACTACTTGCACTTCTTCTTGCTTCTTGCGGCTTGGGATTGTCGACGGCGCCCGCACAGACACAAACCGTTCAAGGACGCTTGGAAATCGATGCCGTGAACGTCACTCGGATTAACTTGGCTCTCAAGGAAGTCGATCTCCGCATAGGATACCTCAGAGCATTGGTGAGCCGCCCATTCGAGGTTGCCATCTGGTCCGCCTCGCACGAACGGGGTTTTCTCCCGATGAGAGCCTTCGGCAAGCCCGTCTCGAACTCTACCAGCTGGCATGAATGGGATTTCTCAGACTGGCCGCCCAGATCTCTTGTCCTCAGAACGATAGGTCCACTCCCGATTGAAGTGAACCAATTTCCTTGCGAGGGTTATCAAACGGAGATCATTTTCGGTTTCAATGTCACTGGAATTTCGGCGACCCAAGGCCCTCTGGAAACCTCACTGTCACTTGACCTATCAGAACAAGGAACATGGAACGCCATAGCACACATAGAGAGTACAACACAACCGCCACAACCGCTGCTCAAACTCCCTGTTCAGAGAGACTACATCAATGAGCACGGAATAGTCTCTTTCTACAGTCTCATCGTTGAGCTCAGGCATCCGTCGGCTTATTCGATCAAGATGGCGGTGCCCACTTGGGGGCCATTCGGTTTTGTTTCCATGATGTTTTGGCTGCAGTTCTTCCCGCTACGAAGACGAATTGATAGGTCTGACCATATTTCATTCTTCGTGGCTGTCGCCATCTTCATGTTGGGGTTCACCATTGTAACAAGAGATTTCACTCCACCTGAGTTGACCTTAGCGGAATTGTCAGGACTGGTGGCCGCTTTCCTCTACGCTGCAAGATTGGCCTGTGTCATTTACCGCGGGGACTATGACGCTCGATAGTTGCGAGCACTACTGTGGGAGGGGGTGTTCCCCACCCACCTAACGCCCAATGTGCGATTGATGCCGCCTAGCCAAGACGCCTTCGGTCGGTCTGATTGTCAGCAGCGTGATGGTTGAGTATCAAATCAGCCTGGGAAACAACTTGCAGGCATGAAATCCTGATGGTTAGCTATAGAGCGGACAGTATGATATCTAACCATCACTAGGGAAACTACCTAGAACAGGCAATCGTTGATGTTTAACCATCAAATAGCCCAATAAGCCCCTAGCATAGTGAATTCAGCTTAGGAGTCTCCAGCCGTCAGCATCGTATCTGTGGACGCGTGCCTTCGCATCAATGCCAACAAGCCTAATGCTTTTCTTCTGAAACACATGTTTCCTCAGTTTCCTCGCAATTCGCAAAGACGTAACGAGCATGGCTCGTGTATAGCCTGCGCAGACAGCCTCATAGCACTGCCCAACCCCGCGAATGATATCATCACTTGGAGACTCAATCTCGAGCGCTATTCGCTCTCCGTCAGGCCCGACTGCGACTCCGTCAACCATCGCGTTGCCAGCTCGAGTAGACTTCATTGAGACCTTGTATCCATGCGAGCGGTAGTAACGTCCTATTAGCCCATTTCAACCACGTTTCATTCGTCAAACCCCTACCCTCCAAGCCTCACTTTCGCTTCCGAAACAGTCTCACGTGTCTTACGCCCGCAATGTGCTTGAAGTCGTCATTGACTAATCTCTCGGTCGGTCCCTGTCAACATACACGTATTCTGCGACTCCGACAATCACGGGGTAGAGCAACCATACCAACAGGAAAGCAAACGGGTTGCCAAGCCATGAGTCAAGGACTGCCCACAATCTAACCAAGCCAACGGCAGGAGAGACCATGGCGCAGCGAAACACGAACCAACGAAAACCTCTGAAGAACTTGTCCCACTTTGTCGGTTGAGGGAAATGTCGGTTGCGCTCTATCTTTCGTATCCTGTGGAGGTTCTTTCGGTCCATCGTGAAGACAGTCAACTCACGATAGACGATCCCTAGCAACGAAAATGCTACACCCATCAGCCAGATTCTGATGTCTTTAGCCATCTCGCCTTGAGCCGCAATGGCAAGAAAGGTTAGCGACGCAGCTGCCGTGAACGTGGCAATTGTCAGTGTTGAAGACTCTCTACTGTAAACTCTCGCCGTCAGGGCTTCGTACTCGAACGTTTCGTCTATTGCCACAGTTCTACTTCAGATCCTTACGAATGCATTCACGAATCTCAGCGACCAGAAGCATTAGCTGATCTCTAAGCTCAGTCAGAGCAACGAAGCGACTGTCTGCCTCAAAGTCTTTCTTGAAATGCTCAAACAGTCGTTCTGCCGAAGCGAAGTGGTCAAGTAGAGTCGGGCGGTAATTCCTCTTCGCGGAGCTGAACACGTTTTCCAACTCACTCTGTTCATCCCGTGTTAGGCACGGCCATTCTTTGAGCAGCTGGAAGGCCATTCTGGCGAGCCGATTTCCATCGGCTCCGATTCCTAACTGCTCTTGGATGATGTCGTTCCACGCTTTCAGTAAGGTCCTACGACGCACGTTGAATTGATTCAGTTTGTCCTCATACAGTTGTTCAATCTTCTTCTGCATCTGATTCGGCACATCTAGGATGTGCAGGATGTGTTCTTCCTTGATTCTCTGATACTCTTTGCTCTGGTTGATATCTGCATAGCGCTTCAAGCGTTCCTCCGCCTCTGACAATTCGTCATGCAGAGGGCCGTAGATTCGTCTTCGCCGCTCTTGCGCTCTCATCAGCCTTGCAGAACGATTCTGCGACCAACATGCTCCCACTAGACCCAGCAGCCATCCAACTATCAGCAAGAAGACTGCTAGCAGGTTGTCGAGTAACACCTTTGTCGCGGATTTGAATAACTCCTCAGCCAAGCGCCGACAACCCAGCTGCGTTAGATGGGGCTCCCCTAGCAAGAAAAACATTCTGCAATGGATGGGTGCATGGAACGCCGAACGATGGGGTCGATGAACCTTCATTTTCGCTTCCGAAACAGCTTAACACAATCCACCTCAGTCACGTAGTCGAATCCGCTCTCAACGAGCGCTGAAGCTTCATCCACCGTCCGCGCAATCTTGCATACGAACTCGTCCGACTCGAAGTTCACGAGATGCGTGTAGATGAGTGTATTCTTGATGTCCTTGTGTCCCAGTACTTGCATGACGTGTAAGATGTCTTTTGTCTTATGGTACTCCATCGTCGCCTTGAAGTGGCGTAGCGTCTTGAAGCTGATGGCGTCAATGCGGGGGTTCTGAAGCATCTCCGCGAGTCTTTTCCTTTGTCTGTTGAAGCATCTGCGCTGATAGTCGAGCGAGCGGATAGGGTCGGTCTCTTGGCAGCGAAATATGTATGCGTGCTTTCGCGGTAGACGGTTCAACATGGCGAGTAGCGTGTTTGAGATTTTGGGCTGTCGAGCCTTGCTGCTTTTCTCAGGTGAAACGTTCACGGTAGTCTTCTCGAAGTCGATATCCCGCCATCTGAGTGCCATGGCTTCGCCTGGACGCATCCCCGTTTCCTTGAGGACTTTGAGGAAGGTAGCGGTTTTTCGCCCCATGCCTGAGATAAGTTGGTCAACCTCACTCTCCAGTGGAATGAATGGTAGCGTCTCAACGCGCGTGTAGTGAGGCTTATCGAAGGGGATTCTTCTATAGCGGTAGAACCTTGCCAAATGGTCAGCTAAGACTTCTTTCCGCGACTGGGTGAATGTCGCATTCGCCAGGTAGGCTTTCACAGCTTCAACATCAAGCAGACTTACCCTTCTAGCAATCGACTTCAAACTACGGACCGCGGAGCCGACTGTATGAGGCCTGTAACCTTGCTTCTCCATCCATAAACCAAATGAGAGAATCTCCCCTAAAGCCGCGGGTTGAGAGTATGGAGCCTCGGGCGGGGTTCGAACCCGCGACCTTCCGCTTGCCTGAAGGATTTTACAAGGCGGATGCTTTCCAGCTCAGTACGCTGAGTCTACCAGGCT
>Ga0315285_10001457_pt1 | contig 24946 bp, 21 predicted proteins | sample YL17G09_36_MG_FD_203698 | JGI IMG/M metagenome (GOLD analysis project Ga0315285, IMG submission 203698) | Sediment microbial communities from Yellowstone Lake, YNP, Wyoming, USA - YL17G09_36 | ecosystem: Environmental > Aquatic > Freshwater > Lake > Sediment | place: USA: Wyoming | collected... | reverse complement strand
GCTGCGGCGGCTCCTGCGGGACATGCTCCTCGGGTACGACCTGCAACTCAGGCGGACAATGCATCTCGAGTTGCACACCCAATTGCTCCGGCAAGACCTGCGGCTCAAACGGCTGCGGCGGCTCATGCGGGACGTGCCAAGCGAACAGCTCCTGCAATGCCGCTAGCGGACAATGCGCCTGTAATACGGGCTATCAAGACAACGACGGTAATGGCATCTGCACCCCCAGCTGCGCGACGGCAAACTTAGTTTGTACCAATGGTCAATGCAGCGACACGAGCGGCACAGCGGCATGTTCTTGTTCAACGGGGTATCAAGGGACAACGTGCACCACTTGCGCCACAGGCTATCAAGACAACGACGGTAATGGCATCTGCACCCCCAGCTGCGCGACGGCAAACTTAGTTTGTACCAATGGTCAATGCAGCGACACGAGTGGAACCGCAACCTGCTACTGCAATTCCGGCTACCAGATGGTCAGTGGTGCATGTACTGACATCGACGAATGTTCCACGAGCAACGGCGGTTGCTCGGCAAACGCCACCTGCACCAATACCCCGGGCTCACGCACCTGCGCCTGCAATGAAAATTATTCCGGAGATGGTTTGACCTGTACAGCGATCCTTTCCATCACCAACTGCCCCAGCATAACCGTCCGCTCCAACATCACACTTAAGGGTGCTGGGACGGTCAATTATTCATGGTCTCTGAGCCCCGCGGCGCCAGCGGGAACCGATCTGGGTTCCAGCGTCTTGGTATTGAGGAGTCTCGTACCCGGTTCTTACACCGCTACCCTGAATGGCACAAAGACTTGTCCATTTACGGTTTCAAAATACACCTCGGCCGATGCAACCGCCGCGCAAGGGATTGTCGTCAATAAAGGAGCGGGTTATGTACCCACCGCCACAGAGCTTTTGCTTTATGACTATGTGTACGACAACAAAATTGACGCAACCGACCAATCCTATATTAAGAAAGCTTCGATCTGCGGCAACGGCGCGAAAGAAGCCACCGAGCAGTGCGACGATGGCAACTCCGTATCCGGCGATGGCTGCACCTCCCCCTACACCTACCAGCACGCCTGCGAAATTGAGTCGGGCTATACCTGCATGGTAGTCAACTACAAATCCACCTGTTCAACAAGCTGTGGTGACGGTATCAAGGCAGGCACAGAAGCCTGCGACGATGGCAACAATCAAGTTAATGATGGTTGTTCCGCGACCTGCCAAATCGAGACAGGCTGGTCTTGCAGCGGTTCAGTCGGACAAAAATCCACCTGCACCCATCCATAACTAGACAAAAAATTAACCAAATTTTATGGTTACCGAATCACAAAAAAATAAAAAATCCTGGCTTAAGCCGACCCTCATTGCCCTCGTGGCAGTGGCCGCGCTTGTGCTGACCTGGGTGGCCTACAAAAACCCACAGCTATTCAGAGCCGCGATCACCGGTGGAGAGGCTACGCCTCCAGTGACATCCACGCTTTATATACCGACGGATTACTACGCAGGCAGTGGTGATTCAGGTGAAGTCGCGGTGAAGGCGGGTATCGCATTCACGAACCTTAAAAGCCTCGACATTACCTTTAACTTTTCATCTAATATCTCGATTTTGACCCCCCAAAACAACTTGTTAGGTAAACAGGGCGATGCATTGTATAACGTTGCCGCTACGGTTACACAAACTACTAACTCCTATAGAGTAATATACTCGAATCTAAGCGCAGGGTTATCGCCTGCCCAGAACGCGATTTTGTTCCGATTGCCTGTAAGTTTGGCCTCGAATTTGTCTGATGGTACGCCGGTCGAGATCTTGAACTCGGGCACATTGGCTGTAAGTCAGGACACGAATAATGATGGAACAGCCGAGCCGATTTCGAATCCAACATTCAGCGCGGGTCGAATCACCATTTCCGCCACTGCTACCTGTTTAAACGATTGTGGTTCGTATGGCGCTTGTAATTTTGAGAACCGAAAATGTGATTGCAATCCCGGTTACGATGGTCCCTCGTGCAATCGATGCGCGACGGGTTATACGGGATTCCCCAATTGCACGCTTGATATTTTTGGCGATCTCAAAGGAGTCATTTTAACGTTGAGCCCCGACACGATCAGCCTCTTGCCGGCTGCTGAGCGCCTAAAAGCTTTTTCTTCCGTTTATGTCATTGTTAATCCTCCGCCCCAAGGAGTGGACCCGGGCATAATGGTGGTCGAGGGCGCTGCGCCCTTTGGACTGTCGCTGACAGGAAATAATAAACTTGAACAAGTTCAAGATGCGGCAACAATCATTGTTAGTTCAATTTCCGATTTGAATAACGGAATTGTAGGAGTTAACGCTGCTCTGGTGCAGGATATGCCAGGAGTGGTTAAGTTAACCGCTACGAGCGCAAATCCAGATGGAAGTTTGAACGGAATTACAACCACCGCAGGCTACATTACCATTGTCCCTGCCATGGATTACACGCTCACGCTTTTGCCCACTTCTAGTTATAAAGTTCGAGTGATCGGCGAGTGGGTCTATGACCAACTTCTGCCTGTCGAAAGGCATGAAACGGAGGTCAAAGACCTAAGCTACACCGACGTCACCTGGCTGCCTCAGCCTACCAATCGCCTGAATTCCGCGGCCCTGGCGGGTGGTTTGTTAGAAAAGGGTGATGACGTCGGCAAAGCACCGTTATATATCGTTGTCAAAAGATCCGAGGGCTCACCGACCATTCGCAGTAACCAAATCTTAGTCGAGGTGCCTGCGGGCCCCGTTATTGAATACGCCCGCATTGTGGGCGCCGCGGCTATAGAACAGGGCAGCCGCATCAATTTGAGCGTGAAGGTGAGTGACGTGGACAAAATTTCGGATATTGAAGACATCCGCACCTCCATTGTCCGCTCCTCACTAAATACTTATGGCGAAATCAGCGGCGACAATGGTGCGGTCTGGTTCACGGCCACGCCATTTGTAGACCAAGTGGTGGTTAAAGAAAACGTTACTACAGCTCCAGTTGAAACTGAGGGTGGTCAAGCTCCAGCCACACCCGCCGCAACCCCCGCTGGCAACAATTACAGGATTTATGAAATTCCCGTAGAGGTGTCGCGTGATACAAATCTGGCCGATGGCCCCTACAAATTGCTTATCGTAATCACCGATGTAGCCGACCATGAATCAGTCGCGGTCATTCCTATAACCATCGGCGCCGTGCTGAAGGGGGATATGAATAATGACGGCTTTGTGAACCTGATCGACCTGAGGCAGTCGCTCCAATTCGCGCAAAATCCAAAATTATCGCCCACTCCGGCACAGCTGCAAGCTGGGGATTTTAACAGCGATGCGAAAATCACGCTGTCGGATGTGCTGAGTCTGTTAAATTGGATGAATCAGTCAAAAAGACAACTGTAAAAACCGAATCAATATGGAAAATATAAACCCAAATAACATGGAACCGATCATTCAGCCGGTCGCGACCGAAACCCCGCCGGCTCCAAAACCCAAACGCAGCTTGGCCACTAAAATCATCCTCTCGCTTCTGGTCGTTCTCGCGGCCGGAGTGGGATATGTGGGTTATACCAACCCTGAGATTTTCCGTGCTGCCCTCACAGAATTGACGGGTCCTGCGGGTGTGCCAGCTGGCCAAGCCTTGCTCTATATTCCAAATTACGGAGCAGGCCCGACCGACAGCGGCTCAATCTCAGTTAAGATTAAATCGGCGGTCACCAATACGGTACCGAACTATGACAAAAAAGTTTATGGCGTCCAGTTCAAACTAAAATGGAGCCCATCAAACTCTATGGCTTTGAATTCGGATTCGATTGTCTTTGAACCCCAGGCGGTCACAAACCCCACCCTCTTCGCTTCCGCTGATCTTAAAAATGTGGACACATCTGTGCCGGGCGAAGCCATCGTCTCTATTCTTACACTGAACGGTGTACAGGTTAGCAGTGCAGCCGAAGCGACATTATTTAAATTAGCCATCAATCTCAACGCAGTCCCCGGCAGCACAGTCACACTTGAGGCGCCGTCGGCCGATGTCCAGGTGATCGAGGAAGGCGCGCCGCCCGACGAATATATAACCAGCACACAACTTGCCGCTATCGATACCGGCACGATCGCCATTATTTCCCAAAAGAATTTGCGCGTGCTGAATGCCGAAACACTCGACAGCACCCATGTGCTCGTGCGGTTCTCAGATCTGCTGTCATCCATCGGAGCCCCGACAAACTACAACTTACAAGGCGGCTTAACATCTATTCCTTCAGCGGTCGTTAGCGGATACCAGCAGGGCTATGACCAGAAGGCCGTGATTTTGACCACCAGTGAACAAGTACCCGGAAGAGAATATACGCTGCAAGTCACAGGAACGAATGTGACTGGCAACACACAAGGAGGCGTCGACGCAGGAGTTGATGATGGCAACCCCGCTTACGATAGAGTTAAATTTGTCGGCTTCGGAATACCTTCCCTGAGCACGTTTTCAGTAACCAAGGCCGTTGCCACAGCCGTCAGAACCCTTGAACTGACCTTCTCCGATGCAGTGGCCACAGGTTCGGTAAGCAGTGATAGCTTTAAAATCGCTTTGGCCGAAAACATCACTCAAACAGTAGGGGTTAGCAATGCCGTACCCGCCGGAAACAAAGTGACCCTGACAACCGACGCTGATCTTTTAGGTACCAACACTTATATCGTAACCGTCGACAACACCATCCCTCCGACTCCTGATGTTATCGCCCCTGTTCGCAGAGCCAGCGACAATGCTGTCGCGGGGTTTAATAAAATTGCTTTCGCAGGATATCAGGCTGTGTCTGGTTTTGGTATCGTAAGCGCCCAGACCCTGGATCAGGCAACGGTCATGGTCACTTTCAGCGCGAACCTTGACCAGGCTACAGTGAGCAATGGTCAATTCACTGTTTTTGATTCGGCAGGTGGTCCAAAAACGGTACTGGGCGCCGAAATACAAACAGGATTCCAGAAAGTGAAACTGACGCTCAACAGCAATTTGGGCGGGGGTGTTTGTAGAGTAGTAGTGACAAAGGGTTCATTGGGCATTCGCCCTTACGGCCTAAGCCAGGATCTTATTCCTTATGCCGCAGTCTTCATGGGTTATCAGCCCCCCATTGGGTTGAGCGCAGTCAAGATCGAATCTCCCATCGATGTCCATTCCTCAACCTCTGTGACATTACATTTATCCGGCAACCTGAAAGCGGCGACCGTCACGCCAGTTAATTTAAAAATCGAAAAATTTGGCACTACAACCTGGGAGCCGCTCACAGTTGTCTACGCCGCGCTAAAAGTGAATGACCCAAAGACTATCGAACTTGTTACAGGTCAGCAAGGAGAGGATGTAAACTATTTTGTTACATTTGAAGGCGTTCAGGATTCCAGTGGTTTGCCGCTCGGCAATGCCCGCGTGCTCAACTTCTTCGGCTTTAAGGTTCCAACTATTGTTATCTCTGGGATCACCCCAAATACGGTGATCAATGATGCGGATAAGACGGTTGTGGTTACGGGCGAAAATCTCGATACAGTCGAGACCGCGCGTTTTGGCACAACCGAAGCCACGATCGCGGATAAAACCAGTGGCGCGCTCACCCTCTCGACATGTCGCGTCGTTAATACGGTAGTGACTTGTCTCGCTCCTGGCGTCTATGATTTGAATCTGGTCAGCACTACGGCCAAAACGGTAACACTGGCTAATGCGCTCACCGTGAACGCTCCCGATACACCCCTACGCGTGATCTCCGAAGATTCCCGCGCCATTCCTGCTCGCGTGGCGCCGGATGGCAAGACAGACGTCACATTCTGGGTGCTCGTAGAAGATCCCAAAGACCTGAACAACATCAGTTCTGTGACGATCGACCTTGAACAAATCGGCGGTAACCGCGCCCAGGAAATGACAAAGGATACCGGCGTACAGCAGCAATACCGCCAGTTCTACAAATTCACGACTAAAGTGGCGACGACCACTCCCACAGCTACTGAGCCCCTAAAACTCCCCGTCGAAGTCCGCAAGGGCACCGAAGTAGTGAAAGGCACCGTTGAACTCACAGTCACTCGCATTGTTCTCAAAAGTGTGCCGCCCACCATCGACCAAGTGTACGCCAATCCTGATTCCGTTCCGCCCGATGGCGAAGCCAAATTCAAAATTTCCGCTAAAGTCTCCGATCCCGATGGCGCTGCCACGATCACTTCAGTGGTCGCTGATCTTGGGCCCATTGGTGGGTTCGTGAATATGACGTCGCTGAATCCCGCGGGTCTTGGCCAGCAGCTCACCGGCTGGTTTACGTCCGAAGAATTGTCCGTTCCTAAAGCGGCAAAAGAAAAAGATTATACCGTTACAGTCACGGCCGAAGATGAAACCGGCGCCAGTGTATCTAAACCCTTCACGCTGACGGTATCCACCGCCGTGAATGCGCCTAAATTCGATACCGCCAAGTCGTACATTGGTCCTCGCAAGTCTGTTCCCAAAGACGGCAAGACGCCATTCGCGATTCACGCCATGGTGTCCGATCCCGATGGAGTAGGCGACATCGATAGTGTGACCGCTTATTTTGGTACATCCGGTCTTACGCCTGTGGCGCTCACGCGCGACCCGAGTGCAACGGAAACCTCCAAGTCCGCCCTCTACAATTCACCCGATATCGTTATTCCGCCCACGACTCCGACCGGCGTTCAGGACATTGAGCTCGTGGCTGTCGACAAATTAGGAGGTAAAGGCAACTTGGTTTTACAAGTCGATGTGACAACCAAAGACACGCTGGGCGATCCTCCATTCATCAACAACAAAAAGGCTTATACCTCTCCAAAAATTGCGGTGAACGACGGCAAAACGCCTGTCACCCTTTACGCCTTTATCCGCGATGACGATGGAGACCTCGAATCCGTTGTGGTTAACCTCATAGGCGTTGGCCAGCTCGGCACCGAAACTCCTCCCGATCTGGGCGAAGTGGGCGGCATTGAGGTTGCTCCTCCAATGGCTGGCGAAACCTGCCCCACCGGATCGCTCACCATGGTTTGTATGACCCCCAGCTTCAAAGAGGGTAAAGAAGGCCAATGGTTCGTCCTTTCTGAAGTCACAATTTCATCTTCCACTGGCGCGAGCCCAAAACCCTACCTCGTTGAAGTGATTGCCACCGATGCGGCCGGCCATGTGACCCGCGGCCAGATTCCGGTGACCGTCAGTGAAACGCTGAAGGCTGCGGCCTCTCGCGTGGCTCCTGAAGTTGTGGCGGCAGTGCCTGTGGGTTCCTCAACGCTCGAAGTCGTCTTCAGTAAACCTATGGATCCGTTAAGTCTGGGCACAGGCGGCGCGAATTTCACGATCACCGAAAGCCAGGATGTCAGCAAAAAACTCACTGTCCTCGGCGCTACCATTGATGCATCCGGAATGACCGTGACCCTCACGACTGACACTCAGGAAGCGGGAAAAAATTATGTATTGAATGCGAGCAATAAAGTAACCGATGCCGCGGGAATCGCGATCGTGAGCGGCCGGAACAGCCAAGCTCCTTTCATGGCTTTCGAAGACAGCGACAAAACCCCGATCATTGATTTCGTCGGAGCTATGGATGCTGAAACCGTTCAAATTGATTTTCAGCAAAATCTTAGACCTTCGAATCCGATCGAAGTCACCATAAGCGGGGCCGATAGCGGCGCCGCGCTTGCGGTTAAATCGGTCCGGTTTGTTGAATCCGGTAAATCGCTTGAGGTAAAAACCGCTCCCATGGCGTCCAGCACGCGCTATCGCGCCACGGTTCGAAACGCCATGAACTACGCCGGCGTTAAATCAAAAGCAGACCTGTTTAAATACTTCAAATCCATCAACATCCGCGCGGTGCAAAAAGCCGCGGTGGCCAGCGGCGCTGACTTAAATGGCGATGGCAAGGTCGACTTTATCGATTTCACCATGTTCTCTGCTGTTTATGGCCAAAGCCTGTCGTCACAAACTCCTGCGGCCAATCCAAATCCTAGCCAGGGCTTGAGCCCCATCACTCCGACTCCGGACGCTACCGTTCCGATCACCAGTGAGCCGGGAGCATAAAAATCGAGATTCGAAATTCGAGAAACGAGATTCGAAATTGATCCGCCTCAGGCGGACGAATCTCCAATCTCGAATCTCGATTACTAACCCGAAGCGATAACAGTAAGAACCTAATTCAAAAAATATTATGAAAACCAACCAGCTCATCATCGCCACCGCTTCAATCCTTTTAATAGGATGGTTTCTCACGGGCTGCCAAGTTGTGGAACCAAAAAGCGACCAGAAAACATCAAAAACCGTAATCGAAAAATTCGTAATGAAGGCCGTAGCGGCTAAAAAAGAAGTGAAACTTGTACTCAAAGCTGATCACCAGGCGAATCAAGTCAATGTCACGTTGACTCTCGAAAATCCAAACCTCAAACCTATCACCTCAGCCCAGACATGGTTAAGTTACAATCCCTTAGCCCTGAAGGGGGCATCGATCAATACGAAAGATTCCGCTTTCGATCTCATGGCGCCCTACGACAATACTTTTGATGAAAATAATGGTCTGGTAATGGTAGGCCGTGGGAGCACAAAACCTTTAACTGGCAAATCCATCAAAGTCGCCGAACTAACTTTTGATGTCCTGGGGGGAGGCGCAACCATGATCGATGCCTATGACTATCAGGAAAACCTGAGCGGGCACACCTCCGTCAATACGGTGGTGAACGGGGAACCCTTCAATATCTTATTAAAACCTAACAGCCCCGCGTTAATTATCGAATGAGTTAAAAATTTTAAAACTGAAAAACCGTAAAACAAATGAATACAAAAATGCAGAATCACAAATCGCAAATCCCCCTAACCCCCAATCGCAAATCCCCCTGCCCCCTTTATCAAGGGGGAGATTATTCATATATAAAAGGGGGGTTCTTCCTTGATAAAGGGAGAAAGCAAGAGGGATTTGTGATTGAAGGGTTCCCCTTCGTAGCTTTAGCGAAGAAGGGGAAGGCGAAGTGGATTTGCGTTATAATCCTCACTTTCACCCTTGGCTTATCGGTTGTTCATGCCCAAGGCGATGCCGAGCTAGCGCTCCTGCCCTCCGTGGCCCAGGCAAAACAAGGGGATGAATTTACGGTTGATATAGTGCTCAAAAATCCGTCCAAACAGGCGGTGATTTCCGTGCGCTCATGGCTGAACTACGATCCTGCGGCGTTAGAAGGGTTATCGGTCGATACCAGCGCTTCTCCCTTTACATTGTCGGCGCCGGGCGAAGACACCCTAAGCGGAGCGGAAGGAAAAGTGAAAATTGGTCGCTCCAATATCTCCGGCGGAGTTATGGATGTTGAGGCCAAGGTAGCTACCGTCCGCTTTAAAGTACAAAGCGCCTATGCAGGAAAGACGACGCTTAGTTTTTATGACTATCAGGTCAGTGAACTGGGTCACACGAGTGTCAATATTATCGACGAAGGCTTCCCGCTGAATGTTTTAGCCAAAGCGCCAAATAAACTTGAACTTCAGTTAAACCCTGGGGCTGCTGCTGCGCCCGCGGTAACGCCCTATACCCCGCCGGCGGTTACTCCTGTTATAACCCAGACTGAACCCATTGGCGGTGGTGGATTTGCGGCAGACCTTGTTCGTCCTTTGAATCTCAAAGCTAACACGGGTTCCGGGTACATCGATCTTAAATGGGACGCCGCGTATGACCCGGCTAGGCAGGGGTTCAATATCTATTATGGCCAGGTGAGCGGTGCATATACCCGCCGCCACACAATAGGAAACGTAAACGCCTTTAGGCTCGAAGGCTTAATGAACGGCCAAGCTTATTTTATGGGAGTCACGGCTTTTGACGCGCTGAACCGCGAAAGTGATTATTCCAATGAGGTTGCGATTATTGTGAATCAACCCTTGTCATCTACCGCTCCTTTTGAAACGACCTTTGATCAAACCTATCGTCGTATTCCTGAGCAGCCCCAAAATGGTCCGCTGGTCGGCTGGCTCCTTTTTTCCGCTGCTGGCTTGAGTGGAGCAATCCTTTTTGGCCGCAGGCGCCAGCGGATACCAATAACTACAGCTGAATAATTTCTAAACTGAAAAACTGAAAATTTTTAAATAAATGTTTAAAAAATTAAAAATTTCAAAAGTTTATTTAAAAATTAAAAACTAAAAATTAAAAATTCCTGATCATATGTCCAAAAAAACCTCCTGGATCACCATTCCCGAAGCCACTCTACACACTCCTATAGAAGAAAGTGTAAAGGGGAAAAAAACAAAATCCGAAAGTCCGGAACTTGTGAAAAACAAATGGTTTTGGGGAATTGGTTTTATGGTGATGGTCGTCGCGGTATTCGCCGTGATGGCTCCGAAACAGTTCAGCGCCTTGCTCAAAGGAAGTCTTTTTGACACCACGGGTCTTACTGAAGAAGAGACGACGGGCGTCATTAGTCCCACGACTCTTTTGGTTCCCCAGGAAAAAAAGGAAGAGACGCCCCCCGAAGAGCCCGCGCCTGAAGCAGCCCCCGAACAACCCGTGGTCGAACCACAGGCTGAACCCGTTAATGTGGCAGTCGAGCCTATCACGAAACCCGAAGAAGTCCAGGTTACCCCGCTGGGAACAGAACCCGTTGACTGTAAAGCCGATCTGGCATGCTTTTTACCTCATCTTAAAGATTGCACATTAGCTAAAGTTGCATTGACCTACTCAGTCGCCAGTCAAGATTTTGAGGCTAATGCCGAAATCACAGGCGCCCAAGGTGAGAATTGTTCCACAAAAGTTTCTTTGACTAAAAGTCCTCAAGCGGACTTGGTTGGCAAAGAAGCGGTTTGCGCTTTAGTGAAAGGCGACTATACCGAAGACTCCTTTAAAGGCAACTTTACCGATAGCGCTAAATTTGCCCAAGTCTGCACCGGTGATCTGGTGACGACCTTAAAGGCTTATCTTGATGGACTTTCCGCAGCCTCGGCCCAAGCCAAACTGGTCGAGGAATTACAAAAACAAGTGCAGACATTAGAGGAACAGAAACAGCAGGCGGCCGAAACCGCTCTAGAGCTGGTAGAAGCGGTTCAGGGCCAAGTGCGGCCTGTGGCCGAAACAGCGCCTGTGGTTCAACCCGGCTTCCGCGCCAATCCCTATCGTGTCTCGGTTTCTCCACAGGAAATGCTTCGCCGAAATTCGGCTGCCGGCGTCCAATACGCGCCGCAAACCCAGGCCTATCAGCAACCGACCCAGCAGTATTATCAGCCAACCCCAGCCCCCTCAGAACAAACACCGCAAACCGGCCCTGCTGAAATCATTGTTTTGGCGCTCGCTTTTTTGGCGCTGATAGGATGGAGGTTTGTGAGGGCTTTCGCTTAAGAGGAAATGATTGTATAATCATGTCATGCCCAACAAAGTTGCCCACAAAGAGGCTGAAGTGGAAAAACCATCACCCGTTCATTTTGAATTGGTAGGAAGAACGGAAAAAGAGAAGAAAGGGCGCACGCGGCATTATTACCATCATATCCGCTATACCGTACTCGAAAATTTAAGCGAAGAAAAACAGGTAAAAATCGATGAAATAATTGAAGAGGTCGCCCTCCACTATGGCGGGAAATTGATTTTTTTTAATGGCGACAAAATTGAAATGTATAATGGGTCCCATGTCGAATATCAGATTGGAAAGTTAAATGGTGAACCGCTGGAAAACGCAGTAGCCGAAAAAGTAGTTCAAAAAATTCAAAAAACTGTAAATCAATTTTTGTCCGAAGTTCACAAAAAATCCAATGTAATTAACTTTGAAGATGCGGCTAAAAGGATTCGAAGGCAAATCTACAATACCGCCAAAGAAGAAAGTGGGCCGGAGGAGCCGACCCAAAAGGTGAGTGTCGGGTGAACCGAGCCCTTTCATTTCAGTTTTCAAGTCGATCGCCGGATGATAGAATACGGCAGTCATTTAAGTTTTTAGCTTTATGCAAATCAAATTTCACGGCAATTCTTGTTTTACGGTAAAAGAGGGTGACTTCACTCTCATGACTGATCCTTTCAATAGCGTTGATCAGGCTAAAGTGAGTGTCATGACCATGAGTCAGCCCGTTAAAGATTTTGTGCCCACATCCGGCGAAACCAAAATTTTCAACTGGCCCGGAGAATATGAAACGGCCGGCATGTACTTCATGGGCATCCCCTCATTCCATAATCCCAAAAATTCCGAAAAACAGGAAGCCAACACCGTGTTTAAAATTGAATGCAACGGCGTGCGCATTTGCCACCTGGGTCGCCTGGGCACTAAGCTTACTCCCGAGCAACTCGAGTTAGTGGGTGATGTCGATATCCTATTCCTCCCGATTGGTGATAAGGGAACCATCGAAACCAAAAAAGCCAAAGAGGTCATTGAGCAAATTGAGCCACGGATTGTGATCCCCATGCTTTATAACGAAGACACACTCGCCGCCTTTCTGAAAGAAATGGGCGCCACGACCACTGAACATCTTGAAATGCTCGCCGTTAAAAGGAGTGAATTGCCCGAGGATATGAGTAAGGTGGTCGTGATTAAAAAAAGCTGAGAGTTTGGAGCTGGGAGCCGGGAGCCAATCAAAGCTCAGAGCTCAAAGCTCAAAGCTTCGTATGGTCCCGTAGTTCAACGGATAGAATAGGGCTCTCCTAAGGCCTTGATACAGGTTCGACTCCTGTCGGGACTACCAGAACAAGATACTATTAAAGAAAAATTTATGAAAAAATCTCTCTCCGTCATCATTGCCCTAGCGGCCATTTTGTTCCTTTCGGGTTGTATGGAAGACCGTTACCCAACTCCAAAACCTGCCCCTGTCACGCCGCCAGCAAGCGAGGAGCAGCCTGCCACCCCAGAGGTTCCCGTTGAGAACCCAGCCGCCGAAACTCCGGCCGAGCCTTCATCAGAAACACCCGCCGCTGAACCAGTGGCCCCCGAAACTCCCGAAGTCACACCTCCGGCTACAGAGCCGACTACAACAACCCCCGAGGTAACACCTCCTGCAGAAACAACCACTTCCGAAACTCCTACAACAGAAACTGAGCCAATCCCCCCTGCCGAAAATCCGACGACCGAAACAACGACTCCCGAAACACCCGAAACTCCGGCGCAATAACCCCTTAGACAACACAAAAAGCCCCAAGCCGAAATGGCAGGGCTTTTTTTATATTTGCTTACATCTTCCGCACCACCCCCACCACTTTGCCAAACAAGCTCAGCTCGTTTTGGGGAATAATAGGCGAGTATTTGGGGTTGCCGGGTTGCAGCACAATGCGCCCATCGCGCGATTTGTCGAGATATTTGACCGTGTATTCGCCATCGACAACCGCCACAACCACATTCCCCACCTGGGGGGTGGCCTCACGGTCTACAATCACCTTATCACCCTCGTGGATGCCGGCGTCGATCATGCTGTCGCCGCGCACATTGATCATGACCGTGCTTTCAGGTTTTTGAATAAGGTAGTCGTTGAGGTCAACTTTATCTAAAAGAATCTCTTCTTCTGCTGTAGGCGGTCCCGCTTGCACGCTGCTATATATAGGAAGCCCTAGTAAATGGGGGCCGGGCTTCAGACGCCCTTTGTCCATTTTTTCAATGAATCCGCTTTCGATCAGTTTGCCCACAAGCTTAAAGGCGGCGTTTTTGGAGCTGAAGCCAAAAAGCTCGCAAAGTTCGTCGTAGGTGGGCATGATCTTGTTTTCGCGGTAATACTGGCGAATGCGCCCGATTCGCCCTTTTAAATTCTCAATCATGTTGAATGAGGTTAGAAATAATAAGGAAGCTGAACGCGAAAACGAGGACAAACGTGGCGATGAGTAAGTTCGAGGTCATAATAATCAAGGTTACAAATTGATTAAAGATTTATGATTTAAGATTTACGTTAATCGTTAATCTTGAATCGTTAATCGTATTATAGTAAACAGTTGTTCACCAAATCAAGATAAAATGAACAAAAGTTCACCAAATATTTAAGTATTGGCTTGAACCAGCCAAAATATTATATTGACATTTAATTTTATAATTATATAATTATTTTCTTCGTCCGCATTCTACCTCAATTCCAAACAGGAGGTTGTAGTGATCGGCGAGTGATCTTTTCCAAAGCAGGTTATGTCCGATTCCATCTGCTGTTGAATAGTTCGATGGCAGCGGGTTCGGACCACACTAAAGGAGATTGTCATGACGACGATGGTGGTGTGTGCGGGTCACGCGGTGTACGTCGGCATGAATTTTTTGAACCCCGAGGACGACGTGAACTGGTATCTTCAGTCTTTTCAGAAAGGAGAGCCCAAGTTCTACTTGGGTCACATCAAGAAGGCTGTTGAGCTGGCTGCCGAAGATCCCGAATCGATCTTGGTGTTCTCCGGCGGGCAGACGCGTCTCGAGGCTGGACCTCTTTCCGAGGGGTTGAGCTACTGGAGATTGGCCAACCACTTCAACTGGTGGGGCCACGATTCCGTCAAGGCGCGCACCCTCTGCGAGGAATACGCGCGCGACAGTTTCGAGAACATCCTCTTTTCCTTGGCGCGGTTCCGTGAGTACGCCGGAACCTACCCTGGGCGCATGGCGGTCGTCAGCTGGGCCTTTAAGGCCGAGCGGTTCAGGCTTCATGTCGAAGCCTGCCGCTTTCCCGTCGACCAGTACCTGTTCGTTGGGGCCAATGACCCCGACGACATGGCTGCCGCCCTGAGGGGCGAAGCCAAGGCCATCGAGGGATTCCGCAAGGATCCCTATGGCACCCAGGACCCGCTCCTGAAAAAACGTCTGGAGCGGAACCCCTTCCGGAGAAGCACTCCCTATCTTCTGAGTGCTCCCGAGATGAAGGGACTCATCACCCACCAGGGTCCCGAGCTCTACAACTCCGAGCTCCCCTGGTAACAACCTGTTTTTGGACTTTTGGGTTCGGGGGGGCGCATCATGCGCCCCCCCACCCCTTTCTTTTTTGTGCTCGATCCAATTGCATCCGCAACCCAGTTGCATTAAAATAGTCGCATGAAAGTCGATATTTTGCTTAGACAGCTCAAAGAAAAAGGCGGCAAAGAAACCCCTGTACGCCGCGCGCTCATCCAATTTATGCTCGGTCTCAGTAAGCCGGCTTGTGTGGCTGGCATCCTTCGCCAGCTCCAAAAAAAGAACTTAAAGCCCAATAAAACAACCATTTACCGAGAGCTCCAATTCCTCATGGAGCAGGGGCTTGTGCATGAACTTGATTTTGGCGGCGGCCGCAAATGTTATGAGTGGGTGAGCGACCATCACCACCATCTGGTCTGCCGAAAATGCCATCGCATCGAAGAGGTGGAAACCGATAGACTTGAAAAAGTTCTGGCCTCTTTTGAGAATAAGCTGAAATCAAAATCCAAGTTCGACGGTATCACTCATACGCTGGAATTTTATGGGGTTTGCGACCAATGTAAGTCTTAAAGCAATAAATTTTGCTAAACTTAGTCTGTGCGGTAATTTTTGATAAAAGCTGACGAATTTTGCCAGTATTTCAGCTGAGTTCTTCGACTACCTTTTTTCCAATAACCCGGCAACACTTTCCCGCGCCACGGGCCTGTATAAATTCCAAAATGCAAATGGGCTTCTTTCCATTGGCCGTTTTCAGGGGTGTTTGAGGCGCCGACCACTCCAATTTTTTGGCCAAGCGTAACGAGTTTTCCTTTTTGAACCGTTCTTTCTCCTAAATGGGCATAGAGAGAAAAAAAGACGACCCTTGTTTGAGGGTGTTTGTGCGCCACGATTATGATATTCCCCCAATTCTTCCGCTCAGCGCTGCCGGAATGTAAGACCGAATAGACCACCTTCCCACGTCCGATACAAAAAACAGGCGTTCCTGCGCGCCGATTAACATCTTCACCCAAATGGAGACCCCAGTAAACCTGGTCGTACGAACAAGGTTGTTTAAACCGATAACTGTTGACCCGGTAGCTATCGAGCGGGAATGAGACTTGGGGCGTGAATGGATAGGCCATGTCTTGATTATAACAAAATCCCTCAGCTCGGGGGGGATGGGTCGCCAGAGGCGACCAGGGATCGCCCTCCAAGGGCAGGTTCCCGCTTAGGGCAGGAAAACCTATTTATATATTGAATTAGCATCTCAGCTCGGGGGGATGGGATCGAACCATCGAATGGTGGCTCCAGAGGCCACTGCCTTACCGCTTGGCTACCCCCGAGCAGAGATGCTAAAACCTAATTTTAAATTTTCAGAGGCCACTGCCTGGACACTTGCCTGCCCGCCGCAGCCTTGGCGTAGGCGGGGCTATCCCCGAGCAGAGGGATCAATCCTTATTTGGATTTATTTCCGCCTGAGGCGGATCCGCCTTTGGCGGGAGCGCACTCAGTTTCTATGATTTTCTCAACTTTTTCAACCGTTTTTTTAAGCTCCCCGAATTTATTTTCAACGAGGTAATCGCATTCACGCGCTTTCGAAAGCTCGATCCGCATGCTCACCAGACGCTTTTTGAGCTCCTCTTCGGTCATGGGCGCGCGGCCCAAAATCCGTTTGATCAGGTCATCCTGATTGGGAACCGTGATAAAAATGGAAACGAGATTTTTTTTCGGTAATTTTTCACGGATGCTTTCAAAACCCTGAATATCCACCTCGCGAATCACGACTTTGCCCTTTTTGAGATTCTCGAGCACGGGTTTTTTGAAGAGGCCATAGTAATTGGCTTGGTGCACATAAGCGTATTCCAGAAATTCATTCTTTTTGATCCCCTCCTCAAACTGCTTTTTTGAGATGAAGTGGTACTGGACACCATCTTTTTCACCCGGGCGGATTTCCCGCGTCGTGGCCGAAAGGGGATAGAAAAATTCGGGGTGATGTTTTTTGATTTCCTCCAGCACCGTTCCTTTGCCGGATCCCGAAGGGCCGAGAATGAGAAAAAGTTTTCCGTCCATAATTAATTTTATTACGGATGAATCTTATCAAAATCCTTTAGGGGTGGGAATTGACTTTCGTCATACTAAATGATATAATTTAAAGATTCGTTGATCCTTAAAAAACAATAGCCGGGAGAGAGAAGCTGCTGAATGCAAATTTCTAATGTCGAATTTCCAATTTCCAAAGAATTTATTAATTTTCAATTTCGAAATTTAAGAAATCGACATTATTTGGAAATTGGAAATTCAAAATTCGTCATTAGTTTCTCTCTCCCTGCTTTCTACCCTCCACTCCAACCCAGCGCAAAAGCCTCCGAAGCTTTAGCAGAGGATGGCACGGCGTCTGAGGGAGGTGTGGTAAAAAGCAAGTCTCTCTATGATTTTTTAATCATGGAAGTAGGCCAAAAACAAAAACAAAATTTCCGCACCACAGCGGCGGACTACAAATGAGCTGAACTTAGAAACAGGGAGATCTTGCCATTCCGGTCATGATGAATGACAGGATGGTGGGACCAGACCCGTTCCTAGCTGGGTTAATTCCCTGATCAGGGTGTTCACCCCTTGGAATGCGTGTCGTTAGGGCGTCATTGTCACCTCTGTGGATTACCATATATTTATGGCCCTCATGTGCTCAATACATTGGCGCCCTTTACTATATTTTAGAAGTAATTGACTAATTTATTATTTTATGCAAAGATATAAACCTTCTATGGTCTTTGAAAACATCGTTTGTTCGTGCTGAGCCACTTCTTTTCAGTCAGTCCAATGGACTACGTTCAAAAAAACTGTGCTGAAGAGATAGGTTCTCTCAGCACGAAACGTTTCAAACTTTCAGGAGAAAGTCATGAAGAATGGATTGGGTGGGTTGGTTGTGGTTCTTTTTGCTTGTGTGGGCTGTACCTACACCCCCCTCGAGCTCGAGGGACGCAAGTGCGATGCACAAGGCCGCTGTGTCGAGGGTTATGTGTGTGAAGAGGGCTTCTGCGTTCGCCCCGGCGACGCGGAAAACCCCTGCATCCCTGATCCGTGCAACTCGCACGGGTCATGTTCTGTTACCGATCAGGAGGTCATGTGTGAGTGTGAGCTTGGTTGGTCTGGTGCCAACTGCGAGACGGAAAACTGTCCCGCAGGAAAATGCGAACTTCCCAAGACGTGCCGTCCCTTGGACGGAGAATGTGTGGGACCGGATCCTTGTGATCCAGACCCATGCAATGGTCATGGAGAGTGCGCGAGTACGACTGGTTCTGCGGTTTGTACCTGCGTCACCGGCTTCAGCGGTCTCACGTGCAATACGTGCGACACGGGCTACGATGGATACCCGACCTGCGAAGCGGTTATCTGTTTCGGGGTCGATTGCAATGACCACGGGTCATGCGATCCGATCGACGGCCTTTGTGAATGCAACCCAAACTGGGATCAAGATACCAACTGCAATAGTTGCGTGAATGGTTACCAGGACTACGACGGCAACGGCACCTGCCTTGCCGCCTGTACCTCGGGTACCTGTAACAGTCACGGGAGTTGTCTGGACTCATCCGGCACAGCCACCTGTACCTGTGAGACGGGCTTTGATCTTGCTCAGAATTGCGGGGATTGCGATACGGGGTACATTGAGTACCCGACCTGTCGAGATGACCCCTGTGATCCTGACCCCTGTAATGGCCACGGCAGCTGTAGTCAGTCCGATGGCTCCTGTACCTGTAACAGCAACTGGGACCCGGCAACGGATTGCAGTACCTGCCTCGCCAATCACTGGGGCGACGAATGTGAGATCGCGACGCGGCTCACATTCACGTCGTCGGTTATCCCGCAGAACCTGGTGAACGGGAACGGCATAACCGTCTACCAGGTCACGGTCGCGGCCGTGGGCGGAAACGGGACCTTGGGCCGTCTCACCTGGAGGCTTCAGTTTACCGGGGCGGGATCGGCGACGACGGCGTACGGTTACCGCGACGGAACGTACATTACCAGCGGAGCGAGCAGGGTGGCCATCATCAACATCATTTCGGGGAGGGTCGTCATGGGGTTCTTTACCCCGGATGTCATCTTGGCGGGCACCAGCAAGACCTATTTGCTCGCGCTCGACACCACCGGCATCGTCGCCGGAGACACGTTGACGGTAAGCCTGCTCAAAGATACGACGCCCCCGGCAACGATGGTCGGCCAGACGGCTTTCGTTTACGATGCAACCACCGATAGGCTGTATACCAGCGCTACGGGGTTGTGTTCGTTTGCAGGTCCTTATATCGTTTGGAGTGGTAAGTCATCCATCACCTATCCCACAGTGAACCAGGGAACCTGCGCGATCACCGCGAACGGTTCCGCAGACTTTTCAGATAGTTCTGTGGATGCCTTTACCTGGTTCGCATCTGACCGGGTGCTCAACACCCCTTAGTTTATTAGTCTGAGAGAACCTTAACCTTTACCCCTGCTGTGCGTGGAGACCATAGCAGGGTTTTTTATGGTAAAATGATGGCCGTTAACCCTCGCCCATGACCGTTCGCGATATTGTCCGAAAAGCCTGGCAAGTCACGCAGGTACACTTAAAAAAACTTATTTGGTATGGCGCTGTACCCGCCTTTTTTTCTACCCTGGTGAGCAGCGCCTATTTAGCTTACCAATATAATGCGTTTCGCCATTCTGAGCTATTTGGTGAAAGCTCCGGCGAAAGCCTCAAACGAGGAGCGAATATAGTGTGGGGTATAGCCTCGGGCCATCCCGGCCTATCTATTATTTGTCTTGTCCTGGCGACGATTGTTTTTGGTTGTTACACCCTTCTTCCGTGCATTTTTCGGGGCGCCATGATTCACGCACTCATGAAGATCAAAAACTACGAACCGATTTCCGGTTCATTCGAAGTGGGCCTTCGGCGGTTCTTCCCCATGTTTGAATTCGCAATCATTAGTGGCTCATTCAGCATAATAACCGTATTCACCGAAGCCGCGTTTGTTTATCGCTGGTGGGGCGAAAACGTATTTTTCTTTGCGCTACCCATTTTTATTTTTATTGCAATGGTTGGCCTGATCGCCGACTTCCTATTCACCTATGTGGAATATTTTATTGTTTTAGATGGCCATAAAATTATTAAGGCTATTGGCGAAAGTGTGATTCTGGTGCTCTCGAACCTACGTAAAACAATCCTGATCTTGATTTTGATGTTATTGATCAGCGCCCGCATCATATTGAATGTGATCCTCATTCTCTTGGTCCCCATGGGCGTTGTTGCTTTAGGGGGATTTATGGCCTCGGTCTTCTTTAGTAAAATCATCATTGTCCTGATCATCCTTTTTTCTTTGGCAACCCTACTCGTTTCTTCGTACCTCATGGGGCTTTTCCATGTTTTTTCAACCGCGGTTTGGGTTCTCACCTACGCGCTACTCGCACACAAAGAACCAACACCCATTAAAGATGTGGATTTGTCTAACGGGTAGTCTTGAGTTTCAGGCGCCGGCTTTGATTTCTCCACTTGAGACTTGAGACTCATCATTTGAGACTTTTTGTCATATACGTCTCCTCCAGCCTGTATCCTAACTTCCGATAATATTCCCTCGTGCCAATCGCGGCGATGACGGCGATTTTGGCAAAGCCGGCCTTTTTGGCTATTTTCTCCGCCCTGGCCATAAGCTGACGCCCAAACCCCAGATGCTGAGAGTGAGACTTAACCCCCATTCCTTTTTCCAAAGACTCCTGCCGGCCATACACATGAAGTTCGCGGACAATGGCCGCGTCCTTGAGACATTTAAAGATCGGCTTACCCGCCCGGTCGGCCTGAGTCGCCCGGTCGAACGGGTTGGTTTTGTCCGGCAGGCGAAGCCTGCACAAGGCAACCAGTTTATCGATTTTCGGAATTTCGATTGTTATAAATACCTCCTCACCTCCGATCGTTATGTACTTTTGGATTTTTAGTCGTGAATCGTTAATCGTAAATCGTAAATCATTAATCTCGCGACAGCGAACACACCGGCATATTGCTCCTTTGTTTTGGATCAGCTGGCGAAGGTTCGTGGTCGCGTTTCCCATCACCACACTTTCATCTGGAATGTCGCGCACAATTCGGATCACACGGCAATATTCGGGAATTCCTTTTTTGATCTCGGCAATAAGTTCCATCAACTCGGTTTGGCTGTAAGGTTTGTGGAGCGCCGGATCTTTTTTGAGCATTTTGGCCAGCGGTGAATAAGGGGTCACCACCATGGGATAAATTTTCAGATAATCCGGCCTTAGTCCCTCATTTTTAAAAAGGTCTCGCCCCGATTTCAGGTCCGACTTGAGCGTCGCGGTCGGCAGGTTGGGCATGAGGTGGTGGCAGACCTTTAATCCCGCATCGCGGAGCAGCTGCGTCGCTCGAACCGATTCAACAAGCCCATGTCCGCGCTGACAAAACTCATTCACTTTATCATCCGTCGTCTGAATGCCCATCTCCACCCCGGTTACGCCATACGATCGAAGCCTTTTGATCTCTTCCATATTGATCCAATCCGGCCTTGTCTCAATCCACAGCCCCACACACCGGCACTTGGCTTTCTCGTTTTGTTTGATAAGTGTATTTAGTTTTGTTTGTAATTTAGAATTTGGAATGTTTGGAATTTGTTTAGGATTTAGAGTTTCGGATTTCGGATTTCGCGGCCCATCAACACCTTCATTTAAAGCTCGAAAAATCCCGCACAAAAAAATAATCTGGTGACCATGTGGTATGGCACTCCATGTTCCGCCGGCGATTCGGATGTCGATCTTGCTCACATCATGTCCTTGTGCCAAAAGTCCTTTGAGCCGGGCCTTGACCTGCCGATAAGCGTCAAACTCATTCTGAACAGCCCGCATCATAGCCGGCTCGTTACTGAGGTAACTTTTAGGCATACCCTTTTCGGTCGGGCAATAAATACAGCGCCCTGGGCAGCCAAAATCCGGAGTAAGCACCGTAATATTTGCAATTCCCGACAAAGTCCGGACTTTCCGTTTCTGAATAAGGCTAAGAAGGTGTGGTGCAGGGGTGATTTTCTTGGCATCCACCAATGTGCGGTACGCCTCAATGAGCTCCAGATTTTTAGGGAGCACGCCGCCACCCTTCGAGGTCAGAGAGTTTCGGATGAGCTGAAGTTTTTTCTCATTTAAATCAACCTCCTGATGAAGCGAAATAATGATCTTCCGCGCCAAAGGAAGTAATAATTTTCTTATTTTATAAGCCGACATGTTCACAATTGGATAAAGGGCAGAAAACCGAACTGCATATTTGCTTATGCCTTTATTTTATAAATTTTTCGTTAAACCTTTTATAGAGATGGACTTGCGGGTTCCGAGGCTCATGGGCTAAAACACATTCCCATAGACCTGATTGGTTGAATTGATCGACTCGCTGACAGGCCTCATTCCACTGCTGATCTGAATGAATATTAAATGAAAAATCCAATTTCCACTTATCTTTTTCAAGAAGGGCCTGAGACTTTTTCGTTGCTGGACAACGAAGGGGTTTGCGTCTGGGTCGTAAAGGCGGCTCAATAGACTCAAACGAAGGCCGGTATTTTTCCATTAAGGTTGCTTTTTTATAAATAATATTCTATAACCTTATCTCATTTTAAGTAATTTATTTAATATGTCAATGTCAATGTCCCCCGAAGCATCCGAAAATCCTTCTAAAATCAAAAAATTTTATGATGAGACCATAAAAGAACTTGAAGGAAAACGCTATATCCTTTATTGCAAGGATGATGTGAATCGTTATGCAGTTTCAGCCGTGCCCAATCAGGGGCTATTGATCAATGATATTTGGAGATCCAAGGATTACTTTCTGTGGGATAATGGAACGACAATCGATTTTTTTTGTGACTCAGACATGCGTTTTCCCATAAGCCCTGATGAGATGCTGGCAGTGATTGAGGGCATTGAATCATGTAATGAAAAAATGGACGATGAAACGATTCAGCGTGAAAATGAAAATTTAACCCTCAGCCAACTCATGACGCTTTTTTGGGAAATGATCCATGGAGTTTTTGTCCATGGGGTTGATCCAAATTTCCCAAAAAAATAATCATCCCCTTTTTTGTTTTGCCTTTAAAATCAATCCGATCACAAACGAGGCCGCGGCGACCATTACAATGGCCCAAAATTTACCTTTGGTCCCAATAAACAAAGCGGTGATTCCGAAAATGGCGGATAGGATATAGATCAAAATCAGCACCTGCCGTTCCGAAAATCCGGCCTGCAAAAGTCGATGGTGCAGGTGCACCGCCTTGCGGTATTTATCCCATTCGCCGCCTTTCCAGGGAGCCTGGCGTTTGTAAATTCGGTAAATAACAACATAAAGCACATCCATAATCGCGAAGCCCAAAATCAGGAACGAAGTCGCGATCTTTCCGCCTGAGAAAATAGCAAGCGCAGAAAGCATAAGACCCAAAAACATGGTGCCCGAATCACCCATTAAAATTTTGGGCGGGTAAAAGTCGAAGAGCCAAAAAGCGAACGCCATCATGGCCACAATGATCGCAAGTGTGGCGATTTCAGGTTGGTTCACCAGGGGTGAAATACTCAAAAAGAAAAGCGTGAGTCCCCCTAGCGTCGAAATTCCGCTCACAAGCCCAGGCACTCCATCCAGCCAGTTCATGGTGTTCACGATCAGTACAATCCAAACGACAGTAAAAAGTGATGAGAAGAGCATGAGTTTAACAGGAGTGCCGCCAAAGCTTACCAAAAACTGGATGTTATCGAGACGAAATTCGCCTCCAAAAGGGTTGCTGATGTGGGTGATGCCAATGCCTGCCACCACCAAAATAACCGCAACTAAAATTTGGTTGAAGAGCCTGACCCAAGGCGAGATCTCAGCACGGTCATCCAAAAAACTAACCAAGGTCAAAAGCCCGCCGCCAACCAGAAGGCCGATGAGCTTGAGCGTGGGCTCAAAAAAAATGAGTGATAAAGGCAGAAAGACCAAAAAAAACACAATCCCTCCGGGATAGGGAATGGGTTTACGGGTCAGCCCATACTTCTTAGGCCTATCCAAAAGCCCCAGCTTGGGGAACGCCCACTTAACTCCCAATAAAAGAAGAATAGTAAGGGCAAAGGCCGACAGAGCTGGAATGAGGTATTGCATAAACTAAAATCCTAAATCCTAAGCACTAAATCCTAAATAATCTCCCGCCCGTACCGAACAGTACGTTCGGGCGGGCAAAATCCAAATAAATAAATTCAAAACCTTTTCTTATTATTTTAATTGCGTTTAGTTTGAATCATTTGAATTTCAGTCATTTGGATTTATTTAGGATTTAGAATTTTGTGCTTAGAATTTTAAGCGGTATGAGGATGTGATCTGGGAATTGGTTTAACGTCGGTTTAATAATTAATCTTGGTCGTGGACATAGTGGGAAAAAGCGGCGCGGAAGAGGGGGAAGAGCGATAAAGGTTAATGAGTAGATAAATCGAAAAAATAATGATCGCCACCGCGACAATCCCAAAAACCCATGCGATTTTTTTAAAATTGCTGCTGATGTAGCTAAAACGCAGGGTATGCCTTAGCGCCCAGGCTGCCCCAAACAAAAAACCCGCCATCAGCAAACCATAAATAATGAAAATGATTGTATTCATGCTCGTAAAATTACGGAAATACTATACCATATGATTTTTTTATATATAAGGAAAAATTGACAATTAAACTATAGTATGCTTTAATAATTAACCGTTGATCTTTAAAACCATTGTTATTGGACTTTTAAGGTTGGGTTTTTTGGGTTTCGTCCTGGTCGGCATGGTGCTGGCCAGTGGCGATCAATTTCTCATATTCCAACAAGGAGATTCTTGACCATGAAACACCTCTTCATTCTGTTCTCATTTCTCACTTTCATGATCCCCGCTTCGGCCTGTGTCGACGCTAGCGACGACAATAACGACCTGTTTCAGGCGGCGCGCGTTAAGCTGTTTCAGGCGGCGCGCGTTGGCGACATCGCAAGCGTCCAGTCGCTCCTCGAAAAGGGCGTTAACGTGGATGCTAAAGGGATGTCCGGTGAGACAGCCCTCATGTGGGCTTCAGCTTTAGACCATCTCGAGGTTGTCCGCTACCTCGTCGAGCATAGCGCTGACGTGAATTTAGCGGATAAAAAGGGAATGACGCCTCTAATGGTGGCCTCAGGCAGTGGCCATC
>Ga0315285_10001455_pt1 | contig 24951 bp, 26 predicted proteins | sample YL17G09_36_MG_FD_203698 | JGI IMG/M metagenome (GOLD analysis project Ga0315285, IMG submission 203698) | Sediment microbial communities from Yellowstone Lake, YNP, Wyoming, USA - YL17G09_36 | ecosystem: Environmental > Aquatic > Freshwater > Lake > Sediment | place: USA: Wyoming | collected... | reverse complement strand
GCCACCGCCCGCGCAATCACCAGCGCGGTCTCCCGATCATCTATCACGCAAGGCCCGGCGATCAGCGCCAGCGGTCCATCTCCGCCGACCTCGACCGAGCCGACCCGAACGACTCTCGCCACTGGGTACTCAGACATGGCTGCTCCCCCTTACGACAGCCAGTGCGTCCTGCGGTGTGATGAGGGGCCGCGCCCCCTCCGCCAGGAGCTGCGCGTTGCCCGGCGCGCGACGCCGATCCTGCGAGTCCACTGCGAACACCGGCCTGCCTTCCCGCAGGGCGCACTTCGCCGTGTGCACCGCGCCGCCCTCTGCCCGCGCCTCGACAACGATGACCGCGCTCGCCAGGCCGGCCGTGATCCGGTCGCGGGCGTGCAGGGCCTGAGGGAGCAGCGGCGCGGCCGGCGACAGCTCCGAGCAGAGCGCGCCTCCTTCAGCCACCTGGCCGGCGAGGCCGCCGGTCCCCCTGGTGAGCGCCGTCAGGATTCCGCAGCCGCATACGCCGACGGTCGGCCCACCCACGGAAAGCGCGCCCTCGTGGGCGGCGGCGTCAACGCCCGCCGCCAGGCCGCTGATGACCACGACCCCGGCCTCCGCCAGCCCCGCGGCGGCCTCCCGCGCCCAGGCGAGCGCTTCGTCGGAGACCTCCCGGCTGCCCACCACCGCCACCCCCGGGCCGTCGTTCGGCCCCACCTCGCCCGACCACCATAGCACCGGTGGTGCAGAGGAGGTTGGGAGCAGAAGCTGCGGGTAATCCGCGTCTTCCCAGGTGAGCGCGCGGACCCCTTGCTTGTCCAGCGCAGCCAGCTCCGCTTGCACTTCCTCGAGGCGCGCGGGCAGGCCGACCAGCTCCTCGATCAACGATGTCGTCAGCACGGCTCGCGCCTGCATCTCGGCCGGCCTCGCCTCCAGCGCGGCCTCTGCGCTGCCGAACTCCTCCAGCAGCCGCCGGAAACGGGCCGGCCCGAGGCCGCTGACCCCGCTCAGCGCCACCCGGGCCGCGCGCTCCACGCTCAAGCCTCCCGCCGGGAGCGGGTCTTGGTAATGGCGGCCACCACCACTTCCCGCGCGCCGGCCGCCATCACCGTGCGCCAGGCCTCCTCCAGGGTCGCACCGCTGTCATAGACATCGTCGAGCAGCAGCAGCTTTCGACCCCGGACGAACTCCGGCCGGCGGACACGGAACGCGCCGCGGACGTTCTCGACCTTCTCGGCCCAGCGCGCCAGGTCTTTCTGGTGCGCCATCTCCCTCGTGCGGGCGAGCAGCCCGGGCAGGCATCGCACGCGCAACGCCTTCCCCGCCGCTCGCGCCAGCTCGCAGGCGGGCTCGACGCGAGGGCGCCGGGTAGTGGCCGGCACGTGTACGACCGCCTCAACCTGCTCGAAGCCCGGGCGCGAACGCACGGCCTCGGCCAGCGCACGGCCCAGCAGGGGCGCGAGGGTGCGCTCGCCGGCGTACTTGAACCGATCGAGCAGATCGGCGGTCGCGGTGCGGCCTTCCTCGTCCTCGCGCGAGTGCATGGCCAGCGCGATCCCGGCCGGCCACGGGCCTGGCAGAGGCACCGGCTCGCCGGCCCCAACCGCAACCGAAAGGCCCTGACCGGCCCGGCCGGGCAGCAGCCACGCGCCCACGCGGCTGAGCCGGCCGATCATGGCGGCCCCGCCGCCCGCAGCCGCTCCAGGTCGGCCGGCGTGTCCACGCCGGGAGACGCTTGCGAGACCACCACGACGCGAATGCGGTATCCGTGTTCGAGGGCGCGAAGCTGTTCCAACCGCTCGGCCTGCTCCAGAGGGGTCGGAGAGAGCTGGGCGAGGGAGAGCAGGAACTCCCGGCGGTAGACGTAGAGGCCGAGGTGGCGGTAACGCAGGGCGGCCGCGCCCCGATCACGCACGAAAGGGATCGGAAGGCGAGAGAAGTAGAGCGCGAACCCGTCCCGGTCGCAGACCACCTTCACCACGTTGGGGTTGGCCAGGTCGGCCACCTCCTCGATGGGGCAGCAGAGCGTGCCCATCGGGATCGCCGGGTTGGCCTCCAGGGGAGCGATGGCGGCGTCTATCGTGGCCGGGTCAATCAGCGGCTCATCGCCCTGGACGTTCACGATCAGGTCCGCGGTCAGCCCCTCGGCCACCTCGGCCACGCGGTCGGTGCCGCTGGGGTGATCGCTCCGGGTCATCGCCACCTCGGCCCCGAAGCCGCGGGCCGCGGCGGCGATCCGGTCATCATCGGTGGCGATGATCACGCGGCCGACCAGGCGGGCCTGGCAGGCGCGCTGGTAGGTGTGCTGAAGGATCGGCTTGCCCCAGAGATCGGCCAGCGGTTTGCCCCGGAACCGCGTGGAACCATAGCGAGCAGGGATGACGGCGATCACCTCAGCCACTCGGCCTCGCATCCTCACCAACGGCCCGCCAGTGGTAGCAGCTTCTTGCTCCTTGGCCCGAATACGAACTTGAGGTCGGCGCCGCCGCTGGGCTGGCCTTCCGCAGGGAGCAGGCGCGACTGGTGTTGGCTTTCCGCCACCGCCAGTATCTCCAGTCCGGCGTTCCCACCGCGCAATCGCGGTCCGGGTACCCGCCGCCTTCACCGGGCCGACACACCGTTCCTGCGGCCGCAGGACGCGGTAGGGAGCCGGGGGCCGGCGTCAACAACAGGCGGTCGGGCCCCTTGGAACCCGAGATCGCGCGCCAGACCGCGCAACGGTTGACGCCGCCTGCCCCCGTCGGTATAATCGCGCCGAGACTGCAGTGGGGCTGTGGCGCAGTGGGAGCGCGTTTCCTTGGCATGGAAGAGGTCGCGGGTTCGAATCCCGCCAGCTCCACCACCCTTCGCCCTTGCCGCTCTGGAGAGCGCCAAGGGCTTCGGGTGGCAGGCCACCCCATGCACGAGCACCTCGTTGCGGAGATGACGGGCGAAGGGTGCCCTTCATAGCTCTCCGAGGCGTTAGCCGAGTGGGAGCGACGGAGGGCTAGCTGACGGCCACAGGCCATGAAGTACGTCTACTTGCTGCAAAGCCTCAGAGACCCGACGCAGCGGTATATAGGACTGACGTCCGATGTGAAGGCACGTCTTGCGGCGCACAACGCTGGTCAGTCTCCCCACACGTCCAAACACCGTCCGTGGAAGCTGGGCCTGATGCTGGCATTCGACGACGCTGACAAGGCCGCTGCGTTTGAGCGCTACCTCAAGACCGGGTCCGGATATGCCTTCGCAAAACGCCATCTGTGGTAGCCCTTGCCGCTCTGGAGAGCGCCAAGGGTCTGTCGAGTGGAACCCCCGGTGCGACTGAAAGCACGCCATACCGCGAGTGAGCCATCCCGTGGCCTTCCCTCCATCCCGCCGCGCGTTTGGCGAGCGCGGCGGGCGTCTGCATCACTCGTGGCCGCCCTCGCGGTCGCGCTCCTCTGCCTCGCTCGGCCCGTCGCCGCGGCGGGCGCGCAGCCGTCCGGGAAGCCCTACGATATCATGGTGGTGGTGATGGCGCGGGGCGGAGTGGCCCAGGTGGTGGTGAGCTATCCCCAGGTGGTTGACCACGCGGCCTTGCAGGCAGGCATCGCCCAGCTTGGCGCGAGGGCCGGGGTCAAGCCATCGCAGGTGGTGATCCGAGACGCCCCGCTCGCGCGGAGGGTGGCGACCCCTGCCACGGACGCGGAGTTCCTGGCGGCCGGGCTGGTGAGCAAGACCGGACGCCTGCCGGTGGGGGCGATCATCCGCGCTCTGCCCATGTGGGAGCATATGCGGCTGGTCTTCCTGCTGGAGGAGGGCTATCGCTTCGCGGGCCCCGGCGATGCCACGGCCGACGGATTCGCGGTTCGCCTCGTCAGCCCCGAGGCCGCCGCCCAGGCCGGCGGCCTGCCCGTTCGCCGCACAGGGGGCATGACAACGTGCGAATACGATGTGGAAAGAACCATCGGGAAGGCGTCAGCGGCCGGTGAAGTCGCCGCCGTGGCCGAGCCGGGCGCCGAGGGCGCTGGCGAGCAAGCCAGCTCACCCCGGCCCAGCCTCGCCTGGAATCTGCTGCCCGCGCTGCTGATCGGGATGCCCGCGGGCCTCCTGGCCGGCTGGCTCTTGTATGGTTGGCGAGAGAGGGGAGGCCGCACGCGTCGCCTGAGAGGAAGTAGGCCGCAGGCGAACCGGCCGAGCTAGCGAGTGCGGAAGACCGTTCAGCCAAGGCGGCCCGAGACGATAGGAGCAGAACATGGAGCTCGAACAGCTTTGTCGTTTCGCCGTTGACAGCCAGGCCTCGGACCTGTTCATCAAGGCCAACTCGCCGCCCAATCTGCGCGTGCACGGCCGGATCGTGCCCACCGACCTTCCGGCCCTGCCCCCCGCGGAGACGGAGCGGCTCGCCCACTCGGTCATGAACGAAGAGCAGAGCCAGGCCTTCAAGGGCTATCACGAGCTGGACCTGGCCTTCACCATCGGGGGCGTGGCGCGGTTCCGCTGCAACATCTACATGCAGCGCGGCAGCCACTCGATGGTCCTCCGCATCGTCCCCCTGGAGATCAAATCCATCGAGGACCTGGGCCTGCCCAAGGCCTTGGACGACCTGGCGAAGCCGAAGCAGGGCCTGGTGCTGGTGACCGGCCCCACCGGCTGCGGCAAGTCCACCACCCTGGCCGCGATGCTGGACCTGCTCAACCGGACGCGGCACTGCAACATCGTCACCATCGAGGACCCGATCGAGTTCGTGCACCAGGACCGGCTGGCGATCGTGAGCCAGCGCGAGGTTGGGATAGATACGGAGTCCTTCTACGACGCCATGAAATACGTGGTGCGGGAAAGCCCGGATGTTATTCTCATCGGCGAGATGCGCGATGCCGAGACCATGCGCGTCGCGTTGAGCGCCTCCGAGACCGGCCACCTGGTCTTCTCCACGGTGCACACCACCAGCGCGGCCGACACCGTCGAGCGCATCGTCAGCATCTTCCCGCCGCACGAGAAGAACCAGATCTGCCTGCGACTTTCCACCAGCCTGCTGGGCATCGTCTCCCAGAAGCTGGTGCCGCGGGCCGACGGGACCGGGCGCGTGCCCGCGGTGGAGCTGATGATCAACACGCCCACCGTGGCCAAGCTGATCGAAGAGGGCCGTGCCTCCCAGATCTACGCGGCCATGAACGAGGGAGGTTACTGGGGGATGCAGACCATGAACCAGTCCCTCGTGAAGTTCTGGCGAGCCGGCGTCATCTCCGAGGAGGACGCGCTGGTCTACGCCGGCAACCAGACCGAGCTGAAGCAGATGCTGCGGCGGGGCGCCGCCTAGCCACTCGCCGTTCCCGAGCCGCAGACCCCCGCACGGCGAGCGCCCAGCCAAGGTGGCGCGCCACCCTACCAGGCTTCCCGTGCTGCCTAGGCGCTGGGGTCACGTCAGTTCTCCTCAGCCCCTTGCAGGATCGCCTAGGTTGGTGCTATGATCTCCCTAGGAATTTCGTAGGTATTTCTTACTGATCTTGTTAGTGCGATGGAATAATCCTGAGTGCGATGGAACGGGGGAACCCAACCGGATACTACGCGGTCCGCGCAGTGCTGCGAAGGCGTCTGGCCGAGCCGGCCCCGGCGCGCGTTCAGCTTCTTACCGGCCCTCGCCAGGTGGGCAAGACTACGCTCTTGCTTGAGTTGGGGAAGGAGTGGGGCGAGCACGCAGTCTACGTGGCCGCGGACGCGCCGGAAGCCGGCCTGCCCGGGTGGTGGGAGACGCAGTGGCAACAGGCGACGCGCCTCGCCCGCGATGCGAGGGCACTGCTCCTGATAGACGAGATCCAGTACCTGTCAGACTGGTCGCGCTTGCTCAAGGCCGAGACCGACCGTGTGCGCCGCCAGCGCGTCCCACTGCACGTGGTCGTGAGTGGCTCGGCTGCTCTGCGACTGGGCGCCGGAACTCGCGAGACCATGGCCGGCCGCTTCGAGCGTCTGGTCCTGACCCACTGGTCGGCACGCGATCTGGCCCAGGCCTTCGACCTGTCTCAGCAGGAAGCGACGGACTCCGTGGTCAGGCTCGGAGGCTTTCCTGGCGGCCTGGCATTCCGCGACGACCCGGCACGGTGGCGAGCCTACATCCGCGACAGCATCACAGAGCCTGCGATCGGGCGAGACCTGCTGGCCCTTCAGGCGATCCGTAAGCCGGCCCTGTTGCGTCAGCTCTTCGCGGTATGCGTGGGACATGCCACGGAGATAGTGGCGTTGCACAAGATGGCGGGGCTGCTTACGGAACGGGGCGCGCTGATGACCGTTGCCCACTACCTGGAGCTGCTGGGGGAGGCATATCTGGTGGCGGCGCTCCACAAGTTCTCTGCGAGGGAAGTGAGGCGACGCGCCTCACCCCCGAAGCTGGTGCCTCTGAACAACGCCTTCCTCACGAGCGCTGCTTCAGGACACATCGGCGAGCCCGTGCCGCAATCGGAGCGACAGGGCCGACTCATCGAGAACGCCTGCATAGCCTTCGCCATCAACCGCGGCCAGACCACACACTACTGGCGGCAGGAACCACTGGAGGTAGATGCGGTGCTGGACGGGACGTGGGGGAAGTGGGCACTCGAGATCAAGAGCGCCCCTTACGCGACCCGCGAGCTTGGAGGTCTGCTGGAGTTCGTTCGTTGCTTCAGGGGTTACCGGCCTCTGGTCATCTGCGATGAGGCTGACACGGAGACGGCGCGACGGGCGGGGATACCGGGCCTATCGTGGCGCCAGTTCCTGTGGAGTGGGGTCGAAGGCGTGATGTAGATGCTGCCGGCCCACGCGGGCCTGGCGTTCCGCGTTGGCTGCCGGGCCGTCCCCGGCGGGGTTTCGCCCGAAATCGTGGCAATCCCCAAGAGGCAACCGCTCGCCAGAGCCGAATCGTACCCTTGAGTTCGGCCCAGGGAAGCGGGGCGAGACTCGGAGGAGCTGGGGCTGGAAGGCAGTGCCGACTTCGGCGGCCCCAGCCCCATCGGCGTGACTCACTGGGCCGGACGGGAGGTGACGGGATGGCTGAGACCTATCCGATCCCGCTCGATGACCTGCTGAGGCTGCTGGTGCGGCATGAGGGCTCGGACCTGCACATCCGAGCGCACGAGCCCCCGGTCTTCCGCGTCCACGGCGAGTTGCGGCGCACCAACTTCCCCCGCTTCACTCCCGAGCAGATCAAGACCCTGATGTACAGCATCATGGGCCAGGAGCGGATCGCGCGCTTCGAGCGGGACCTGGAGTGCGACCTCGCCCACGCCATCAAGGGCCTGGCGCGGTTCCGGGTGAACGTCTTCCAGCAGCAGGAGAGCGTGGGCGCGGTGATGCGACTCATCCCCATCCGCGTCCAGAGCCTGGACGAGCTCGGGCTGCCGCCGGTGCTGAAGCAGGTCGCCATGCTCCCCCGGGGCCTGGTGCTGGTGACCGGGCCCACCGGCTCGGGGAAGTCCACCACCCTGGCGGCGATTATCAACGACATCAACGAGCAGAAACCCGTCCACATCATCACCATCGAGGACCCCATCGAGTTCATGCACAACGACAAGGTGGCGGCGGTCAACCAGCGCGAGGTGGAGATGGACACCCGCAGCTTCGCCGACGCGCTGAAGCATGTGATGCGCCAGAACCCGGATGTGATCCTGGTGGGTGAGATGCGCGATAACGAGACCATGCAGCTCGCCATCACCGCGGCCGAGACCGGCCACCTGGTCTTCTCCACCGTGCACACCACCGACGCGGCACAGACCATTGACCGCATCGTGGACGTGTTCGAGCCGGAGCGCCAGGAGCAGATTCGCATGCAGCTCGCGGTCACCCTCCAGGCGGTGATCTCGATGACCCTCCTGCCGCGGTCCGACCGGCCCGGCCGGGTGGCGGCCTTCGAGATCATGCTGGCGACTCCCGCCATTCGCAACCTGATCCGAGAGCGCAAGACCCACCAGATGTACGGGGCCATCCAGACCGGCGCCGAGGTGGGGATGCAGACCCTGGACAACCACCTGCTGGACCTCTACCGGTCCGGCGTCGTGAGCTTCGAGATGGCGCTCTCGAAGTCGTCCAACCCCAGCGAGTTCTCGGCCCGCGCGGGCGCCGGCCGGGTAGCGGAGGAGCTGATCACTGCTGCCCCAGGCGAAGTCTAAGGGGAGAGGAGCGGCCTTGTCCACCACCCAACTCCACATTGACGACCTGCTGCACACCGCAGTCGAGCGGGATGCCTCGGACATCCACATCAAGGCCGAGAGCCCGCCCCTGCTGCGCATCTACGGGGAGTTGATCCCCACCGACCTTCCCCCGCTGAGCGTGGACGAGGCCAAGCGCCTCTCCTTCGCCATTCTCAGCGACCAGGAGCGGGAGATCTTCGAGCAGCAGTGGGAGCTCGACCTGGGCTACGACATCGCGGGGCTGGCGCGCTTCCGCGTCAACGTCTTCGTCCAGCGGGGCATGGTCGGCTCGGTCTTCCGGATCATCCCGCTGCACATTCAGACCCTCGAGGAGCTTGCCCTGCCCGAGGTCTGCCGCTACTTCGCGGAGCGCCCGCGCGGGCTGGTGCTGGTCACGGGGCCTGCGGGCTGCGGCAAGTCCACCACCCAGGCGGCCATGATTGACCACGTGAACAAGCACTTCGCCGTGCACGTGATGACCGTGGAGGACCCGATCGAGTTCGTGCACGATCCCAAGGTCTCGCTGATCAACCAACGGGAGCTGGGCCGGGACACCCTCAGCTTCGCCAATGCCCTCAAGTTCGTCCTCCGCCAGGACCCGGACGTGATCCTGGTGGGCGAGATGCGCGACCTGGAGACGGTCCAGCTCGCCATCCGCGCGGCCGAGACGGGGCACCTGGTGCTGGGGACGCTGCACACCACCGACGCCGTCCAGACCGTGGACCGGGCGATTGACATCTTCCCGACTCACCAGCAGCAGCAGATCCGCATGCAACTCTCGGTCAACCTGCTGGGCGTGATCTCGCAGATCCTCGTGCGCCGCGCCGATGGGCGTGGCCGGGTGGCCGCCTTCGAGACCCTGGTGGCCATCTCCGCCGTGCGCAACTCCATCCGGGAGCGTAAGACGCACCAGATCTCCTCCGTTATCCAGACCGGCGCGCAGCACGGCATGATGAGCCTGGACCAGTCTCTCGCCCAGCTCGCCCGCTCCGGCGTCATCACCTTCGACGAGGGCGAGGGGAAGGCCAAGAACCGGGAGGAGTACCGCCAGATCCTGATGAAGGGCGAGGCCGTCCCGGCGAGCGCGTGATTCCAGGTACGATGAGTAGCTACGACGCCACCAGGCCCTCTCGGCTGGTGGCGTTTCCTTGTGACAAGAGCACGACGCGCTTTGGGCGGAGGCAGGAGGAGGCCTGGCGTGGGGAAGAGAACCAGGGCTGAGAGAAACCAGGAGGAGCGTACCTCCTGTGTCTCTGCCTGAGGGCGCTGAGGAGGCAATTCCTGATGGGTGTAGTGATCGAGGCCACGGACGCGACCTTCGAGCAGGAGGTGCTGAAGTCAGATCTGCCAGTGCTCGTTGATTTCTGGGCGCCGGGCTGCCCCCCGTGCGCGGCGCTGGCGCCAGTGCTGGAGAAGATCGCGGGTGAGATGAGCGGGCAAGCGAAGTTCGTGAAGGTGAACGCCGCCCAGGAGCGCACCACCGCGGCCAAGTACCGGATCCAGGCGGTGCCGACTCTGTTCATCTTCAACGGAGGGGAGATCGCGGACAGCGTGGTCGGCTTCCAGCCCGACCAGGAGATCAGGCGGCGGCTGTCCGCAGTCGCAAAGAAAGAATAGACCGCGGCTGGCTCACGGGATGAGAGCGCGGAGGACCCTGTATCGAGCATGACTGTCTCACCTGGTCCGGAGGGCGTGTGGGATCTGGTGGTCTTGGGCGGGGGCCCGGCCGGCCTGAGCTGCGCCATCTATGCCGGGCGGGGCCGCTACAGCACCTTGCTCCTGGAGCGGATGATGCCCGGGGGCCAGGTCGTGCTCAACGACATCATCGAGAACTACCCCGGCTTCCCTGAGGGTCTCCCCGGCTTCGAGCTGGCCGACCGCATGGCCCGCCAGGCAACCCGGTTCGGCGCCCGGATCGAGACCGGCGAGGTGACCGGCCTGGCGGTCTCTGGCCGGCCCTTCCGGGTGATGCTGGCCGGCGGCCAGGCCCGCCTGGCCCGCGCCCTCCTTATCGCCACCGGCAGCCGGCCCCGGCGTCTCGGCGTGCCGGGCGAGCAGGAGTTTCTGACCCGGGGCGTGTCCTACTGCGCCACTTGCGACGGCCCACTCTTCGCTGACAAGCCCCTGATGGTGGTGGGCGGGGGTGATACCGCGATCGAGGAGACGCTCTTCCTCGCCAACCTCGCCAGCAAGGTGACGGTGGTTCACCGCAGAGATCAGCTTCGCGCCCAGCGCATCCTGCAAGAGCGCGCCCTCGCCAACCCTAAGATCGAGTTCCTCTGGAGCCATGTCCTGGCCGAGATCGTGGGCGGAGACGAGGGAGTGCAGGCGGCCCGGGTGAAGCACGTGGCGACCGGCGCGGAGCGGGAGGTTCCCGTGGCCGGGATCTTCATCGCGGTCGGACACACCCCGCACACCGACTTCCTCCCGCCGGAGGTGCGCCGCGACGACACCGGCTGCGTGCTGACCGATGCCAACCTGATGACCTCAGTCCCAGGCATCTTCGCGGCCGGCGACGTGCGCGCCGGCGCCTACCGACAGATCGCCTTCTCCATCGGTGACGGAGCGCTTGCCTACCGGGGAATCTTCCTCTACCTGGAGGAACAGCGACCGTAGGGCAGGAGCTTGCCTCCTGCCCCTGGAGGAGCACTGACCATGCGCGCCGGCCTGCCCAGCACCATGAAGTCCGTCTACCTGCACGCGGCTCACGACCTCAGGCTGCGGGAGGAGCCGATCCCCGCGCTCGCGCAGCCCGGCGATGTGCTGATCCGGATCGAGGCGGTGGGCGTGTGCGGGTCGGATTGCCACTACTACGACCGCGGCCGCATCGGCCCTTACGTGGTCGAGGAGCCGATCATCCTGGGGCACGAATGCGCCGGCCGCGTGGTGGAGGTGGGGAGCGCGGTCAGGGACCTGGCGCCCGGCGACGCGGTCTGCGTGGAGCCCGGCGTGCCCTGCCGCGAGTGCCGCCGCTGCAAGGGCGGCCGCTACAACATCTGCGAGCGGGGAGTCGTCTTCATGGGGACTCCCCCCTACCACGGCGCCTTCCGCCAGTACCTCACCTGGCCGGCCGACTTCGTGTTCAAGCTGCCGCCCGGGGTCTCGGTGGAGGATGGGGCGATGGTGGAGCCGCTCGCGGTGGGAGTTCACGCCTGCCGGCGGGCCGGCCTCGAGCCCGGCCAGAGCGCGGCCGTGCTGGGCGCAGGGCCCATCGGGCTGCTCGCCCTGCAGGCAGCGGCCGCCTATGGCGCACATCCGGTGATCGTCACCGATGTCATTCCCTTCCGCCTCGACCTGGCCCGGCAGTTGGGCGCAGTGGCGCTGGACGCGCGGGAGGGCGATCTACCCGCGCGCATCCGCGGGGCCACCGAGGGCCGGGGCGCGGACGTGGTGATCGAGACCGCCGGGACAGTGCCCACCATCCGGCAGGCGATGCAGATGGTGAGGACGGGCGGCGTGGTGGTGCTGGTGGGGTTGCCGCCCGAGGACGAGGCCCTGCTCCCCTTCATGGACATGGTGATGCGGGAGTACGACCTGCGCAGCGTGTTCCGCTATGCCAACTGCTACCTGCCCGCGCTCTCCCTGATCGCAGCCGGCCGCATCAACCTCGCCGCCCTCCGCACCCACCAGTTCCCACTGGACCGCACGGAAGAGGCGATGAAGACCACGATCAAGCTCAAGGCCGAGGCGATCAAGGTGCTGGTCAAGCCGTAACGGCCGCACGCCACACCGCTCGGCGCGCCGGGGTTCCCGTTGCTTCCCTGTTGCATGGGCAGCAGGCTACCGATGCAGCGAGAGGCGCCGGGTCGCGTAGTAGCAGGCCACGGCGGCGGCAAGCAGCATGGGATGCGCGCAGTACATTGCGAGGAGATAGCGCTCGTAGTCCAACCCCGTGCCGGAACCGACCAAGGGTGTACCCGTGACCACAATGGTTGTGAATGCTACACCACCGGCACCCGTGAAGCAACACGCCACCCATCCGATCGCACGCGGCACCCGCGGCTGCAGTGCAAGTGAGCCTATGGATGCCCACGCGAAGACGGCCCACCCGAGAACAAGAGGTCCGCCGAAGACGAACGGCAGCAACGCCGCGGCCCCACAGCCGACAGCGCCTCCGATCTCAGCTGGGGCGATAGATCTGACAGCCGCCCGCCAGGAACACAGCCCCACCAGCCGGGCGTTCACGACACCTACCGCTGCCAACCAGGGCGCGGCGGCGAAGATCCCCAGCTTCAGCAGCAACCATTCCGCCGACGGCCAGAGGGCCGCGACCAGCCAGGCTCCTTGGAATAGGGCATACGCGACCGCGACACTTTGGGCCGCTGCCAGAGCGGCGTGCCCCTGCCGATGCACTGCTGTTTCGCAGCCCCCCGTCACTGGCTAGTCCTCACGTTCCGTTGTCTCAGCCGCGCAGGGCAGCACCTTGCGTTCCGCCCCTTTCCGCGACGGCTGGGCAGGAGGCAAGGTCCTGCCCTACGGGTGCTCCCGACCCATCCCGAGCCGCGGCGACAGCGCGTTGACGGGCACGTGGTCCGCAGTTCCCTTCACTCTGTCGGTTCGCCCGCCTGCTTGTAGTAAGGAACACCGGGATCGCTGCCGATCTGCAGCCTGCCGAACCATCGCTCCACGGCCATCGAGGTTATCCCCTGCCCGGTCTTGTCGAAATCGGGCACCGGCTGGTTCGCATAGTCTGCCACTACCATCATGCCGTCAAGTCCGATGCGGTGATCCTGGGGATCGAAGCTCCAGGTTCCACTGGCAGCGACCACTCTCCCCGTGGCTCTGACCCTCACGGTCTGGGTGAAGCGCCCGTCCCCCTTGATGACCAAGGTGTCGGTCGCAAAGCCGTAGTCGGCCGCATAGGTCCCGTTTAGCTCGGCCTTGCTCGCGGCCGGCCCACACCCTGAGAGCAGGACCAGCAGGCCTAGTCCAAGCCACCAGATCGGAGGTCTGCTTGCCATCAGTTGAGACGGCCAGCGTCGGTGAGGTAGCCGCAGGCGGCGTGAGTCCCGGGTCGGTTGGAAGACGGCCGGCATCGCATCTGAACCCCCCACAGATATTGACCAGGCGGCCTCGAAGGAGTCTCGGCGGAGAGGAACGCCGCCCACACTGTCCGCGCCCGGAGTCGGCCGCCTGGAGGTGATTCTACACCCGTGGCTCCGGCTGTCAACGGTTCCTCCAACGCTTCGCGAGCAGCCCAGGTTGGCTGCATTATCGAGGCAGGCGGGGCGTCAGCCGCGGTCTGGTCGCCAAACCGGTGTGGGAGCCTCGTCCTCGAGGCGATCTCCACGCCAAGTCGCCCGGAGGACCGGGCTCCGACAGGATAGTTCCCCCCATCAAATGGCGGTGATGGCGAGAACGCAATGACCCTGGCGAACAGCCGCCGCGACGTTGACGCAGGCCGGCCCGGCGAGTAGAATCACCGGGCGGTGGGACCGGCCAGTGGTGGCCGGCGAGAGGTGAGCGGCCGGCCGCTGCCGAAATCCCGGTTCGATCTCACGAAGGCCGCGGCTCGCGCGGGTTGCGCGCGGCGGGCCGCGGTTTCTGCTGACCGGTTCGCTCCGCACGGTCGCCTCTCACTTACCATGGCAGGAGCAATCCGCCAGCTGGCGGACTGCCGAACGCGAAGCCGGTCGGAGGAAGTCGCAGTGCCTAACCAATACGCTTATGTCGCCGTGTTCACCCTGGTCGGGGTCGCATTTCTGATCATCGCGCTGATCGCGGCCTGGGTCTTGCGGCCCAGCAGGCCCTCAGACGCGAAATCCACGCCCTACGAATGCGGCATCATCCCCACCGGCGACGCCTGGAATCGTTTCAACCCTCGCTACTACATCTTCGCGCTGCTCTTCCTCTTGTTCGATGTGGAGGCGGCCTATCTCTACCCTTGGGCGGTGCGGGTGGGGAAGCTGGGACCATATGCAGTAGTCGAGATGGTCATCTTCCTGTTGATCCTCGCCTTCGGGCTGGGCTATGCGTGGCGGGAGGGCACCCTGAGATGGGAATGACTCCTCCACCCGCCGCCCGCGGCCCGGAGACCGGGCATCCCGCCCCCATCACCCGGACCGCCGAGCTGATCTGCCGCGTGCCAGGCGGCAACCTGCTGCTCACGACCATAGACTACGTGCTGAACTGGGGCCGGGCTTCCTCCCTCTGGTATCTCACTTACGGCCTCGCCTGCTGCGCCATCGAGATGATGTGCACCGCCGCCTCCCGCTACGACCTCGACCGCTTCGGCCTCATCTACCGAGGGACGCCGCGGCAGTCGGACCTGATGATCGTCTCGGGCACGGTCACCAAGAAGATGGCCCCGGTGCTGCGCCAGCTCTACGAGCAGATGGCGGAGCCCAGGTACGTGCTGGCGCTCGGCGGATGCGCCTGCGAGGGCGGGCCATTCCACGATTCCTACTTCACCGTGCAGGGTGTAGACCAGATCGTGCCGGTGGATGTCTACGTGGCAGGATGCCCGCCGCGGCCCGAGGCCTTGATTGATGGGATCATGAGGCTTCAGGAGAGGATCAACCGCGAGTCCATCCGCGCCGGAGTCCGGCGGGGCCTCACGGCCCGTCCGCAGGGCGCAACAGGTGATGCTGGATAGCCTGAAGAGCCAATTCGGGGAGGCGATCGAGTCCGCGGAGCAGGTGGGCCGCGAGCTGCGGCTGCGCCTGGCCGCGGCCGCCCTGGTGGAGCTGGCGAGGTCCTGCAGGAACCAGGGCTACACCTACCTCGGCGATATCACCGCCGCGGACACCGGCAGCGAGCTGCGGGTGGTCTACCGGCTGATCTCTCTGGCGAGCGGGCAGCATATCGTCATCAGCGTGGGCACGCCCCGCGCGGGAGCGCGGCTGCCCACGCTGACCGGAGTCTACCGCGGCGCCGAGTGGCCGGAGCGAGAGGTGTACGATCTATTCGGGGTGCGCTTCGACGGCCATCCGGACCTGCGCCGGATTCTGCTGACTGAGGACTGGGAGGGACATCCCCTCCTCAAGACCTGGTCGCCGAGCAAGTGAGATGGGCCCGAGCCTGACGCCAACCGAACAGGTCATCCTCAACATGGGGCCGCAGCATCCCAGCACCCATGGGGTGCTGCGCCTCGTGCTCACTCTGGAGGGCGAGGTGGTGGTGGGCTGCCGGCCGGTGATCGGCTACCTCCACCGCGGGGTGGAGAAGATCGGCGAGGCCCGGACCTACCACCAGGTCATCCCCTACACCGATCGCCTCGACTACCTGAGCAGCGCCTCCAACAACCTGGCCTACGTCCAGGCGGTGGAGAAGCTGATGGGGATCGAGGCCCCGCCGCGGGCCAGCTACCTGCGCGTCCTTCTGGTGGAGCTGAACCGGATCGCCAGCCACCTAGTGTTCGTCGCCACCTTCGCGAACGATCTCGCCGCCACCACGGTCTTCCTCTACGCGATCCGCGAGCGCGAGCCGATCATGGATCTGTTCGAGATGTGGACCGGGGCGCGCCTGACCCAGACCTGGATGCGGGTGGGCGGGGTGGCCCAGGACATCCCCGAGGGCTGGGTGGAGAAGGCGCGCGCGTTCTGCGCCATGCTTCCGGGGCGGCTGGACGAATACGACCGGCTGCTCACCGGCAATCGCATCTTCCGCATCCGCACCGAGGGAGTCGGTATCCTGCCTCCCGAGGAAGCGATTGACTACGCGTGCAGTGGCCCGACCCTGCGGGGCAGCGGCGTCAAGTACGATCTGCGCCGGGCCGAGCCCTATGAGGTGTACGACCAGCTCGACTTCGAGGTCGCCACCGCACCCACGTGTGACTGCATGGCGCGCTACCTCGTGCGGATGGAGGAGATGCGGCAGAGCGTGCGGATCATCCAGCAGTGCCTGGACCGGCTGCCGGAGGGGGAGGTGCTGGCGAAGGTGCCGCGCGCGCTCCGGCCTCCCGCGGGCGAGGCCTACGGCCGGGTGGAGTCGCCGCGGGGCGACTTCGGCTGCTGGGTGGTGAGCGATGGTGGCACGCAGCCAGCGCGGGTGCGCTTCCGCGCGCCGTCCTTCTACCATCTCGCCGCGCTGCCGCGAATGCTCCAGGGCTGGAAGATCGGTGACGTGGTGGCGATCCTGGGCAGCATTGACATCGTGCTCGGGGAGGTGGACCGGTGAGCCTGGCGGTCGGCGCCTACCAGACCCTGATGACCTGGTGGCTGGCCCGCGGCTGGTTCGGCTGGATCGCCCAGTTCATCTGGATGCTGCTGATGGCGGCGATAGTGACCGCCTTCGTCCTGCTCACCGTCCTGATTCTGGTGTGGCTGGAGCGGAAGGTCTCGGGCGACATCCAGAGCCGCGTCGGCCCCAACCGGGTGGGCGGGCGGTTCGGCCCGCTCCAGACCGCGGCCGACGCCCTCAAGCTGCTGATGAAGGAAGATATCATCCCCACGGGGGCGGACTGGGTGATCTTCGTGCTCGCCCCGTTCGTGGTCTTCGTTCCCACGCTGCTGGTCTTCATGGTGATCCCGTTCAGCGACCGGTGGGTGGTGCAGGACCTGAACCTCGGTGTTCTCTTCGTGATCGCCGTGTCCGCCTTCCCCACCATCGGCCTGATCATGGCCGGCTGGTCCTCGAACAACAAGTACGCCATCGTGGGCGCGCTCAGGGCGGCCGCGCAGAGCCTGAGCTACGAGATCCCGCTGGTGCTGGCGATGGTCTGCGTGGTGGTGGCGGCCGGCTCGCTCCGGGTGGGCGACATCGTCGCCGCCCAGCGCGGCGGGCACTGGTTCCTGCTGCGGTTCCCGCTCCAGTTCGCCTTCCTCATCTACCTGATCACCGCCATGGCCGAGGTGAACCGGGTGCCCTTCGATCTGCCCGAGGCGGAGAGCGAGCTGGTGGCGGGTTATCACTGCGAGTACTCCGGAATGCGCTTCGGCTTCTTCTTCCTGGCCGAGTTCGCGCACCTCTTCTTCGTCTCGGCCTTCTGCGCGACGCTCTTCCTGGGCGGCTGGGAAGGGCCGGTGCTGCCGCCGGCGATCTGGTTCCTGATCAAGAGCTACGCCATCGTGGTCTTCATCATGTGGGTCCGGTGGACGCTCCCGCGCCTGCGCATTGACCAGCTCATGGCCTTTGCCTGGAAGCTGCTGGTGCCGGTGGCGCTGGCGGCCGTGATGCTGACCGCGCTGGTTCAGCTCCGGGGGAGATGGTGATGGCGAGGCGCACGAATCTCGCCGCAGAGGTGGCCATCGGGGCCTGGAGCATCGCCCAGGGCCTGGCGGTCACGCTCTCGAACTGGCTGCGCCGGCCCCGGGTCACCGAGAACTACCCCGCGCGGCCCGCGCATATCCTCCCGCGCTTCCGCGGCCGGATGGTTCACAAGCGCGACGAGCAGGGCCGGCTCAAGTGCACGGCCTGCCTGGCCTGCCAGAAAGCATGCCCCACGCTGGCCATTCCCCTGATCAAAGGAGATGACAAGAAAGGCCGGGAGAAGCGTGCCGCCGCCTATGTCTGGGATGGCGGGCGCTGCCTATTCTGCAACTTCTGCGTGGAGGCCTGCCCGTTCGACGCCATCACGCTCGGGCCGGGGTACAGCACGGTGGGCGAGTCGCGCGCCGACACCCACCGCGACCTCGAGCAGTTGCTCGAGCCCTGGCCGCGGCCAGGGGAGGCGGCGCGGTGAGCGGGCTGATGGCGCAGCTCCAGTCCGGGTCCTTCTGGGGGCCGCTGGCCTTCGTCTGCTTGGCAATCGGGGTGCTCCTTCCCGCGGTGCTGGTGGCGCTCTCGCGGAACATCCTGCACGCCGCGCTCTGGCTCTTGCCCTGCCTGGTGAGCGTGGCCGGGCTCTTTCTACTGCTCGGCGCCGAGATGCTGGCCGCCATCCAGATTCTGGTCTACTGCGGCGGGATCGTCGTGCTCATCCTGTTCGCCATCATGCTCACCCAGGACGTGGGTCACGGCGATGTGCGGGTGCTCAACCAGCAGTTGCTCTGGGGGTTGATCGGGGCCGCGGCTCTGGCTGGCGTGCTCCTGCACCTCCTCAGCCGGGAGGCGTGGCCGGTCGCCGCGCGCCCCCAACTGGGGGATGTCACCGGGCGGCTGGCCGACGCGCTGCTGAGCCCTTATGTGCTGGCCTTCGAGGTGTCCTCGGTCGTCCTGCTGGTGGCGATGATCGGAGCGATCGTGATCGCGCGGGCGGAGCCGGAATGACCTCTCTCCCGACGATTCCGATACAGGCCTATCTCCTGGTCAGCGTGCTGCTGTTCGCGATCGGTCTGCTGGCGGTGTTCGTCCGGCGGAACGCGATCGGGGTCTTGCTGGGGATCGAGCTGATGCTCAACGCGGCGAACATCAACTTCGTGGCCTTCTGGCGCTATGGCGGCGCCGCCCGGATGGAGGGCCAGGTGTTCACCGTGGTGGTGATCACGGTGGCGGCGGCCGAGGCCGCCATCGCGCTCGCCATTATCCTGAACGTCTATCGCCGGTTCAAGACCGCGAACGTGGACCAGATCAACCTGATGAAAGGCTAGGCGAGTGCTGGGCGGCTTCGAGCTATACCTGATCCCCGGGCTGCCGCTGCTGGCGTGTCTGCTCATCGCCGCCCTCGCGCTGCGGCCCGGTCGGGAGCGCATAGCGCCCGCCCTCGTCATCGCCGCGCTCGCCGGCTCGCTCGTCCTGTCCGTCCAGGCACTAGCACGGGCGGCCGGCCACAAGCCGCTCTCGATGAGCCTCCCGTGGCTTTCCGTCGGCGGCCTCACCTTCGACGCCAGCGCGCTGGTAGATAACCTCTCGGGCGTGATGCTGGTGGTGGTCGCGCTGGTCAGCCTGCTGGTGCAGATCTACTCCATCGGCTACATGCGCGGCGAGATCGGGTACGGGCGCTACTTCGCCTACATGGCGCTCTTCAGCGGCTCGATGCTGGGCCTGGTGATCTCCGATAACATCGTGCAGACCTACATCTTCTGGGAGCTGGTCGGCATCTGCTCCTATCTGCTGATCGGCTTCTGGTATCGCCGCCCGGCGGCGGCCGCGGCCGCCAAGAAGGCCTTCGTGGTCACCCGCTTCGGCGACCTCGGCTTCCTGACTGCGGTGCTGATCCTCTCCTTCCAGGGCGGCGGGATCTTCGGCTTCCAGCAGCTCGAGCACATGGTGAAGGCCGGCGTGCTCTCCTCCGGCGTGGTGACCGCGGTGGCGCTGCTGCTGTTCAGCGGCGCGGTCGGCAAGAGCGCCCAGTTCCCGCTGCACATCTGGTTGCCCGACGCCATGGAGGGCCCCACCCCGGTGAGCGCCCTGATTCACGCCGCGACGATGGTGGCGGCCGGCGTTTACCTGGTGGCGCGCACCTACTTCTTCTTCGCCGCCGCGCCGTCTGCGCTCTTCGTGGTCGCCCTCATCGGGCTGCTCACCCAGTTCTTCGCCGCCACCATGGGAGTGGCCGAGAACGACATCAAGCGAGTGCTAGCCTACTCTACCATCAGCCAGCTCGGATGGATGATGCTGGCCCTGGGGGCCGGCGGCTACACCGCCGGCGTCTTCCACCTCACCACCCACGCCTTCTTCAAGGCCCTGCTCTTCCTCACCGCGGGAAGTGTGATCCACGCCGTCCACACCAATAACATGTGGCAGATGGGAGGGCTGGGGCGGCGCATGCCGATCACCGCGCTGACCTGCCTGGTCGGTGCGCTGGCCCTCGCCGGCATCTTCCCCCTGTCCGGCTTCTGGAGCAAGGACGAGATACTCACCTCGGTCTGGTCGTCCCCTCTCCCGGGCCATCAGATCTTCTTCCTGGTGGCGATGATCGGGGCAGTGCTCACCGCGTTCTACATGTTCCGGCTCTGGTTCCTGACCTTCAGCGGCGCGCCCCGCAGCGCCGAGGCCGGAGCGGCCCACGAATCCCCCTGGGTGATGACCGGCCCGCTGGTCGTCTTCGCCGCGCTCGCCATCGCGGCGGGGGCCCTCAAGGCGCGCGTTCCCTGGACCTCCTTCGGGTTCGGAGAGCTGGTGCGCTTCGGAGAGGGGCGCGAGGTAGTCTCGTTCGCGGTGATAGGCCTCTCCCTCGGCGCCTCCCTGCTCGGGATCGCGGTCGCCTGGGCCGCCTATCGCGCCAAGGTGATCTCCCCGGCCGCGTTCAACGCGCGCTTCCCCGCCATCTACCGGCTGCTGAAGAACGCCTGGTACTTCAACCTGCTGTGGGAGCTGTTCGCCACCCGGGTGGTGATCGCCGGCTCCCGCCTGGCGGCCTGGTTCGACCGGCACATCGTGAATGGCATGGTGGACGGGGTCGGCTGGCTTTCGGGCTGGGCCGGCCGGCGGCTGCGGGTGACCGAAACTGGCCAGATGCAGTTCTACGCGCTGGTCTTCATCATCGGGGTGATCGCCTGCCTGGTGGTGGTCTTCGGGCGTGAGCAGTCTCTGGTCTCCCTGGTGGTGCCACGGCCATGATCCCAGTCACCCACCCGCTGACCGTCATCCTGCTCTCGCCCCTCGTGGCGGCGCTGCTGATCATGCTCGTGCCGCGGGGCAACCTGCTGGCCGTGCGGCTACTGGCCGCGCTCGCGGCGGGCCTTGCCCTGGTGCTCTCGATCCGGCTCTGCTACGAGTACCTGACCAACGGCTGGCAAGGTCTCCGGTTCGCCGATCGCGTGGAGTGGGTGATCGCCCCGGGCATCAGCTACTCCGTCGCCGCCGACGGAGTCAGCCTTTCCCTGGTGCTGCTCACCGCGCTGGTGATCTTCTGCGGCGTCTTCGCCTCCTGGACCGTGGTCTACCGCACCAAGGAGTTCTACTGCCTGCTGCTCCTGCTGGTCACCGGCGTGTTCGGGGTGTTCATCGCCCAGGACCTGTTCTTCTTCTTCCTCTTCTATGAGGTCGCGGTGCTGCCCATGTACCTGCTGATCGGCATCTGGGGCACCGGTCCCAAAGAGTACTCGGCAATGAAGCTCACCCTCTACCTGCTGGTGGGCAGCGCCCTCATGTTGGTGGGCATCCTGGGGATGTACTTCGCGGCCGCTCTTCCCGCCGGGCAGCCGCGCACCTTCGACCTCACCGTGCTCGCCCGAGCGAGCTACCCGCACAGCTTCCAGGTGGTGGCCTTCTTCCTGCTCTACATCGGCTTCGGCATCCTGGCGGGCATCTGGCCGCTGCACACCTGGTCTCCCGATGGCCACGCTTCCGCGCCCACCGCGGTCTCGATGCTGCACGCCGGGGTGCTGATGAAGCTCGGGGCCTACGGGGTGCTGCGCGTCGGCTTCGGGTGCCTCCCGGCCGGCGCGCATAGCTGGGTCTGGCTGATCGGCGCCATCGCGGTGATCAACATCGCCTATGGCGCCTACGTCGCAATGGGGCAGCGCGATCTCAAGTACGTGATCGCCTACTCGAGCGTGAGCCACATGGGCGTGGTGATGCTGGGCCTGGCCGCCTACAACGAGGTGGCGATGAACGGCGCGGTGCTCCAGATGTTCTCCCACGGCATCATGACCGGCCTCTTCTTCGCGCTCGTCGGGCTGGTCTACGAGAAGTCGCACACCCGCGACATCGAGGCGATGGGAGGCCTGGCGCGGCGCATGCCGGGGATCGCGCTGGCCTTCACCATTGGCGGACTGGCCTCGTTCGGACTGCCGGGGACGAGCGGCTTTGTGGCCGAGGTGCTGGTGTTCCTGGGCGCCTTCCGCGCCCACTGGCAGGACTACTCTATCGGCGGCGTCCCGCTTTTCCCCGTGCTCGCGGTAGGAGCCGTGATCGCGATCGTGATCACCGCAACCTACGTGCTGCGGGTTATCCAGCGGGTCTTCCATGGGCCGATGGATGAAGCGAAGTACGGCGAGATAGGCGACGCCCACACCACCGAATGGGTCACCCTGGTCGTGCTTGGCGGCCTCCTGATCGTGGTCGGCGTCTACCCATCGCCCCTGACCAACCTGATCGGGAGCAGCCTGGGGCCGCTGCTGAGGCCGTGATGAGAGAAGCGCTGGGACAACTCAGGCCGGAGCTGATGACCCTGGCGGCCGCGCTGGCGGTCGTGCTGCTCGACCTCATCCAGGCGCGGGGGAGCCGCCGGTGGCTCGGCTGGCTCGCCGGTCTGCTGGCCGCGCTGGTGGTGGCGGCGCTGATCGGCAAGTGGAACGGGCTGGCACGGCCGGCCTCGCTCTGGGGCGGGGTGGTCGTGCTCGACCGGCTGGGGCTGCTGTTCAAGATCATCTTCCTGCTGGGCGTGGCGGTGACGGCGATCGGGTCGGTGGACTTCGCGGCCCAACGCTTCCGTCACATCGGCGAGTACTACGGGCTGCTCTTCTTCTCCGCGCTCGGGATGATGCTGATGGCCTCCGCCGGCGATCTGCTTACCCTCTACCTCGGCCTGGAGCTGGCGACGCTCAGCCTCTACGTGCTTACCTCGTATGCCAAGGCCAGCCCCCGCTCGGGCGAGGCCGGGATGAAGTACATCATCCTGGGGGCCACCTCGTCGGCGGTCTACCTCTACGGCGCCAGCCTCATCTACGGCAGCGTGGGAACGACGCTTTTCAGCGCGGTCGGGCAGCGCATCTCCTGGGAGGGCTTCGGGCCCGGGCTGGCCGTCGGCGGCCTGCTGCTGCTGGCCGCGTTCGGGTTCAAGATCGCGGCCGTGCCCTTCCATATGTGGGCGCCCGATGTCTACCAGGGGGCGCCGACTCCGGTCACGGGATTCCTCTCCACCGCCTCGAAGGCGGCCGGCTTCGCCGCCCTGATGCGGGTGCTGCTGGGCCCCATGCTGGAGGCGGCCAGCAGTTGGCAGGTGTTCGTGATCGCTATCTCCGGCCTCAGCATGATAGTCGGTAACTTGCTGGCGATTCATCAGCGCGACATCAAGCGCATGCTCGCCTACTCCGGCATCGCTCAGGCCGGCTACGCGCTGGTGGGGGTGGCCGCGGTCTCGTCGCTGGGCACGCTGGCGACCACCTTCTTCCTCTTCCAGTACCTGTTCACCAACCTGGGGGCGTTTCTGATCGCTACCATCGTGGGCTCGTCGGCGGGCGACGACCAGATCACCAGCTACCACGGGCTGAGTCGCCGCAACCCGGGGCTGGCGCTGGCCCTGCTGCTCTTGCTGCTGTCACTCGGGGGTATCCCGCCGCTCTCCGGATTCTGGGGCAAAGTGTTCGTGTTCTGGGCGGCGATCAGGAGTGGGCTCTACGGCCTGGTGCTGATCGGCGTGCTGGCTAGCGTGCTCTCGCTCTATTACTACCTGATGGTGGCCCGTGCCATGTACATCGAGCCCGCGGCCGGGCGGCCATCGGTCCGCCTACCCGCCCCTGCCATGCTCGCCGTGATCGTCTGCGTGTTGGCGGTCGTCGGCCTCGCCTACCCCGGTCCCCTGCTGGAGCTGGCGCACCGCGCGGCGGCGGCGTTCTTCTAGCTCGGCCCCCAGAGCCCCTCAGCCGAACCACCCGCCCTGCGTTCCGTTCCGATATCCCGAGCAGCTGTCCGGTTCTTCCGAACGGATGTCAAGGGCGGGCCAACGGCGGGTCTGACTGCAGAGTCCGGGTGGCGGCGCGCCGGGCGCGAGCGGACAGGAGCAAGCTCCTGTCCAACGGAACGACGGAACGGGCGGGACCGGCGGCCACAGGCATGTCCACTCCGCACGGTGGCGCAGCGACCTGCCCGTTTGTCAGGAGCTTGCTCCTGACCAGGGTGCGACTGCCTGGACGAGGCCGCCAGAAAGAACGCTCAGCCGGCCTAGGCCTGTTTCAGCTCGACAGAGCCGCTGGCGGTCTTGGCCTCGATATGACCTTTGCCGGCGCCGAGCCTTCCGCTCAAGCTCCGGCCGCGGCTGGTGATCTCGGCCAGCGGCAGGCTGCTCGATACCGAGCCGGAGGCGGTGGAGGCGTCGAGCCGGCAGTCGGAGCCCGCGGGCAGGGCGAGAGAGATGCTGCCGCTCGCGGTGCGAAGCCGCATCTCACCTGAGAATGGTTCGGACACCGACATCTGGATGCTGCCGCTGGCGCTCTCTGCCACGAGGCTCTGCCCGGCGATGTCTGTCAGGTCGAGGCTGCCGCTGGCGGTCTTCAGCGAGATCTGATCCCCCCGCGCGCCCCGCACCATGACGCTGCCGCTGCCGGTCTTGGCATCGGTCGGCCCGTGAACTTGGGTCAGCTCGATGTCGCCACTCCCCGTTGCGGCGGTCACCCCGCTCTGCGCGGCCTTGACCAGGATGTCTCCCGAGCCGGTCTTGGCCGCCACCGGGCCCGCGATGCTCTCCGCCGAGATTCCGCCCGATCCGGTCGAGACGGTGACCGAGCTGCCCATGCCCGAGACGCGGGCCTCGCCGGAGGCCACCTGCAGTGAGAGCGCTAGCTGCGGCGGCACCTCAACCGCGAGGTCAACCCGCACCCGCGGGCGCTCGCGTTGGCCTCTCACGCTGATCTTGTACCCGTCTCCGCCGTCAGGGCCGGCGGCGAGCGTGAACCGCGCGGCGCGAGCGCGGGCCTCGCCGGTGTCACCCCCCGCGTAGACCGTCCGCTCCACCGTCACCTGGGGTCCACCTGCCTTCACTTCGATTGACCCGTAGGCGTTCTCGATGGTCAGCCGGGTCGCTCCCCCGAGGTCGAACCCCTCCGAAATCCGAGCCGTCTCATTCCCCTCTCCCTCCATAGCCGCCTCCTCTGCATAGGTTCGTGCGCTGGCGATGGCATGGCGCCATCCCAGGGCCAGGCCATAGACCAGGCCCATCACCACCAGGACCGAGACCAGCAGCTTGACTCGCATCTCGCTTCCCGCCAGGGCGGAGGATTCCTGCCGCTACATACGTAGCCCGGCGGCTGCGGGTTTCACGGCCAGCCGTGGGGGCTCAGAAGCTCCCGAAGTGCGTGATGCGCACCAGCTCGTGGTAGCGCTCGGCGATCTCCTCCGGGGCCAGCCGGAGCAGCCGGTCGAGCGAGAAGTCCTC
>Ga0315285_10001452_pt1 | contig 24983 bp, 18 predicted proteins | sample YL17G09_36_MG_FD_203698 | JGI IMG/M metagenome (GOLD analysis project Ga0315285, IMG submission 203698) | Sediment microbial communities from Yellowstone Lake, YNP, Wyoming, USA - YL17G09_36 | ecosystem: Environmental > Aquatic > Freshwater > Lake > Sediment | place: USA: Wyoming | collected... | reverse complement strand
CTCGGCAACCTTCTCGACGAGAAAGGATTGTCGGGTCGGAAGCTCCAGATCCCCGAATTCCTCCTCCAGGCCGCGGAGATCGAGAGGGGAAACGTCGAGGACTTCATCGTCCGGGCCCAGGACCGCCGCCTGGATTTGACGAGCCTGCGCTGGCGGGCCAAGGCCCAACGCGCCCTGACCCTCGAGCCCATCCTCAAATGGCTGCCATCGCTGGCCTTCAACAGCCAGTATCGCTACACGAACGAGGCGGGGCTCACCGGACGGAGCACGAACTGGAACCTGGGGTTGACCATGACTTGGAGCGTCTTCGACGGCCTGGCCCGGAACTCCGAATACGCGGAGCGAAAGGCCAACGCCGTCCTGGCCGACCTCGAGGTCCAAGCGACACTGCGGAAGGTCGAGCTCGACGTCCGCGACGCCTTCCTCTCGCTCGAGAACCAGCGGGCGTCCCTCAAGCAGGCCACGGTCGCCCACGAGGTCGCCAAGAGGAACGCCGCCGAGACGGCCGAGCTCTACCGCCAAGGACTGGGCACGGCCCTTCAGGTCGCGGACGCCAACGTCCGCCTGTTCGAGGCCGAGGTCGCCCTGGTCCGGGAACGCTACGGCCTCGCCATCGCCTATCTCAACCTGGAAGCCGCACTCGGACTCGATCCGTTCGGCAAGGAGCCCATACTGTGAAAATGAGACGCCTCTGGATACCGTTCGTTTTAATACTGGCCGCGGGCTTAGTTTCCGTCGACTGTAAAAAAGGCGCGGAGGGCGCCGGAGGGCGGAGGGCCTTCGACCGATCCAAGATCATGTTCCCGGTCGAGGTCCAGTCCGTTGAGCTTCGCTCGCTCGTCTACACCGTGAACGCCGTCGGCTCGGTCGACGCCTTCGAGAAAGTCCAGGTCACGGCCCGGGTCCCGGGCGTCGTCGACCGGATCCTGTTCGTCGAAGGAAGTTTCGCCAAGGTCGATCAAATCCTGGTCGAAATCGAACCCGAGCGCTACCGGCTGGCCGTCGAGGCGGCCCAGGCCACCTACGAAAAGGCCGTCGCCGCCAAGGCCGATGCCGAGGCCGGACTCAAGCGGAGGGAGACCGTCATCACCCAGAATCCCGGCCTCATCCCCGGGGAGGAACTCGAAACCTGGCGGACCAAAGTCCTGTTGGCGGCCTCGGACGTCGCCCAGACCAAGTCGGCCCTCAACCAGGCCAACCTCAACCTCCACGACGCCTACGTCAGGGTTCCTTTCTCGGGCATCCTCCAAACGCGGACGGTCCAGACGGGACAGTATGTCCCAACCGGGACCGTCTTGGCGACCCTGGTCCGGCGCGATCCGATGCTTCTCCGCTTTAAAGTCCCCGAGAGGGACGCCGCCCGCTTTCGGATCGGGATGAAGGCCGTCTTCAAGGTTCGGGACGACGCCCGCGACTACGGGGCTAAAATCGTCCATATCGCCGCTTCGGCCGACGACGTGACGCGGCTTGTTGACGTGACCGCCCAGGTCGACGGCGCGCGGGATCAGGCGCTCCGGCCGGGCTCCTTCGCCGAAATCACGATCCCGGTCAGCAGCGCGAAAACGGCTCCGGTCATCCCCCAAACGTCCATCAGGCCCAGCGAGCGCGGTTTCCTGGCCTTCGTCGTCGAGAACGACAAGGCCGTCCAGAGGATCCTGATGCTCGGGATGCGGACGGCCGACGGACAAGTTGAGGTCCTGAGCGGCCTCAAACCCGGAGAGGTTCTCGTCGTCCGCGGGGCCGAAGCCCTCCGTGACGGCGCGCCGGTCCGGATCGCCGCGGCGCCCGACAAGGCCCAGGCCGCTCCCGTCAAAGAATAACGCCGGCATGAAAGGGCTCCGGATATGAACCTCACCGAAACCTGCGTCAAGAAACCCGTCCTGGCCTGGATGCTCATGGCGGCGACCGTCGTCTTCGGCCTGGTCGCGGGCACCCGGATCGGGATCAGCCAGTTCCCCGACGTCGATTTCCCCAACATCTCGGTCTCGGTCGTCTGGGAGGGAGCCGCCCCCGAGGTCATCGAAAACGACATCGTCGAACCGCTCGAAGAGGCCCTGGCGCAGGTCGAAGGCCTCCTGACCATCACCTCGAGCTCCCGGATGGGATCGGCCAATATCACCATCGAGCTGGATCTCTCCCGGAACGTCGACCTCGCCCTCCAGGACGTTCAGACCAAGGTCTCGCAGGCGGCCCGCCGGCTTCCCCGCGACATCGACCCGCCCGTCATCTCCAAGTCCAACCCTGAGGACCAGCCGATCATGATGGTCTCCCTGGGCGGCCCCTTCCCGGCCCGGGTCATCAGCGATTACATCCAGTACGGCCTCCGGGAGAAGCTTCAAACCATCCCCGGCGTCGGCGAGATCACGATGATGGGCGTCCAGAACCGCAATGTCCGGGTCTGGCTGGACGCCGCCCAGCTCGACGAGAAAGGCCTGACCGTGAGCGACGTCATCCTGGCCCTCCAGCGCGAGCACATCGAGCTCCCGGCCGGCCGGCTCGAGACGCCGGGCCGCGAGGTCAATGTCCGCGTCCTGGGCGAGGCCGTCGACCTCGAAACCCTCGGCCATATCATCATCCGCGAAGTCAACGGGGCGCCGATCTACCTCAGCGATGTCGCCCTGGTCGAAGACGGATTCGAAGACGTCCGGCGGATGGCCCGCCTCAACGGCGTCCCGGCCCAGGGGATCGGCATTAAAAAGCAGCGCGGGGCCAACGCCGTCTCCGTCGCCAAGGCGGCCAAGCAGGCCATCGCGGCCTATCAGAGGACCCTTCCGGAGGGGATGACGATCAGCGTCGTCAACGATTCGACCAAGTTCATCGAGGACTCGGTCAAGGAGATCCAGCTCGAGCTCATCCTGTCCGTCATCCTGACCGCGTTGGTCTGCTGGATGTTCCTGGGCTCTCTCTCGAGCACCCTGAACGTCATCCTGGCCATCCCGATGTCCCTGATGGGGACGATCGCCATCATCTACTTCCTGGGGTTCACTTTCAACACGTTCACCCTGCTCGGCCTGGCCTTGGCCGTCGGCATCGTCGTCGACGACGCCATCATGGTCATGGAGAATATCTTCCGCCACCGCGAGGGAGGCAAAAGCCTGGTCGCGGCGGCGCTGGATGGAACCCACGAGATCGCCTTCGCGGCTCTGGCCGCGACCCTGGCCGTCGTGGCCATCTTCCTCCCGGTCATTTTCATCAAGGGAATCATCGGCCGCTTTTTCCTCCAATTCGGCATCACGCTCTGTCTGGCCGTCCTCCTCTCCTACGTCGAGGCCGTGACCTTGGCCCCGGCCCGCTGCTCGCAATTTCTAAAAACCTCCCGCGAAGGCCGCAACCGCATCGGCCTCCTTGTCGATAAGAGCTTCCGCCGGCTTGAAAAGACTTACTCCATCGTCCTCCGCAGAAGCCTCAAACGGCCGGTCCTCATCCTCCTGCTGGCCTTGATCCTGTTCGCCGTTTCGCTCGGCGTCTTCAAGATCATGCGCGCCGAGTTCGTTCCCTCCCAGGATTTGAGCCGCCTGGCCATCCGGCTCCAGACGGCCGTCGGCTCGGACTTGAGCGAAACGGACAAGCTCATCCGGAAAGCCGAAGACCTTGTCGTCAACCGCCCCGAGACGACCCAGATCTACGCGTTCATCGGGGGGTTCGGGGGCGGGGTTAACGGCGGCAACCTGTTCGCAACCCTCGTCCCCCCCAAAGAGCGCAAGCTCGGCCAGGCCGAGATCTCGGGGCAGCTCCGTCGCGAGCTTAACGCCATCCCGGGCCTGCGGGCGGTCATCCAGGACCTTTCCCAACAGGGCTTCACGGCCCAGCGCGGGTTCCCGATCGAATTTTCGGTTCGGGGCTCGAACTGGGATCAGCTCATCGAATTAAGCCAGCAGATCATAGTGCAGCTCCAAGCCAGCGGCCTGGTGGTCGACCTGGACACGGACTATCAACTGGGGATGCCCGAACTTCGGGTCATGCCCGACCGGGCCATGACGGCCGATGTCGGCGTTTCGATCGACGAGGTGGCCACGACCCTCAACGCCCTGGTCGGCGGCATCCGGGTCGGCAAGTACAGCACGGGAGGCCGCCGGATCGACGTCCGTCTCAAGCTCATGGCCTCCCAGAGGTCGAGGCCCGAAGACATCTCCCGGCTCCGCGTCCGGACGCGGTCCGGCCAGCTCATCTCCCTCTCCTCGCTGATCACCTCCGAGGAACAGCCCGCCCTCCAGGCCATCACCCGAAGGGACCGCGAACGGGCCATCTCGATCTACGCCAATCCCGCGCCCGGCCGCTCCCAGAGCGAGGCCATCAAGTACGTCGAGAGCCTGGGCCGGAACATGCCGGTCGGGAATCGGGTCGTCCTGGGCGGGGCCAGCGTGGCTTTCCGCGATTCCATGAGCAGTCTTCTGTTCGCCCTGTTTCTGGGCGTCGCGATCGCCTATATGATCCTGGGCTCCCAGTTCAACTCCTTCAAGGATCCGATCACGATCATCACCATTCTCCCGCTCTCGATCGCGGGCGCCGCCTTCGCCCTCCTCTTCGCCGGACAGAGCCTGAACATCTTCAGCATGATCGGGCTCCTTCTCCTGCTGGGGATCGTCAAGAAAAACTCGATCATCCTGGTCGACTACGCGAACGCTTTCAAAGCCCAAGGGTTCGGCGCCCGGGAAGCCATGGAGAAAGCGGGGCCGATCCGGCTGAGGCCCATCCTGATGACGGCTACGGCGACGCTTATGGCCGCCATCCCGCCCGCCCTGGGCCTGGGCTCCGGGTCCGAGATCCGCATGCCCATGGCCATCGCGGTCATCGGCGGCCTGGTCCTGAGCACGATCCTGAGCCTGGTCGTCGTGCCGTCCTTCTACGTCATCGCCGACCGCCTGGCCGGTCAGCGGAAAAAGAAGCGGGCGGAATAGGGCGCGGCGGGACGGAATTCCGGATCCTCTTCTAACGCCGGCCGGAACGGAATTTGACCGTTTCGATCGCGTAGGGACCCACCTTCAGCACGATCGCGCCTTTCTTGACGGAAAGCGGCCCGGCCTGGTCCTCGATCATGTTCGTCAGCGCCGCCCCGGCGATCGGGAAGAAAGACTCGATCCGGACCTCGGCCGCCCGCCCCTCGATGTCGTAACAGCGCAGGACAACGGCGTCGTCGTCCTCGGCCTTCTTGATCGTGCTGATGACAAGGTTGGGCGCGGACAGGGAAAAGAAGCTCATCGTCTCGGGCAGGGCGGCGTTCCCGCCCCGCGAAGGAGCGATGACGGCGAACGGAGGAACGTTGGCCTGAATCCCCCGCCGATAGCCGTTCCGCCAGCCCGGCTCATGGGAAGTGATCGAAAACCGGAAGGCGTGGTCCCCTTCCTGGAGATACCAGTTCCCCTCGCCGTGGCAGCTCCGCCTCGAAGCAAGCAGGATCGCTTGAAGGACTGGAAAGGAGTCCGGACCTCCCGTCGGGTCCCGATAGTCGTTGACCGCGACCGACGTCGACAGCGTCAAGCCGAGTCGGCCGTCGCTGACGCTTATGAAATTCTGGACCTCGCGCGGCCGAATGTCCGACATCCGTTCGTCGTAGACAAGGGACCCGTAGGCCGGACCGCCCGGCCCCGCCGCTTCGCCTGCCCCTACCTCAACGACCCCCATCGGAACCTCATAGGCGACTTTGCCCCCGGGCGCGGCGACGGGCAGGGCCAGCCGGAATTCGCGGTAGGGACGGCCGTCCCAGCCGATAAGGGATACTTCGCAATCGATTCGCTTGACAGTTTCAAAAAGGATGATCTTTTCCTCGACCGTGACGTCGGCCAGCGCCCGCTTGAACCGGAAAACGGTCCGGACCTGCTCCGAGGCGGCCGCGTCGAACTCCCAAACTGGACGATGGGCGCTGAGCTTGTCGAATCCCTCCAAGGTCGGCTGTTGGACGCGCCCGAACTCGCCCGCCCCGTTCCCCACGGATTGCATGGTGAAAACCTCGAACCCGAGGAATCGTCCCGTCTCGAGGAGCTCGCATTTCATCTCTTTATCGAAAACGCTCTTGAGGCCGCCGGGGGCGAATTCGATCCTGTAGAAACGATTTTCGAAGACGGAACCGGCCGGAGGGGCCGGCAGCGAAGGCGCCGCCGTTTTCGGGCCATCTTTCTCGGCAAGATAATAAGTCCTATAGCCGATCGGCGGAATATCCTCCGCTATGAACCCGACATGAACCGTCCCCGATTCCTGATCCGGAAGAAACGGCAGGATCTGAAAAGGAACGTCTTTGCCGTCGATGTCCTTGATCGAGAATCCCCCCCCCGGCGCCGGGCAGACGGCCTCGACCGGGTCGGTCCTCGGCCAGGAAAGCGAATTGAAGATGACGAGAGGAACGCCCTTGGCGGCATCCGTACGGATCCGGGCGCCGATCCCGGCCAGGGCCGCCGTCAGCATGTCCATCCCTTTGTCACGGGCGAATTCATATTTCTTCCTGAAAAGCCGGTCCGTGATCTGGCCTTCCTTCCCTCCCCAACCGTGGTCCGGATAAATGGCGGCCATCCAGGCTTCCTCCATAAGACGGGCCGGATAGCCCGCGAAGCCCCCGGCCAGGAGCGCGTCCACGGTGCCGAAGATCTCGGCCGCCGGCAGCAGAAATCCAGCTTCGCGCTGGGCCGTTATGGCCCAGTGATGGGTTGGGCCGTGAATGTAGAGCCAGAGGTTCGGCCGCTCGCCCATGACGCGGTCCAACCGGGGCGTCCCCTGGACCAGGGCTTCGAAGAAGCCCCGGGCCGAGGAATACATCATCTTGGGGCGAGGCCCCGCGGAATCGTTAGCGGACCGGTTGTTCCAGAGCTCGATCAGCGGACTGAAATCGGTCGGCTTTGAAAAATCGACCGAATTCAAGAGAGGAAACTCCGGAGCCAAATCCCGCTGCCTGTAATAAGAATCCCATCGGGCGATCTTCTGGGCGATGGCCCGGGCGGCCTCGGCGGGAGCCGCGTTGAGCAAGGCGGAGGAGTTCGTGTAATGGCCGGGCGAGTAGGCGACAACCGATGACCCGTCGGGAGCGGCCCATCTGTAGAAACCCTCATGAAAGCGGCTGATGACCATGAACGGGATGCCCGCTTTGCTCAGGATTTGCTGCATTTGGAGGGCGCGGCCGGGGACATCGGGGTTGAAATAGACGAGGGCGTTGCAACCGGGCAGATTCGTCCGTATCCAGCGGCGTCCGAAGTAGGTCTGGCGGACCAGTTGTTCGCCGGAAAGAAGAGACTCGTAGGGCTGGTTGAAGGTCGCGCCCCATTCAAGCCGGCCTTCCTTCGTGTAGCGCAGGATGTCCGCCTTCCGGTCGGGATGGCGCTCGAGGTACTCCATGAGGTTGAGCATATTTTCCATGACAAAGCAGTAGTCCGGGTTCTTGGCCATCATCTCGAGCGCGGGCGTGATGCAGGAGACGTCCCGGTAGTCCCTGCATCGCTCGGGGCTGTCCATCCAGGCGATGTCCTGGTGGCTCGAGGAGATGATCCGGAGGTGCCCGTCCTTCTTGGAGTCGGGCCTATCCGGGATGGACTCCGCCGGCCGTTCCGAGGCCGCGGCCGCAAATCCGGCGCCGACAACAAAGGTGAGAATCCCGGCGAGGGTCCGCTTTAACATGGCTGTCCTCTCCTTGGTTAACGAATTCAGGACCGATGCCAAGATTATAGGACAATCCGGCCCGAAGGCCAAAAAAGCGATAATATCGATTCGTTCGGGTTTTTAAATATTTCAAGGCGGAGCGGCTGGGAGGAAGAAAAAAAGACCCGTTTCGTCTAAAATACGTAAAGTTGTACAGGAGGTACAAAATCATGAAAAAGCCTTTCATCGCCGTATCCCTGATCTTGATCCTGGCGCTCCTTTCCGGAGCCCAGCAACCCCAACCCCAACAACCCAAACTTGAAGACGTACTCAAGAACCTGGTGACCGTTGAAACACCGCTCCCCGTCCCAGATGCCCTCAAGGCTGGATTCGAATCCATCACGGCCAAGGACTCGATCACGATCCTCTCGTTCCTGTCCTCCGATTTCATGGAGGGCCGCGAAACGACGATGCGCGGCTATCAACTCGCCGCCGAATATGCCGCTTCGCTCATGTCCCTATGGAAGGTCAAGCCGCTCGGTGACGCGCCTCGGCCCCAGGGATTCGGCCGGTTCAACCCGGCCGCCTCCGGCGCTCCGGCCGCTCCCGCTCCCGAAAAAAGCTACCTCCAGAACATCATCTTCAAGGAAATCAGCGACGCCAACGCCCAGATGACCCTCGAGGTCCGCAAGGGAGACGCCCTCAAGACTCGCTCCTTCCAAGCCGGCATCGACTATTCGAGCATGTCCTCGACGGCCGAGACCATCAGCGCGCCTGTCGTCTTCACCGGCTACGGGATCACCGAGAAAGCCGCGGGTTACGACGATTTCAAGAACTTCGACGTCAAGGGCAAGATCGTTATCATCCTGTCCGAGGCTCCCGGCAAGGACGATCCCAAATCCCCGTTCCAAGCCGTCAAAGAGCTCAAGGACAAGTACTTCCCGGCCCAAGGCCCGATGCAGATGATGAGGATGGGAGAGGGTTTCAGCAAGACCCGCGAGATCGCCAAGCTCGGCCCGGCCGCCATCCTCCAAGTTCAAAACAAGGGTAAAGATGCCGACATCTACCGGTCTTTGGGCGAGCCGCGCCGGGCGAGCGACGACCGTCCCATCATCAACAGGCCGCGCCGCCGGCTGGTGATTCCCGGAATCTCGGCCAACATGCCCTGGGAGCAATCCCCGGTCATTTCGATCACCCGCGAGATGGCCGACGCCATCCTGGAGGGGACCGGCTCCAAGCTCGACGACCTCCAGAAGAAAATCGAAACGACCTACAAACCGGCCTCGCTGGTCGTGCCCGGGACCAAACTGACCGTCGCCACCACGGCCAAAACGGCCTTGGTCAAAGCCATGAACGTCCTCGGCTTCATCGAGGGCTCGGATCCGGCCCTCAAGGACGAAGTCGTCGTCATCGGCGCTCACCTCGACCACCTGGGCAAATATGAAGACTATGTCTTCAACGGGGCCGACGACAACGGTTCGGGCTCGGTCGGCGTCCTCAACGTCGCGCGGGCGATGGCCCTCAGTCCCCGGAAACCCAAGCGATCGGTCGTTTTCGCCCTCTGGACGGGCGAGGAGGAGGGCTTGCTCGGCTCCCGTTACTACGTCATGAACCCGGCCTTCCCCCTGGCCAAGACCGTCGCCTATTTCAACTTGGACATGATCAGCCGTCCCTACGATGAGAAGACCATCCAGCGAATGTCCTTCATGATGAACATCCCGATCAGCCAGGATATCCTCAAGAAGATTAAGCCGGCCACCTTCCTGCCCGTCAGCTTCTCGGCCGGGGCCGGGCTGGCCGATGTCCTTCGGACCGCGGACCAGTACGTGGGTCTGGACCTCTTCCTGCGCGAAACTCAGAGCCAAACAGGGCGCGGCATGGGCGGCAGCGACCATTCCTCGTTCGCCGCCGCGAAGATCCCTTGGATCTTCGGGATGGCGTCCATGACCGACGACTATCATCAGACGAGCGACAGCGTCGAGAAGGTCAGCGGGGAGTTGATCGAAAAGATCTCCCGCCTCGCCTTCGCCTCCATTTACGCCATCGCCGACAAATAAACGCGGGGACCGGATTTTCGGGCCGGGCCGGGCAACCTTTTCGACCGCCCCGTCGTCTATAGGGGGTGTATCTTCATGACGAGGAGGTTGCCGTTATGACCGCAAGAACTCGAATCGCCGCGATTGGACTCTGTCTGCTCCTGGCGGGCGTCGGATCTTACCTGCGCGCCGACTACCAGGAGGAATTCTCCAAGACCGTCCCGCTCAAGGCGGGGGGCCTGTTCAGTTTGGAGAACGTCAACGGACGGGTTTCGATATCGACCTGGAAAGAGGACAAGGCCGAGATCAAGGCCTTGAAGGTCGCCGAGCGCGACAAGGAGAACCTCAAGAAGGTCGAGATCATCGTCGAGGAAAGCGCCGGCGGGGTCGTCGTCAGGGCCGTCTGGCCGAAATACAGCCATAACCTGCGCGTCAGCGTCGATTTTGACATCCGCGTCCCGGAAGGGACGAACCTCAGGGGGGTCGAGACCGTCAACGGCGACGTCCAGGTGACCGGGCCTTACGGCTCGATCGGCGTCTCGACGACCAACGGGGGGATCGAGGCTTCCGCCGCCAAGGGAGACCTTGACGCCGAGACCACCAACGGCGATATCTTGGTCCGCGGCGTCGAGGGCCGCGTCAAAGTCGAAACAACCAACGGCTCCATCCGGCTCGAACAGGTCCGCTTTGCGGGCGGCATCGAGGCGGAGACGACCAACGGCGGCATCACCCTACGGCTGGAGGACCCGGACAAGGTCAATGCCAGCCTCAGGGCCGAAACAACCAACGGCCACATTTCCTTCGACTTCCCGGTGACCCTCAAAAAAATCAAAAAGGCCCCCCATTCTCTGGAAGTCGAAATCGGACAGGGCGGACCTGAGATCCTCCTGTCCACAACCAACGGGTCGATCACGATCACCCGCTGATTAGCCGAAGATTTTAAGCGCCCGGGGGGCGGAGGTCGTCCGGCCGCCGCCCCCCCCGGGATTCACCCGCTGAGACGATATCGGGGCCCTAAAAATCACCCTGGAGTTCACCCGGAAAGAGGATTCCCCCGGGGCCCGGCTTGGGCTATGATAGTTTTCGTCATGCTCCCACGACGGAGGGAACCCATTATGTCCGATCTTCTGAAAGAATTCTCCACGATCGAAGGATTCGGCGGCGTCGGGGTCTTCACCCCGTCGGGGGAATCCATCATTAAGCTGGAAGCGGCCAATTCCCCCCTCAAACTCAAGGAGCTCGGTCCGGTCGCCAACAGCGTCATGATCCAAGCGCAGAAGGCGGCCCTGGAGATGGATTTGGGGGCGAGCCACTTCATCCATCTCCAAACCGAGAAGGCCCACATCCTGGTCCGCTGTCTGAACGAGGGATCCGACCTGATTAAAACGCAGCCCGGGAAGTCCCACATCCACCTCGTTCTCATCCTCAAGAATGATTCCGGGATCGGTTTGGCCAAGTTGAAGATCGAGTCCCACATTCTGAAACTGGCCGAAGCGTTCCGGGCCTGAATTTCCGAAGGCGACCGGCCACTCCTCTCCGGACGGACGGCATGAACGAAACGAACGCTCCAGAGCGCGCCTTCGACGGCGAGGTCGCTCTCTTAGCTTCGATCTGGCACAGGAACCGCCTCGCCGTCAGGAGTACGGATGAATCCGAGGCGGCCGAGCTGGTGGCGGCCCTCCTCGAATATGTTCCCCCCTACCGCCAACTCGTATTCTGCGGATCCGTCCCCAAAACTCTGCGCTTCGTTCCGGACGTGAAAACCATCGACCTTCAAGACCTGGCCGGCCTCAGGGACTCTCTGCTGGCGGCCATAGCCGAAGAAGGGATGGGGACATCCCCCCTGCAGATCGTCTATTTCGGCGCCGACCGGGAGGTTTTCGAGTCCTTGCTGGCTTTCCTGGACCGGGGTTGGATGGCAACGACGGCCCTGGAGGACATTCCCATCGGCGGCTGGGCGGAAGCCGGCCGGAAAGAGATCCGGCGGTCCGCCGCCTCGATCGTTCTTCTCGACCCCGTCCCCGACAACACCTTCCTCGAGGAACGCATCTTCGAGGACACGTTCCAACGATCCGCTTCCTTGAGGAAGTTCCTCATCCGCATGAAACAGAGCGAAGTTCACCTGGCCTTCGACGCCATCCAAGGTGAGATCGAGACGGGTAACCGCTACCATCGCGCATTCTTCAAGGAAACCCTCAAGCTCCGGGAAAGGACCCTCCAGAAAGTCTTCGAGATCGGGTTGAGGGAACGTCGGCTCGATCTCACGAGCTATGTCGAAGATACGCCTCCGCCAATCACCAGGCTCCTCAAGAAACTGACCTCGTTAGAAGGCTTGTTGATGGCCGTCGTCCTCGATAAAGAGACGCTCATCGGGGTCGGCCGCTACCGAGACCTGGACCTGCCCCATAAAACGGTTACCCTCCTTTGGGATTCGGTCCGCGACCTGGCCGAGCTGCTGGGTCAGAAGGACAGCTGCAGGTCCCTCGAAATCAGCACCAGCCGGTATCATGTTCTGTTGATGCAGGACGACTATCTTTTCGGGTTCATCCTGGACCGCGACATTCTTCCGAATGTATTCAAATCCGCTTTCGATAGAATCTGGCCGGAACGCTGACCGGCCTCCTCGCCCCATCATCGGCGCCGATCCCAAATAAGTAGAGGCCGGGTTGTCCCGGCCTTAAAGCAAAAAGAGTAGAAAAAAGGGATAGGAGGGGGAATTAGGAGTTATTGATTCATCGCTTCCTTAGACGCCCGCCCGATCCCGTTTATTCCCGGCGAATCCTTGCGGGATGTTCTTTTTTATGGAAATGGGCTAAAATATTAACATCCTATGAGTCTCGATACTACGGCTAATAAACCCCTTAAGCTGGGGCTGAACTTGGCCGGATTTCTGGCCGCCCTCTGGCTTCTCGGGCCGTTCTACAGGATCGACGCCTCCGATTACGCGCACGCCGGGACGAACGTCTACCGCCTCGCCCTCGGGCTCATGATCCTGATCATCTACCTTGGGAAACTGACCTTCGACGTTCTCGCACCCCAGGGATTGGCCCGAAAAGTGTCGAACCTTAAAACCTTAGGCCTGCTCTTATACGGCCTTTTGATCACGGCTTTCATCATTTACATCGTCATCCAAGCCGGCGCCCTCTTTCTCCAGAACGGCGCCAGCCAGGACTCGATTCCCTTCTGAGGACAAAGGACGCCGCCCTTCGATCGCCCGCCCATGAAAACGCTCCTGATCGTCAACCCCGTCGCGGGGCACGGCCGCGGGAAAAAATGCTTCGGTCGTCTCGAGCGGCGGCTCCGAGAAGCGATCCCGGGGCTTACGGTCCGGATTTCGGAATATGCCGGCCATGCCGTCGAGCTCGGGCGCCAAGCGGCCGCGGAGAGGTTCGAGCGCTTGATCTGCCTGGGCGGCGACGGCACCCCCTTCGAGGTCGTCAACGGCCTCTATGCCGCGGGACGGCCATTCTTGCGTCCTGAAATCGGCCTGATCCCGGCCGGAACCGGAAATTCCTTCGTCCGCGACTTCGGCGTCCTGACGGCCGATCAGGCGCTCGATCACATTCTAGCCGGCCGCCGTCATCATGTCGACCTCATCGAGTTGAACTATGATTCCGGCGCGGAGACGGTCCGGCGCTACGCGCTGAACATCCTGGGCGTCGGCCTGATCGCCGACATCCTGAAGCTGACCAACGAGCGACTCAAGTTTCTCGGCGCCGCCGGCTACAGCCTGGCCGTTCTCCTCAGGCTGACCAAAGGCTTGTCCAACCGGATTGAGCTCGAGGCGGACGGCCGCGCCTGGACGGTCTCCGACAGCGCCCTGGTCGTCTCCAACTCCAAGTACACGGGCGGGAACATGAAGATCGCCCCCTCCGCCGACGTCTCGGACGGCCGGGCCGACCTTGTCCTTTTCAACGAGGTCAACCGCCGCGAGATCGTCTCCATCTTTCGGGGCGTGTTCTCGGGCCGGCATGCGGCGCACCCCAAAGTCGAGATCCTCAAGGCCGCCCGGATCGCCGTGGCCGGGACTCCTCCCCTGCGCCTGATGGCCGACGGCGAGTTGCTGGGCACGACGCCGCTCCAACTCAAAGTCCTCCCGGGCGAGCTGACCATTCTGGTATGACCGGCATCGGCGAACGGCTCCGCTCGGCCCTCATTTGGGCCGTCGCCCTCCCCGTCTTCACAGCCGGCTGCGTCCTCGTCTGGTCGGCGTCCTTCGTCCTCGGCGGCCGCGTCCTGGAGCGTCTGATCAAAACGTCCTGCCGAGTCGTGCTTGCCGCGTGCGGAATCCGCATCCGCGTCCGCGGCCGGGAAAACGTCGCCGCGGGCAGGCCGTATATCGTGATGATGAATCACGTCAACTTCTTCGATCCCCTGGTCCTCTTGGCCGGCTTCCCGGGCATGGCCCGCGGGGTCGAGGAGGAAAGCCACTTCCGCTGGCCGGTCTACGGAGCGACCATCCGGCGCCTCGGCGTGATCCCGATCAGCCGCAAGGACAGGGCCCGGGCGATCACAAGCCTGAAGCGCGCCGCGGCCTGGATCAGGTCGCGTCCCGATTATTCATTCGTCATCCTTCCCGAAGGGACGAGGACTCTCAATAACAAACTGGGGCCCTTCAAGCGGGGCGGGTTTCTCCTGGCTTTGGAGACGGGCTTGGACATCCTGCCCATCATGCAAACCGGGGCGTTCCGGATCGCCCGTAAGGGAAGCCTTCTCATCCGTCCCGGCCGGATCGAGTTATCGATCGAACCCGCCGTGTCCCCCGCCGGCTATTCCAGGGATACGGTCGCGGACTTCGCCGGCCGCGTCCGGCTGGCGTTTCTGCGCCGCGCCGAAGACTGATTACCCGGCCATTTTCTTGTATTCGGCGAAGCGCCGCTTGGCCTCTTCAGCCGCCTGCGCGAACAGGACCTTGGCGATCTCCGGGAACTGCTGGGTCAGGGTCCGGTAGCGGATCTCGTTCTTAAGGAAGGCCTGGTAATCGAGCTTGGGCTCCTTGGAGTCGAGGATGAGCGGGTTCTTTCCTTCCTTGATGAGCTGCGGGTTGTAGCGGTAGAGGATCCAGTAGCCGGTGTCGACGGCCAGCTTTTCCTCGTTCTGAGTCTTGGACATGTCGATCCCGTGGTTGATGCAGGGCGAGTAGGCGATGATGAGCGAGGGGCCTTCGAAGGCCTCGGCTTCGAGGAAAGCCTTGATGCACTGGTTGGGATTGGCGCCCATGGCGACCGCGGCGACGTAGACGTAGCCGTAGGACATGGCCATCCGGCCCAGGTCCTTCTTCCCGGTCTTCTTGCCCAAGGCCGCGAACTTGGCTACCGAGCCGGTCGGGGTCGCCTTGGAGGCCTGGCCGCCCGTGTTCGAATAGACCTCGGTGTCCAGGACAAGCAGGTTGACGTTCCGGTTCATGGCCAGGACGTGGTCGAGCCCTCCGTAGCCGATGTCGTAGGCCCAGCCGTCGCCGCCGATGCACCAGACGCTCTTGTCGACGAGGTAGTCGGCGAACTCCTGGGTTTTCCCCAGGGCGGCTTTGAGCTCGGGCGTCCCGGCCTTGGCCAGGGCGCCGGGGAGCGCTTTCCGGACGGCTTGGGCGGCTGCTTGGGTTTCCAGGTCGGTCTTGGCCCAGGCGGCCTTCATCTTTTCGGCGGCCTGGGCGAAATCGGGCGTCGTGCCGAGGGTGAGGGCTTTTTCGATGGCCTCGCGGAGCTGAACCCGGTGCGAATCGACGGCCAGCCGCATCCCGAACCCGTATTCGGCGTTGTCCTCGAACAGGGAGTTGGCCCAGCTTGGGCCGCGGCCGTCCTTATTCTTGCAGTAGGGCATGGTCGGGAAGGTCCCGCCGTAGATCGAGGAGCAGCCGGTCGCGTTGGCGATGATCATCCGGTCGCCGAAGAACTGGGTCGCCAGCTTGACGTAGGGCGTCTCCCCGCAGCCGGCGCAAGCGCCGCTGAACTCGAAGTAGGGCATCAGGAGCTGGCTGCCCTTGACCGTGTCGCGCCGCGTCCCGTCCGTGACGTTGGAGGGCAGGGCTTCGAAGAAAGCTTCGTTGGCGCGCTGGCCGGCTTCCCGCGCCTCTTCGATCGGCTGGAAAGCGAGCGCTTTCGTTTTGGCCAGACAGCTCTCGATGCAGCTCCCGCAGCCCTGGCAGTCTTCGACATAGACCTGGACGCGGTAGGCGAGGTCCCGGTCGTTCTTGGCGTTGGACTTGAGGGTCGCGAAGGTGGCCGGGGCTCCCTTGAGGTCGGCCGGGGCGATCTGGTTGGCCCGAATCGCGGCGTGGGGACAGACGAGCGAACACTGGTTGCACTGGATGCAGTTTTCGGGGATCCACTTGGGAACCGAGGGCGCGATTCCCCGCTTTTCGAGCCTGGTCGTGCCGGTCGGTACCCGGCCGTCGTCGGGCATCTTGGAGACGGGGATGGTATCCCCCTTGAAATGCATGATGGGATCGATGACGCCCTTGGTGAACGCGTCGGACTTGTCCGGGACGAGCTTGGGGACCGGCGCCGATTTCGTGATCTTGGACGGGACCGGGACCTGCTCGAGGGCCGCGGCCGCCCGGTCGACGGCCGCCCAGTTCATCTTGACGACCTCCTCCCCTTTTTTAATGAAGCTCTTGTGGATCGCCTTCTTGATCAGGTCGATCGACTCCTTCTCGGGCAGGACGCCGGAGATCTTGAAGAAGCAGGCCTGCATCAGGGTGTTGATCCGGCCGCCCAGGCCGAGCTCCTGCGCGATCTTGAGGGCGTCGATGTTGTAGACCTTGATCTTCTTGTCGATGATCGTCCGCTGCATGTCCTCGGTCAGGTTCTCGAAGACCTCGTCGGTCTTCCAGCTCGAATTGATCAGGAAGGTCCCTCCCTCGCGGATGCCCTCGAGGATATCGTAGCGTCCGATGTAGGACGGCTTATGGAGGGCGACGAAGGTCGGCTTATTGACGAGGTACTGGGACTGAATGGGGTTCTTCCCGAACCGAAGATGGGAGATGGTGACCCCGCCCGACTTCTTGGAGTCGTACTGGAAATAACCCTGGGCATAGAAGTCCGTATTCTCGCCGATGATCTTGATCGAGTTCTTGTTGGCGCCGACCGTTCCGTCCGAGCCGTAGCCCCAGAACTTGCAGCTGACGACGCCGGCCGGCGCGGCGTCGATCTGGGGGCCGAGGCGGAGCGAAAGGCCGGTCACGTCGTCCTCGATCCCGACCGTGAAGTCGTGCTTGCAGGCGCCGTCGAGATGGTCGTAGACGGCTTTGACCATGGTCGGGGTGAATTCCTTGGAGGACAGGCCGTAGCGGCCGCCGACGACCTTGACGTTCCGTCCCGACAGGGCCACCGCCACGTCCAGGTAAAGCGGCTCGCCCAGCGAGCCGGGCTCCTTGGTCCGGTCGAGGACGGCGATTTTCTTGACGGTCGCGGGAATGGCCGCGGCCAGGGCTTTGGCGTCGAACGGACGGTAAAGCCGGACTTTGACCGCTCCGAGCTTGGCGCCCTGTTTGTTGAGAGTGCCGATCGTTTCCTCGATGGTCTCGGAGCCGGACCCCATGGCGATGACAACCTTGTCCGCGTCCGGAGCGCCGACGTAGTCGTAGAGCTTGTAGGAACGGCCCAGCGTTTTGGCGACCTTGTCCATATAGTCCTGGACGATGCCGGGCGTAGCGTTATAGTATTTGTTGATCGTTTCCCGGCCCTGGAAGTAGACGTCGGGATTCTGCTGGCCGACTTTCATCATCGGCTTCTCGGGATTGAGGGCCTGCTCCCGCAGGTTCGCCAGGTACTGCGGCTCGAAGAGCGAAGCCAGGGTTTCGTAAGGGACGAGGTCGATCTTCTGGACCTCGCTCGAAGTTCGGAAGCCGTCGAAGAAGAACAGGAAGGGGACCTTGGACTTGAGGGACGCCAGGAAGCTCACGATGGCCAGGTCCTGGCACTCCTGGACCGAACCGGCCGCCAGCAGGGCGAATCCCGTGTTGCGGGCCGCCATGACATCGGAATGGTCGCCGAAGATCGACAGGGACTGGCAGGCGAGCGATCGGGCCGAGACGAGAAAGACGGTGGGCAGTAGCTCGCCCGCGATCTTGTGCATGTTGGGAAGCATCAGCATCAGCCCCTGGGACGCCGTGAAAGTCGTCGTCAAGGCTCCCGTCGAGAGGCTGCCGTGAACGGCGCCCGAGGCGCCCCCCTCGGACTGCATCTCGATGACGTTGACGGGGTGGCCGAAAATGTTCTTGCGGCCGTCGGCGGCCCACTGGTCCGCCATCTCCCCCATCGAGGAGGAGGGCGTGATCGGGTAAATGGCCGCTACTTCCGAATAGGCGTAGGCGACGTGTGTCGCGGCTTCGTTGCCGTCGACGGCATTAAAATGCTTGCTCATCTGTATTACTCCTTGGATGGCAGAGTCATTAAACCAAACATTTTATTATGCTCTTTTCGGGGAAATATTCAACAATAAAAACTTAAAACCCGGTCTAGTCTTTGAGCTCGGTCCGTCCTTCCAAGGATTTCTTGATGGTCACCTGGTCGGCAAAGTCGAGGTCCGAGCCGACCGGGAGCCCCATGGCCAAGCGGGTCAGCTTGGCCCCCGAATCCTTGAGAAAGCGGACGAGAAACAAGGCGGTGGCCTCGCCCTCGACCGTCGGGTTGGTGGCCAGGATGATTTCGCGGAATCGGCCGGCCTTCACCCTCTCCACGAGGCGGTCGACCCTGAGCTCGTCCGGGCCGATGCCCTTGAGCGGCGCGAAGGCGCCGAGCAGGACGTAATACCGCCCGTGGAAGACGCCGGTTTTTTCGATCGAGGCGATGTTGAAGGGCTCCTCGACGACGCACAGGACGTCGTCGCTCCGGGAGGGGTCCGTGCAGATCGAGCAGGGATCAACGTGGGTGATGTTGTTGCAGCTTGAGCAGTAGAAAACGGACCGTTTGGCGTCGCGGATGGCTTCGGCCAGCCGGTCGCCGTCCTCGGCCGGCAGGCCCAGAATGTGGAACGCGATCCGCTGGGCGGTCTTGGCGCCGATGCCGGGGATCCGGTGGAGCTCCTCGATGAGACGGTGGAGCGGCTCGGCGAACTCGAACATCAGAACAGCCCCGGGATCTTGAGGCCGGCGCCCATGCTCCCCAGCCGCCGGGCCATTTCCTCGTCGGCCTTGGCGGCTGCGTCGTGGACGGCGGCCACGATCAGATCCTGGAGCATTTCGACGTCCTCGCGGTTGACGACCTCGGGGTCCAGGCGGATCGCGACGATATTTTTATGGCCGTCCAGGGTGACCGCGACCATCCCCCCGCCGCTCGTCCCCTCGAGCCGAAGCTCGGCCAGCTCCCTCTGCATCTTATCCTGCATCTCCTTGGCTGTTTGGAGCATCTTCTGGAGTTGTCCCAGGTTCTTCATGTCAGTCCTCCTCCTCGGGTTTGGTCATGGGCTCGACGGCGACAACCTGGGCCTTGAAGGTCGCGTCGAAGGTTTTGAAAGACGGGTCGTTGAGGGCCGCCTCGATGTCGCGGGTCTTACGGATCCGGTCGCTCCCTGTGTCGCGAACCTGAGCGGGCCCGGCCGGGACGCGCTCTTGCGGCGGGGAGGCGGAGGGCGGAGGACTCGACGGCGTCTGGGGCCGCGGCGCTTCGAAATCCGGAGGGGCGGCCCGCCGCGTCTCGGCGGACGGGATGTGTTCGCGGGGCCCGGGGCCGGCCGCGTCCCGGGGAGCCGGGGTTGAAGGCCCGGGCCCGGCGACGCCCAGCTCTTTCTTAAGCCGCTCCACTTCCTCGAGCATCTCCACCAGCGGCACGATTCTCCGGAAATGGCTGAGGCGGACCAGGGCCGACTCGAAGCTGATCCGGGGGTGGGACGAAAACTTGAGGGCGGCCTCGCCCTGCTGGAGGGCGATCAGGTACCGGAGGAGGTCCTCCACGCCGGCCTTTTCGGCCTCGGCCTTGAGCAGCGCCAATTCCTCTTCGCCCAAGGGGAGGAGGTCGCGCGGGTCGGGGACGATCCGGACCAGGAGCAGGTTTCTAAAATGTTGAATGAGATCCTTGTAGAAAGCCCTGAGGTCGTACCCCCGGTCGATGACGGTCTCGACGAGCGGGAAGATCCGATCGGCGCTCTCGCCGATGATGGCCGTCGAAAACTCCAGGAGGAAGCGGCGGTCGATGACCCCCAGGATTTCCTTGAGGGCCTCATCCCCGACCTCGTTTCCGCAGAAGGCGACGGCCTGGTCGAGGAGGCTCTCGGCGTCCCGGAGGCTTCCCTCCGAGGCCTCGGCGATGAGGTGGAGCCCGGCCGTCGAGATCACGATCCCCTCCCGGGCGGCGATCGAGGCCAGATGATCGGCCATCTCCTTCTGGGCGATCTTGCGGAACTCGAAGTGCTGGCAGCGGGAGACGATCGTCAGCGGGACTTTATGGAATTCGGTCGTGGCGAAGATGAAGACGGTCGATGGAGGCGGCTCCTCGAGAGTTTTGAGAAGCGCGTTGAAGGCGGGTCCGGTGACCTGGTGGACCTCGTCTATGATGATGACCTTGGACCGGCTCTGCATGGGCTTGTAACGGACGGCCTCGCGAAGCTGGCGGATGTCGTCGATGCCGCGGTTCGAGGCGCCGTCGATCTCGAGGACGTCGAGAGCGCGATCCTCGTTGACGGCCGTGCACGACTCGCAGACATTGCAGGGCGTCGGCGTCGGGCCGTTGACGCAGTTGAGGGCCTTGGCCAGAATCCGGGCCACCGTCGTCTTCCCGACGCCCCTCATCCCGGAAAAGATATAGGCCTGGGCGATCCGGTTGGTTTTGATCGCGTTCTGGAGGGTCTGCACGATCGGTTTCTGGCCGACCACTTCCTCGAAAGTCATGGGCCTGTATTTGCGGGCGAATATTTCGTACGGCATCGGACATTGACTCCGAGTTGGAGAGTTATCTTAGCACATTTCCCGCCCAAATCAAAAAAGGGGTTTGGGCCAGGCCATCCATCTTGGAAGACCCGCTCAACTAACGTTAAATATGGGAAACGCAACGGAGCCTCTGATGAGACACAGGTCGAGCCTCCTCCAAGTCCACGCCGCCGTCGTCCTGTTCGGTCTGGCCGGGCTGTTCGGGAAATGGCTCGTCCTCGCCCCGGTCTTCATCGTTCCGGGCAGGGTTCTGTTCGGCAGCCTGGCGCTGGCCTTCGACAACTCCACCGTGCCCGGATTAGATATTCTTATCGCCCGGACGAATAACGGGCGGAAGGAGCATACGATAAAAACGTTCGCGAGGAGCTTGTTGGTGATGGGCATGACGGTCGGAGTCGTCATGGGTGCGGCCGGGGCGGCTGAGAAGAAGGTCCAGTTCTCCGTGACCATAGCTGGGCTCGTCGGGGAGGAGGAGGATGAGTTTTCCTTGATCGGTCCTGGAGCCCGGGTCGGCGCCAAAGGCCGCCATTGGACGGTTGCGGTCTCCTATCACACCGGGGGATGGCTTACCTTCGTCGGCCTGACGGCCGGCTACATTTTCTGACCCGGGCCGAGCGGCAGGCCGATACGTTTAATCAAAGCCTCATAGCGGCGGTCGGAGTGCAGTCCATCAAACCGCCGGTCGCATTTGATATAAATCAAAAAACCTGACCGCTCCTCTAAGGCTTTAGAGAGCCATTCAAAGGCCTGAGCATTTTCTCCAAGGCCAACATAGACGGCAGCGATATCATAGGCCGGAACGTAGGTTCGCTTCAACTTCTCTTGGAGTTTCTCTAAAATCTCATGAGCCTCCTTCTTTTTGCCGGCGATCCCGTAGGCGTGACCAAGAGCGCCCAGGGGCAGAGAGCCATCTTTCCAATGGCTGAGGGCGTTTTGGAACTCGTCAATGGCCTCTTTGATCATGGATTTCTGCTCATAGGCCCAGCCCAAAATGACCTGGGCCCACGCATTGTTGGGGTCCATCTGGACTCCTTTGCGGGCAAGCCCAATCGCCTCATCATAATCTGCTGTGCTGAGGCAGTGCCAGCCGAAGCATAAATTCATGTCCGCTGAAAAGGGATCGAGTTCCGAGGCGAGTTTGATCTCAGCCATTGACTCTTCCATTCTGTCCATGGCCATCAGGTAATGCGCATAAAGATGGTGAGTATAGGCGAGGCTGGGGTTGAGCTCCAGGGCTCGTTTGAATTCTTTCTCGGCCTTTGCCCAATCCAAATCATAATGGAGCCATGCCAGAGCCAAATAACTGTGGGCCTCTCCGAGAGTGTCATCCTTCTCCAGGGCCTTCAGGGCCGCTTGTTTCATTTTTAAAAAGGCCTCCCGGGGCGGAATATCGCCGAATAGACCCTTAAAAAAATATCCGTTGGCAATCTTCGTGTATGCCAGGGCGAAATCCGGGTCGAGCTTGATCGCCTGATTAAAATATTCACTATCGCCTGAATAAATCCCCTTGAGATAGACATCAAAAGCTTGGGGATTCACAGCCCTTCTTTTGGCCAACCGGAACCTCGCCTCCTCATTGAGTCTGATGCCGATCTGCCTCGTGATATCCTGGGCAATTTCGCTTTGCAGTACAAAAAAACCGCCCATGTCGCGTTCGTAGCTTTTAACCCAGAGCTGCCTGTCTTCGGCCGGATTAATCAGCCTGGCTGTGATCCGCATTTTTTCCCCCGACCTCAAGACAGAACCCTCAACCACCATGTCGGCATTAAGCTCTTTGGCAATCTGCGGCAGAGATTTTTCTGTTTTTATATACTGCATGACAGAAGTCAGCGATCTTACCCGCAGGGTGCTAATCTGTCCCAATTCGGTGATGAGATTGTCTGTCATGACCACGGCAAAATCTTTTTGTTCAGGATCTTGGGAGAGATTCTCCAGAGGCAGCACGGCCAGCGACTTCACCTGAGGAGTTCTTGCCCGGCCTGTCAAAAAGTCTCTTATTCCACCGATATTGAGAGCGAACAAAAGACCCGCCACCCCGAGGACCAAAACACTAATAGGCAGGGGTCTTTGCCACAAGCTTCGCTTTGCCCTGCGCCTGGGCTTTCCGGCGATAAGCGCCGACAGATCACCGGTCTCAACCTGGTTTAAATCAGCGAGCAGCTCCTTTGCCGACGCGTAACGGTTGGCCGGCTCTTTCTCCAGGCACTTGAAGATAATCCGCTCCAGCCCCTCAGAAATCTGGGCTCCCAGGGACCGAGGCAGTTCCGGCTGCTTGTGGAGGATCGCCTGAATAACCTCAGAAGGGGTCTCCTGAGGATACGGCCTTTTCCCCGTAGCCAGCTCAAAGAGAATGGCACCCAGGGCATGGATGTCGGTTCGCTCGTCAACTTCGCAGCCTTCCAGCTGCTCGGGCGCCATGTAGGGAAGAGTGCCCGTCAAAGCTTGTGTGCCGGTGCCGGTGAGAGTTAAAGTCTTGTCCATCGTTCCTGAAGGCCGGAAAAGCTTGGCCAGGCCAAAGTCGAGCACTTTGACCAGGCCCTTGGGCGTGACCATGATATTCCCGGGCTTAAGATCCCGGTGGATCATTCCCTGCTCATGGGCTGCTTCCAGCGCTTCTGCTGCTTGCTTTCCCACCTGGACAACTTCTGCCTCCGGCAATGCTCCTGAGAGCGACTTCTCCCCCAGCGTGACACCGGATATATATTCCATGGCCAGAAAGTCCACGTCTCTTTCGGTGTTAAAATCATGAATAATGGCGATATTGGGATGGTTGAGCTTAGAGAGAGCCATCGCTTCCCTGCGGAAGCGCTTTCTCATCTCTTCATCGGCGAGTGCCCCGGCGGGCAGAACTTTGATGGCGACATCTCTTTCCAGGCGTTCATCTCTGGCCCGATAGACAACACCCATTCCTCCAGCGCCGATTTTTTCGATGATGCGATAATGCCCGAGAGTCTGGCCTATCATGGTGATTCAGTCCTTTTTTCTCCATAGGTATTTCGTTTTCTGCTGAGCCGGTTGGAGACGCGTTTTCGCATCGATTATCCCATCTCGCCACTGGACGGAAGCATAAATCAGGGCTGGGAGCATGTCAACAGTGTCGCTTCTCGTCCCCGCTTTGAAAGGCGGGGTAGCGTCGGCGAACGGGTCAACAGATGAGCTTTCCCTTATCGTCGTCGAACTGGGAAACCTTGCCTTCGGCATCAACTAAATATGCTTTTCGATTTTGCACTTCCAACCTGACGATGATATTATATTTGAGGGTTTCTTTGGAAATCCTGGAGATATAATCCTATGAAAGACCTAAAAATATTGGTGGAAAAGCATCCTGATGGGTATGTGGCCTATCCCCTTGGCCTAAAGGGCGTAATCATCGGACAGGGCGAAACCTATGAATCTGCGCTGGCCGATGTGAAGTCCGCGATCCAGTTCCATCTGGAGAGCTTTGGCCCTGAGGCGCTGGAGATAGATCCCTCGATTTTGGAGGTCTTCATTGCGGAGACCCAAGTAGGGGGATGATGCCCAAGTTTCCTGTTGATGCGCCAATCCGAAGAGTCGTTGCGGCCCTGGAACGCCTGGGTTTTAAAGTTGTGCGGCAAGGCAACCATGTCTCGATGCTTCGCCAGAACCCTGATGGCACAACAACACCCCTGACGATTCCCGGCCACTCAATAATCAAGAAATCGACCTTGCGCGCCATTCTGACTCAATCCAGGATTTCCAGAGAAGCCTTTATGGAGGCGTTTAAGGAGTGATGTAAGAGACGTCAAGAAGGACGACAAGGCCATTCTGGACCGGATCCTCCATCATTCGACCACGATCAATATCAAGGTCAACGCTTATCGTCTCAAGAAAAAGGTCAAAGCGGGTCTCATCCGAAGACCCGAGACCGAAGACAATTAACATGGGAGGGGGGAAATTTCAATGCCCGAAGAGGGGGATTTTTCAGCGCCCATTGACACGGCCGACAAGAAACGACAGCACCTCCCGGGCGAAGATCTCCGCCAGCCTCGAGTCGTCCAAGCACGGGATCTTATGGAAGACGCCCGCTGCGTCCACGCCGCCCTCGGTCGCCAGGAAATGGATATGGGGATGAATATTAATCCGATCCCCGAAGGTCTGGATGGCCGCGATGACGCCGGGCGTAAGCGCACTCCCGGTCACAACCTTGAAATATCGGGCCAGGGCCCGAAGGGCCAAGCGGCAGAGATCCCCCAGCAGCTTACGCTTGTTGACGGGCAGAACCCCCGGGTGCGGCAGGAGAACATAACAAACCGCTCCGCACCACAATCCGAACACCGGATCCGGGCCGAGCTTCGCAGTCCTCATGAAACGGCTTCGGTTCATGAGGGCCGAGCTTCGCAGTCCTCATGAAACGGCTTCGGTTCATGAGGGCCGAGCTTCGCAGTCCTCATGAAACGGCTTCGGTTCATGAGGGCCGAGCTTCGCAGTCCTCATGAACCGGTAACGGATCATGAGGGCAAAGCCGCCGGGGAAATCAATCCAAATAACGTCATCCGGCTTTG
>Ga0315285_10001450_pt1 | contig 24998 bp, 20 predicted proteins | sample YL17G09_36_MG_FD_203698 | JGI IMG/M metagenome (GOLD analysis project Ga0315285, IMG submission 203698) | Sediment microbial communities from Yellowstone Lake, YNP, Wyoming, USA - YL17G09_36 | ecosystem: Environmental > Aquatic > Freshwater > Lake > Sediment | place: USA: Wyoming | collected... | reverse complement strand
TGAATGATTTTTCCGCGTCTGACCCATTTCATGGACTCCTTTACGGACATTGTCCGTGTGGCGACCAGCCGACTCAAGTCGGCCAATCTTTACTTAGCCACTGTCCAAAAAATGGGGGGAACTTCAGATCGAATTGCTGGTCGTTATTGCCATCATTGGAATCCTCGCGGCTATCCTTCTGCCCGCCCTGGCGCGCGCTCGTGAGGCGGCTCGCCGCGCGAGTTGTGCCAATAACCTGAAACAGGCGGGACTCGTGTTCAAAATGTACTCCAACGAGTCCAAAGGAGGGAAGTTTCCGAGCAGCGTGTATGCATCGGGAGAGAATTGTGATGGTACGGTCGCGTGGGTCTTCTTCCAGGGCAGTCAGGTGTACCCCGAGTATTTGAGCGATGCCAACGTCCTGGTATGCCCCTCATCAGCCCGCCCGAATCCGATTAACGGCAATTACGAATGGCGTGTCGGGAACGTGGCGACCGGCTCAATTGCCCCCTGCGAGTTTCAAGCCGATTCATACATCTATCTGGCTTGGGCACTGGTGCCGTCGGAGATAAGAGGAACGGCCGCCGGGAATGAGCCGGAGTTGGACAGTATCGATGCGGGCGACGTCGTGACAGCCATTGTAACCATGATTTCATTGGGTTACTGCGTCGATCCTCTGGTTGGCTTTGCGTCCGCATTAGGGGGGGTCAGGAGTGCAGCGACGCCGGCGTTGGCGTTTCCGTTCGCGGATAACGATGTGGACACGAATGCGGCGATGACCGGGTACGGGCTGACGCCGTCGGGCAGTGGTACGCTCTATCGACTTCGCGAAGGGATCGAACGATTCTTCATCACTGACATTAACAATCCCGCCAGTTCGGCGGTGGCGCAGAGCGAAATCAACGTCATGTTTGACTCGCTCTCGACCGTTGTCGCGGAGTACAATCACATACCTGGCGGCGCTAACGTCCTCTTTATGGATGGTCATGTAGAATTTGATCGCTACCCCGGTGAGTACGCAAGCAAGGTTACCGCCCTTATCACCGGCGCGAATTAGGTTTGTCAGAATTCTCCGTGAAGGACGGGTTGAGGCTCTCTCCTCAGCCCGTCCTTCTCATTGGAGCGCCGCCCGCTTGTCCGGGGACAGTTTACGCGGCGCCACGGGCCGATCTCTCGCTTGGACACGTTGAAGCAAGGCGAGCAAGACCGGCTCGAAGCGTCGGATGCCAGCCAGGCCGGAACCCACGCCGGAGGGGGAGGGCGACGACTACGAGCCCGAACAAGAGCTGGTGGTAAAGCACAAGGCGGGGCCGCCGTGCATCGGGATGCAGCGATGGGCGCACGCTGTTGGCGCACCACGGCACGATCGGGGGCGGGTGGGGTTTTGGTATGGCCGGATCGTCTCGGGGCATTGTGGCGTTACGGTGTGCTTACAAACTGACTGGCAAGAAAAGAGGCGCAAGACCTGTTTTTGTAAGTCTTGCGCCTTCAATGCTTTATATGGCGGGAGCGACGAGATTCGAACTCGCGACCTCTGCCGTGACAGGGCGTTCAAGGCCGTAATCAGTGATACCCTATTGTAGCTGCCAGTGGTAAAGCAATGTCAGTTTCACCCAATAAACACGGGGCTTCTAAGCACAGAGCCATTTTTACTGTTGACTTTCATCGGCTACCAGCGTACAATCCAAGTGAGTTTGCAGCAAGTTTGCGAGAAAATGGAGGGGTTAAGCGATGCGCGTCAAACTGACTTCGAAGCTGGTTGAAAGTCTCAAACCCCGAGAGAAACCCTACAACGTTGTGGACTCGGAACTCCGGGGCTTCCTTATCCGGGTTGAGCCCTCGGGCGTCAAGTCTTACTTCGCCCGATACCGCGTCAATGGCCGTCAAACCCAAATGAAGATCGCCGACGCCGCTGTAAAGACCCCGGCAGAGGCGAGGGACAAAGCAAAGAAGGCTATGGGCGAAGCGGTTGACGGGAAAGACCCGGCTACCGAAAAGCGAGCCCGCCGGATTCATATACTCGGGGCCTACCTTGACAAAGAATATGGGCCGAAATATCTGGCGCACAAGAAGAGCGGCGGCGCGTCCTACAAGCGGATCAAGTCTTGTTTCAAAGACTTCCTTATGCGGAAGTTGGACGATCCCACTTTGCACAACGCCCTTGTGAACTGGCGATCACGGCGACTGAGTGACGGGAAAGACCCGGCGACTGTGAACCGCGACCTCGGGACGTTGCGCACGGCTTTTTCTTGGGCTCTCGATCAAGGGCTGATAAAAGCGAACCCCATGGCGAAGATAAAACCCTTGAAGTTGGACAAGAGTCCAAAGGTTCGATACCTCGACGAGCAAGAGGAACGGCGGCTCTTGGACGCCCTCGACACGCGCGAGGAACGCAACCGCGCCGGGCGGGATAGCTTCAACCTCTGGCGCCGGGAGCGGGGCCTTGAACCCTTGCCGGACCTCCGGGCGTGCGCCTTCGCCGACTACCTCAAGCCCATGGTGCTGATATCGCTGTGTACGGGTATGAGGCGCGGGGAAGTATTCAACCTCGAATGGGCCGACGTTGACTTTGCCCGTTCGACCGTGACGGTGCGCGGCACGGTTGCCAAGACCGGAACCACCCGCCACATTCCGCTTAACGACCTGGCTATGGGAACCTTGCAGGGGTGGCGTGCGCAGACAGACGGCGCGGGCCTTGTATTTCCCGCGCATTCTCGGAAGGCAACCAAGACGCCACCCGCCGACGATACGCCGTCCTGGGTTGACGCGACACGCAAGAAAACCAAGACGCCGGGGGTGTTCGATAACGTCAACACGGCATGGCGGATGCTGCTCGACAAAGAACACGCGAACATTTCGGCTTTCAGGTGGCATGATATGCGCCACCATTTCGCCTCAAAACTGGTAATGGCCGGGGTTGACCTCAACACCGTGCGCGACCTGCTCGGGCATACCGACCTCAAGATGACGGTGAGGTATGCGCACCTTGCGCCACAAGCCAAGGCCGCAGCCGTTGCGCGGATCGTCTTCGCACAAAGCAACGTGGTAGCGTTCCAGCCGGTCACACGGCCGGAAGGCGAGCAGGACGGGCGCGCGGAATGACAACAGCGAAGGTAGGACGGGGTCATCCCGCTCACCGAATCCGGACGCTGAAACGCCTCCGGGCGGAGGGCTGTGACGCGACGCCGGAAGAGCAATTGGTGATGGCCCGGTACGTTGGCTGGGGTCTAAACGCCGGTCGAGAAGTGCAGCACCCTTTGTGGTGGTCGCAGTTGCTGAGTGATTGGCTGATTTTGTAAGCAATGGCTGTCTAGCACGAGGTCCCACACGCCACACACTTTCCGTATGTGCAACAAGCAGTTGGGTGCTCATGGCATGCAAGGCTCATAACAACAGTATGTTGCAAAACTCTTGACGCTCTTCAGGATCCCTTGTAAGGGCAGAATAAGGCCCGGCATGAATTGGATGCGAGGGGAAAACCGGTATGCGGGCAAAGATGTGGAAAGGGATTCATATTCAGTCCAGGAGGCCGCAGTCTCCCTGCATCCGCTTGGCGCGTGAGCGGCCGAAATAACACTCGTCGCGCACGGACATTCAGAATCACGACCGAAATCACCCCCTGGACGTGTGCTCGACAGTTTCCCTCGCAAGGATTTGAGCTCCGTTCGAGCTCCCTGACCTTACGGCGGTCTTTGTTCTTGATATCAACGGCCAGGAGGGGTTGTGTCAGTTAGCCGAGGTTTTTTGTCACGAGCCGCTCAAGGCCAAGGCGTAGTACCACTCGGAAGGCTTCGAAGGCGATGGCCAGTGACAACTTCGAACTTCCCTGGCGCCGTTCATAGAAAATGATGGGGAAATCCAGGAGCTTATACCCCTTCTGCCACGCGCGAAAACTCGTTTCCACCTGGAAGACATAGCCGTTAGAACGTATTTGCTCAAGTCCAATATTCTCCAAGACGTGCCGGTGGTAACATTTGAACCCGGACGTACAGTCCGTTAGAGGCATTCCGGTAACGGTGCGGGCAAAGGTAGTGCCGAGCTTGCTCACGATAAGCCGGTGTAGAGGCCAATTGACGATGCTGATCCCGCTGACGTAACGTGAGGCTACAACGACGTCCGCTGCATCGGCAGCTTTGATCATCTGCGGCAGGTACTTGGGATCATGTGAAAAATCCGCATCCATCTGGACAAACAGGCTGGCATTTGGCCATTGAAGGAGAGCGTGCTTATAGCCGGCAATGTATGCAGCGCCAAGGCCTTCCTTTTTCTTGCGGGAAAGAACGGAGATGTGGGCGGGATCTTTGTCCGCGCATTCCTCAGCTATTTGCCCGGTTCCGTCCGGCGACTTGTCGTCCACGATCAAAATATGTGCTTCGGGAAGAATCTCTAAAACTGCCGGCAACAGGCTTTCGACATTCTCGCGCTCATTATAGGTCGGTATAACAATGATAACAGACGGTTCCTCAGACATTGCTGGTTCTTTCCTTGTCTTCTGGGAGTGATGGAAAGCTGCTTCCTTGCGTGCCAACTGTTGTTTTCAATCTCCCCCTGTAGGTGAATAGAAGGGGCAACACCGGAATCCCCAGAACGGCCGGCCCAATCACACCAATAGCATGAGAGACCAATGCAAACGCAAGGCGTTGATCATAGGGAATGTCAGGCGCGAATGCAGAGAGAACCAAAACGCAAACTACGTGATACGTTCCAAGCCCCGCAGGCGTAATGGGTAAGAGCAGAACCAAGTTTACGGCGCCAGTAAGAATGACAGCGCAAATAACGGCCTGACCCAGAGGAAGCCCCAAGTCCAGCAAGAGGGGGATGGGTGCCGCCATGAACAGAAGCCAGCAAGAGACTGCTAATACCTGAGCCCAAACAAGCCTATACAGATGCGCAACAGCGGCCGCAAGTCCCTCTGAAAAAGGATCAACAAACCTAGAAAATAAGATGCCTATTTTCGGCAAGTATCTGTTAAGGACCTTTCCACTCGTTGACCGGCCGTGGAAACACATGAGAACAAGAAAGCACGCGACTAAGACAACGACAAACGCGACTACTCGAGCTGAATTAAGACCATCCACCAAGGGAGCTGCCGCTGGTAAACCCGCAGCCAAAACACTCGCCGAAACAACGATCAGGAACACTACGATCATGTCTTGTAGCCGGATAAGTACAACAGATGCAAGGACAGTACTAAAAGGTAAGCGGGCAGTGGCTGAAAGGTGGTAAGTCTTGAACAAATCTCCTCCACCCATAGGAAACAAGCTGTTCCCGATATATCCGAGAAGCAGGGACTGCAACACCCGGAATGGCTTGACAGTTTTGTTTTTCGGCAGCAACACGTGCCACTGTATGACTCGCAAGGGAACAGTGAAATCAATGAACAACATCATGAGGGCCATAGCCGCCAAACGAAAATCGCGCATGTGCGTAACTACTGACACTGCACCGGCCCGTAGAAGAAGACACAGAAGGATGAGCAAAGACAAGGAGAGTCCAATAAGCAGCCGATAGACCTGATTGTCTAGATGCCTTTTGTTAAGACTCATCGCTTCACCAACTCCCTAACGGAAGGACGTGACACAAAAATAAAATAGAACTTCGGCCTTCTTTCGACTCCACGGTAAGTCAGCACCACAGCCCCCCAAAACCAAAATCGGGAAATGCAACCTTTTTTGGCAACAACATGAACTATGGTACTATACGATGTAGGGCGCTAGACGGCAAGGATTTTTTGATGATGGTTTCCCTCCTGAGGGCATGGCGAGGGAAAGTCATTTTGCGCTTGAACTGAGACATGTATGTCGAAGAGACTTCTGCTTTTGAACTGGCGGGACCTCTACAATCCATTAGCGGGAGGTGCCGAGGTCCATATCTGGGAAGTCTTTGGCAGGTTTTCAGCAGACTGGGAAACTTACGCCATTTGCTCCGGTTTTCCAGGGGCACCAAGAGAAGAAACGATAGGCAACATACGTGTCTTGAGGTGCGGAGGCAATTATAGCTATCCAGCGTGTTTGCCTAGTGCTTATCGGGAACTAGCGGCAAGAGCCAAGCCAGATATTGTGATTGATTTCCTGAACAAGCTTCCCCTTATGACGCCGCTCTTTGTGCGAGAGAAATTGGTCTGCTTTGTACATCATTTGTTTGGAGAGGCAGCGGAGTGGGAGACCAACTGGCTGGCCGCCAGCGCTCTGAGAACTGCAGAACGGCTGGTTCCTTCGATTTATCGGACGACCCCATTCATTGTGGGTTCCGAAAGTACGGGCCTGGAACTCGCTAGGCTCGGAGTGGGTAAGAGCAGAATCCACTTAGTTCCATATGGCGTAGATGTCTGTAAATACTCGCCTGGACAGAAAGCTCCTGAACCGATGCTCCTCTATTTGGGAAGGGTAAAGAGGTACAAGGGCATTGACGATCTGTTGTCTATTCTCCCCAATCTTCTACAGATTTGGCCAAACCTGACAGTGGTTGTTGCGGGAGATGGGGATTACCTGGAAACCGTGAAACGGCACGTGACAGAGCTGAACCTGAGCGGGCACGTAACATGCCTTGGCCACGTCTCGGAAGAGGAAAAAGTTGAGTTGTATCGGAAAGCGTGGCTGCTGTTCTTTCTGTCTGCAAAAGAAGGCTATGGCCTTACGGTAGCTGAATCTGCTCTGTGTGGCACGCCTACGGTTGCTTATGACGTTCCTGGACTGCGAGATGCTATTCGCGAGGGTGAGACAGGCGCCTTGGTTCCATATAGAGACCTGCAGGCACTGGAAAGGAGACTTGCGGAGCTTCTTGCAAACAATGATCCCCGCACAAGACTCGGCGAAAAAGCCTTAATCCGGTTCAGAGAATCCTCATGGGACAAAACCAGCGCTGAAACCGAACGGTTTTTGGAAGGGCTGCTGTGAGACTAATGATCTTTCAGTATTTGTTTCTGCACCGGAAGAGAATCAAGAAAGCAGCGGTAACTGCCGAGCACCGCTAATAACGGTGAAGATTTCGATCCGAGAGAGTAGCAGTCCGTGGATTCGGCAAGCCAGAATCAAGCCGGCAACAGATTTTAAGGCACTCTCAGCCCCTCTCCCTCGTCGGACTGTAGTCATGAGTTGGCCTTTTGCCTGCGGAAATGGTAGTAGGAATGAGCACCCAAATAAGCGATGAGAAGCCAGGCAGGGATGGCAATTGCGAGACCTAAGTAGAAGTCCCAAGGGCGGTACCATAGATGGATCTCATGCTCACCTGCAGGCACAGAGATGCCCAGAAAATTGTAATTGACCCGCCGTGCTGATGTGGAGTTTCCGTTGTCGGTAGCCCGCCAGTCTGGATGCCAGACCTCAGAGAAAACAACTATCCCTGGCTTATCGGTGGAGACCTTAACCGCGAGATCTGCCGGTGCTGTGCGAGTTGCTTTCAATTCGGCAAAAGATGCCCCACCATCGATAGGTGCATCTTCTACCAGACATTTCGTGCGTGGATCGAATAAGCATAGCTCGTCCAGAACAGCAGAACCAGGCTTGGGTGTTTCTCCAGCGCTTACAAGCCATGCTCGCGGCAAAGCCGTTTTCCGCTGGTACAAATACCGTGTATCCATAAACTCACCGGGAGGTGTCTCCATAACCTTCTCATAATCCGGCCCCAAGTCCGGCTCGAAAGCGATGAGGTACTTGACATTCATCAGGTCAAGAATGTTTGGACACGTAATTTCGTTGGGTCCGTGCATATATTGTTCAGTAACGCTGGACTGGTCCGTTTTCCATATCTTTTTGTAGAGTTGCAGATGCCGTTGATAAATCCCAGGATGGTAACCAGTGATTAACTCCAGACCGTACCTTGCCGCAATATGCTGCTCAATGCTTTGGGTTGGATCATAGATGCGGAAAGGCTCTTCCTTCTGTTTGTCCGCAAGAAACTCCGCCACGGCTAATCGCGGCAAGACTTGTCGCGGATCAATGACATTCACCACGGGTCGCCAGACCAGAAGAAGATCCGCGGTCAAAATCATGACCAGCGCTAAGCGCCACCACGAGTCACGAAACATGCCTGAAACCCACAGAAACGAAAGGATGGTAGCCGCCAAGGTAAAAATGAGCGGCCACCAAAATCCTTTTGTGGGCCCTTGAGAACGATAGATAATTAGACCCCCAATAAGTATCACTTCAAACAGGATGCCAAAAACAGCCGGTACGAGCCATTTGTTCTTGACCGATACCCCGTGCGTTACTATAAGCCCCGCCAAAACAGCCAACGTGAAGTTGCTATAGAAGAAAAGCCGCCCAGGGCAGCGGAAGAAGGAAAATCCAGGGACTAGTTTGTAGGCCAACCAGAAGAATGGGCTGTTTTCTCCCAAGGCCACGATTATCGCCAGGAGGGCCAAAAACGCAAGGGTCGTTATTCCCCGGATATGTCTTATGGATGCAAAGGCGGCAACTGCCAGCCCGATGGTGAGGATGCCGGGGTAACTGCTGGTTTCCCAAAAGAACTTGTGCACGGGGTCTGGCGCAAGCACTTGAGGAACCGGTACTCCAAGGTTAGGCCAGACGAATCGCAACAGATCGACAAAGGAGGCGCTGTTCTGTGCTGCAAAAGCGAACTCGGTGGCTTGGGCACGGGCGCCAAGAAGCAAGGTCTGACGCACGATTGGAATCCACCAAGGCGCCGCCAATACTGCAAACAAGACTAGCCCGGAGCACGCCCAAAGAACAGAGCGGGCCGTCGAGTTTGCGCCCTGTTCTTCATAGTTGGACAGGCACCACAAGAGGGTGTAACCTGATAAGAAAAGTAGATGCCAATACAGGATTTGAACGCTTCCACCGAAGGCGGCGAGCGTGATCGTAACGGCGAGTGTTGCTGCTGTTGATGGCCGCGGCGTCTTGAGCACCCGCTCTAATGCCCACATAATCCACGGCAGCATCAACATGGTTGAAAGAAGTTCTACGTGCCCCGCGAAAACATGAGCGGCGGTCTTGCCTCCAAATGCAAAGGCGATGGCTGCCACTAACGCGCCCGTGGCATCGCAGGTCTTTTGGCGTGCATAAAGAAACATGCCCCAAGCGCCAATTAACACCATCCACCAAAGGAAATAACCGAAAAGAGATGGCGCAGGGATAAGCCAAAACACAGCGGCAAACGGATTCAGAAGTGCCGGCAGGGGGTCGCCCACGATCGACTTTCCGCAGAATACAGTCGGGTCCCATAGGGGAAAATGACCCCACTCCCAAAGACTTCGCCACTGGACCTCTTTATACTCGATGTGCGCGCGCACGATGTCGCTTGCCCAAAACATTCTGTTGGGGTGAAGAAAGACGGGCGAGAAGAGGCCAATGGCTATTGCAGCCAGCAAGGCAAAATTCGCGGCGGTGGACTGAGGCCATCTACCCGGCGATTGCAGATTCTCTTTTGAGCTATTGTTCCTCATATGCTTTTTGGAAGTTCTTGTCTTTGTTTCAGAAGTGCGAGAACATGATCCGCCACAAGATCAGGTGTCAAATCTTCCAGACATGAAAACCTCCTACACTTACATCTCAAGTGTCGGGGCGAGTAGTAGAACCAAGGTTGGCATGGCAACCCAAGGCTTAGGTCGTCGCAGGAAACGTGCGCCATACGTACCCACGCCGCACTCGTTGGCCCAAAAATGCCTGTCGTCGGAACTCCGAGTGCACGGCTTAAGTGCAGGAGAGCGGAATCGTTAGCAATGACATGGGAGCACTGGGCAATCAGCCCGCACGTGTGCAGAATGTCGGGTGGATGAGGAACAAACGCCCCAGGACCGATGCCTTGAGCAATCTGCAGTTTCAGTTGGTCTTCTTCCGGGCCTCCAAACAGTACGATGGCCGCTCCTATTTCCCGCACCAACTTCTTACCCGCTTTGACATAGTTTTCCGGCGGCCACCGTTTATGCAGATGGTTCTTGGCAGTACTCCCACCGGGGTGGAAACCTATAAGCAATTGATCAGTCAACTTATGTTCTATAACCCATTCTCGAGCGTACTTTATATGGTGGGCCTGAAGCGGTAGCCTTATCGACAAATCTCGATTCTTTTTGGCCGTCAGCAACTCCGTCAACCGCAGATTTTCTTCAATATTGGTGAAGCTGTTGTCCTCTCGTACAACAAGGTTCTTGAGCCAATTGCCGCACAGGACATCCAGGTGCTGGTACCGATGCCCCAGTCTGAATCGGGCTCCTATCAGGAATGCTATGAGGTTATACTCCAGGCGATTCGAAGGATATGTCATAAAGATCAAATCAAAGTTGCGTTGCCGGAATTGCCTTAGAAAGACCAACGATCTCAAGAAACCCTCATGTAGAAAATCAAAGTTCACGACTTCATCAATGAAAGAGAACTGCTGCAGGACATCGGCTGCCCCGCGAAACATTGTGAGCGCAAACAAGGTCGATCCGGGAAATCCTTCTTTCAGTGCACGCACTGCCGGTATGGCAAACACCGAGTCGCCGATTCCCGGCAAGCAGAATGCAAGGATTTTCCTGATCCCCTCGACTGGTCCCCGATCTTGCATAAATTTGCCTTATGCTCTTTTCCAGCGTATAAGACAACAGGTCTATAGATCAAGCATTTTCTTAGGGGATACGTTCCTGTGGCTGCAATCATACGAGTTCTCGCCGTCTCTTCGATGGCGTCTTGTCTGCTCCTTCTTGCTTCGGGTTGCTCGGGAAGTCCAGACTTAGTCGGCAAAGATCAGCTTGCACAAGACCCACCAACGCAGGTTCGATGTCTATTAGCACCCGCCGAATTGGATTTTGGACTCGTCTTCTCCGGAGATACGAACGAGAGGCTTGTTCAGATAAAGAATACTGGAGCCACACCACTGTCAATCCTATCTGCCAAAAGCACATGTGGTTGCATCGCGGTCGAGGTGGGCGAGAAAGAAGTCGCTCCCCAGTCCAGCGCAGATGTCAGGATTTGGCTCGCCCTTGAGAATTACAGCCCAGAGGCCGTAGACGGCAGCGTTATCCTGGAAACCAATGATCCCGCAACTCCGCGACAGGAAATCACGGTAACTGCTAAGCTGCAACCGGAACTGGTTGTCGAACCGGGGATGCTGGACTTTGGCAGAGTGAGAAGAGGACAGGCGTATTCGCAGACGTTGCTGGTGCGCCAAAACGGCCGCAGAAAACTTGAAATCACAGGTGTCGATTCATCGCCAGGTATTACGGCCACATGCAAAGCCGTTGAAACCCCAGATGCGGCAGAAGACTCGCCAAAAGCTTATGAAATAGACGTAACTCTGGAACCTGCACTAGAGAAGGGCACGTTTTCAGGTCGCCTGACTCTTTTCACTAACATTGCACGCGCGTCCAAATTGCCCGTCGAGGTAAGGGCTGAATTCGTCGGGATTGAATACTCGATCACGCCATCATTGTTTGTTTTTGGTCCCATTTCGCCTGGCGCCGACGCCGGACTTATTACGGTCACTGGCGCGGGGGCTCTGGAAATCGCCCGCGCTGAAAGTACTATCCCTGACCTGCAAGCGAATGTGTTTTCAGTGGAACCTGGCAGAATCTACGAGATTAGATTCACGGCGGCCGAAAGCGCAAACGTCGGCACAAAGGTGGGCAAGCTTATCCTGGGGCTCAGGGAAGGGCAGCTTTCGGAGACGTGTAGCGTGAACATATACGGAAGAGTTGCGCGCGTTGCGGAATCCAAAGCAACGGATTGAACGCTGGAGCGGTTTCGTCCATAGGGCAGCCGTACACCTTTGGTCCACTGCCTATGGAAACGCCAGTAGCGCCTAGATATCTGCCCCATAAGTCCTTCTTCATCAAGCTTTTATATTGTCCATGCCATGCATGGCCGAAATTCTTCTTGACAGTGTCCCATTCTCCTGTGTAATATACAATTAAGTAGGGGAAGTACGCGTGTAATCAAATGTGGGGGTATTTGTGCCATGCGATATCCGCTGTTCATCCGCGTAATAACGATTCTGTGTCTGCTGAGTTTCCTTCCTCCTGCCGTGGGTGCGGACATGCTGCTCAGGGCGATTCCGCCCGCGCCACACCAACAGGCGGCGGATTCCGCCCGTCCCGAGAAGGCGAAGCCCGCGCCGGCGCTGCTCAATGTCTTGACTAAGGCCGACGCGACTCCTGTTCCGGCACCGTCCGAGACTCTTGTCGGCTCAGGTAATAGGGCATCGGGCTCAGACGGAACGGCAGGCCAAACCGACCTTCAGGTAGCTACCGTGCCAGCTCCGCTCAGGGTAGCGCCTCCCTCCGGAAGACCCGTGAAACCAGCGTTGCCTTCTGCGGAGATGGTGCTCGCGAAGTTGGCCCCTGCCAAAGCAGCCAGCAAGGCTCTGCCGAAACCGCAACCGGCAAGCAAGGCAAAGCAGATCAAGGTCGCTGCCACGTCGCTGAGCCTTGAAGCGCTGAGACAGGCCAAAGGCGGACAGGATGTGGCGGCGATACTGGCCACGGCGGACGCTCTGGCAAACGAGGGCAACAACGTAGAGGCCGCTTTCTACTACTGGGTAGTATTGGATGAGTATCCGCGGACGTCGTTTGCCGTAACGGCTAATGCGGGCCTTACGGTCATAGCGGAACGTCTAAAGAGTGGCGAGGTGACTTCGGAGGAACTGGTAGCGTTTGAGGAACAACTCCCGCCTTTTGACTCCCTGCAATCTACTGAAAGCCGTTACACCTTGGTGGATTTTATCCACACCAAGGGCCTGATAGCGAGGGATCTTGGGGACCTTGAAACGGCGGCGGGCTACCACCGTCAGTGTCAGGAGATGGCATGGCGGACTATCGTGCTTGATCCCGAACATCCGCTTCAGATGGACGTAGTGATGCTGTATTTCGAGTCGGGCGAGGCTCTGGGGTATGACGCAGCCATGGATGCGGCGCGCCAGTTGGAAACCCTGATACGGGACCTTAAGCCGTGCGCGTCAACACTGGCTGCTCGGTTCATGTTGGGGGGTCATTTTCACCGGCGCGAGTACAATCCCGGGATGGGTTACCTGCACTACTTTGACTTGGCGGGAGAGGCCAAGCTCGGTTTCGTAGAGGCGGCTGTGAAGGATCCCAGCGTGTTCCCATGGGTGAAGGCATGGATGGAGTACTCGATAGCCCATGCGCAGTTCAACATTGGCCGGCTCGAGGATGCCTTGGCGCAGTATGAGAAGGTCATCACCCAGTACCCGGACTCTGGCGAGGTGTTTCACCTGGCATCGTATTCCAAGGCCTTTGTGATCGACACTCTAAACAGTGCTGACCCCGCTGTAGGGCTTGGTGCGTTCGAGGACTACCTGAGCGCTTACCCTGACGGGCAGTATGCGGATGCGGCATTGTACGCACTGGGGCACATTTACTACCGGTCCGGGCAGTACGCGGACGCGGCAGCCATTTTCAGTGAGGTGATACAGTCGTTTCCGGATACGCTAGCCGCCCGGGTCGCGGAAGATACGTTGAATTACATTCTGGAAAACGTGTGGCAGCCGGAAGAGGCCGATGCGGAAGGCCTTTCAACAGATGTAGCGCAAATGTGCGGTCCCGCAGCGTTGGCAAAGCTCCTGGCACTTAAGCAGATCGAAGTGAGCGTGGAGGAACTGGCAAGATCCGCAGGAACGGACAGTTCCGGGACGACCATGCTCGGGTTGGTGAAAGCGGCGCAGGAAAAGGGCGTCGGCCTGACCGGCGTGGAAGCCCGGGAGTTGCGCGAGCTTCAGGCGCCGTTCATCGCCTTTGTGCGGGATGACCACTTCTTGCTGGTCAGAGAGATACTGGAAAACGGAGTCGTAGTCGAGGACATTAACCAGCCGGAAAGGCGGATGTCCCCCCAGGAATTTGCGGCCATATGGGACGGAAAAGCCCTCGTAATCAGCGGCGGCCAGCAAGTTGCGCGGGTGTTGGACGATGGGTCGCTGAAAGGTGCTCGCGGCGGCACGCAGATCTATCCGCCGTTTGCCAACGACCAACCCGTCGAATGCAAGAACCAGGATCCACCGGACTGTGAAGACAAAGACTGTGAGGCGTGTGACCCGCCCGGCGATGGCTGCGGCCCGTCACCTCCTTCTCCCCCGACCACGCCGCCAGGACATCCTCCCATTCCGCCCTGTCCACCGTTTGCCACGTGTGCTCTCACGGATTTCACCGGTCCCGATACTCCGCCTTCCGGTCCGTCTGGCCCCGGCTGCGAGGGCGGCCCGTCTCCCGGAGGCGAATTTCCCCAGAGTCCCGGTGGGCCGGGCCCGATGGTCTCTAATCTGGCGGCGCCGACCCCTGGCGCCTCGATGGGCCACAGTGCCGTGCAGGTGTTCAATACGGCCCAAAGCATGGACAAAGTGGACGTTAAGGTTCACACCCGCGGAGGGATGCGGCTCAGCTTCTCGCGCAACTATTTCAATGGCTGGGGGTATCATCGTGGCGAGGCCACAACCACCAAGGCATGGGGAGACAACATCGGTCACGGCTGGGTGCATGGCTACAACATGCACTTGAGGACCTCCGCATCTACGGAAGAGAATGGAGCCCCTTCTTTGGTGATCTACTGGGATCACCGCGGAGCCCCCAGCTACTACGAGTATGATTCAAGAGTCACCGTGGGCGGGACCCAGTACGACAAGTACTACGTTACCTCTCAGAACTCGACCGGAGAGCTGGGTAATGTGCTCTGGCGAAAGGTCAGCGACGGCACTTTCACGCTGGACCTTTCCCGGGGTTCGAAGTACGGTTTCTCCGCACCAACGGCTGACGCTGACCGGACCGCGCGCCTGCTGTGGATAAAAGACGAGGGCGACAACCAGTTGACCTTGGCGTACGACAGTTCAGACATGAGCCTTGCCAAGTTGACAAAGGTCACGGGACCGTCCGGCGATGACCGCTATCTCCAGTTCGCCTACCAAGGCGGCACACCCAACAGGATCACTAAAGTTGAACTAAAGACGCCGTCCTCGACGCTTTACACCGTCCAATATGCCGTTAACAATACGAACGGCAACCTCACCAAGGTGACGGACAACGATGGGCAGGATGTCCAGTACCGTTACGGCTTTGATGCCCACGGCGGCCGCTGGATTTCCACAATACAAGACAAGCTAAGTAATCAAACTACGTTCACCTGTGAATACGGCGAGACCTCGTGGGGCTGGCAGTCCACCAAACTTACGATGACGAACCCCAACGGTTTGGAGACCGTCTATGCGCGCGACAATTACATGAACCAATACAGCACCGAGGCCACGGTAACCAACTCTTACCAAGGCACAGCGCTGCGCAAGTTCAAGTATGTGTATGGCTGCGAAGGCTATTACGTCGGAGCCTACCAGTTTTACGAAGACCCCTCGAACCCGGCCTCAACGAAGAGTTGGTACTACGAGTACAAGAACGACCGTGATTTGACCAAGGTCATGCGGCCGGACGGCAACACTTACGCGACCTACACCTACACCAGCAAGGGCCGCCTGTCCACGATTCGCGGAAAGGACGGCATCGGGCCAACGTGGAGCTATGCGGCTGACGGCTTGTCGCCTACCAAGCGCACGGACCCTGATGGAACGGAAACTCGCTACTATTACGACGCGAACAACCGGCTCATCAGCATGACGCACCCGGCCCTCGGCGCAGCGGGGTACCAGCGCGCGTATGACGCGTACGGGCAGCTTACACGGGCAACCGACCCCCTTGGCAAATACGCCACGTTTGCCTATGACGCCAGAGGCAATCCGACTGCAACCACGGACCCGAACAGCGCGACGATAACGATGTACTACGACGATCTCGGCCGCGCGACACGGGTCACCGACGCCCGCGGCAAAGACACTTACTATTACTATGCCTATGCCTGCGGGGGCTGCGGCGGGGGCGGCAAGCTAACCAAGGTGAAGGACGCACTGAACAACGAGACCGAATACGCCTACGACACCGGCGGCCGCCTCACAAAGGTAATCGACGCGCTCGACCAGGAAACGGACTACGCATACGACGAGATGGATCACGTGACAACGGTGACTTCGCCCTCAGGCAGCGGGAATACAATGACGATCACGTACGACAAGCTGGGTCAAGTCATCACCAAGCAGGACTTCGAGGGCAAAAACACGGTCTTTGGGATCGATTACATGGGGCGCGTGACCAGGGTAACCGATGCCGTGGGCAGCAGCGTGCAATATGCCTATAACGACTCCGGAAACTTGTCCACCATCACGGATGGGAATGGCCGCGCCACGACGCTCGAGTATGACGGCAACTACCGGCTGACGCGGAAGTGCTATCCCGAATCCAAGTACACCCGGTACTTCTACGATTCGATAGGGCGGGGTACGAAAGCCGGGGCCGGATCTAACGGCACGCTCGAGCCCAAGGAGTACTTCTTCAGCGGAACCACGGGCCTCGTCACGAAGATACTCTACACCAACACGTACTACTCGAACTATGTCGAGTACGGTTACGACGGCTTGGCGCGTGCAACGCGCGTAAATGACTGGATGTGCGGCCAGAACAATGATTACAGCCAGTACTTCGAGTACGACGACGGCGGCCGTTTGACGCGCTACCGGGATTTCGACGACAACCCGGCCGGCACCCGCCATTACGCGCAGTATACATACGACGTGGCGGGCCATGTAATCACCATGAGAGACTACGGCGGCTACAATACCGTCTATACGTACACGGACACGGGCCAGGTAAGCACGGTGAAGGCGCCGGATACCAGCAAGGTGTGGGATTACGACTACAACGCCCTGGGCCAAGTTACGCAAGTGTCTCTGCCAAATGGCATGACCTCCCAGTATGGGTACGATGGCCGGAACCGGTTGACGGCCATCGACCACAAGGACGGCGCCACGGTGCTGGATGGTTTCGCCTATGCCCTGGACAAGGTGGGCAACATCACCAAGACGACGCACCAGGATGATGCCTATTGGGACTATGGGTACGATGGCCGGTACCGGCTCACCTCGGCCTCGCGAAAGAACAGCGGGGATACCATTCAGGCCGACTACCAGTACACGTACGACGCGGGGGACAACCTGCTGACCAAGGCCGAGCCGTTCAGTGACGACTTCAATGACGGAGATTACACAGGCTGGGGCGTGTCAGCGGGCACGTGGGATGCTTCAAACCACTACCTGACCTGTACGACTGCCACCGGCACACTCACGAAACAAAACTCCGATGCCAGTTGCGATCTCTGGTTCTCGTATTACGACGGTGATACCTCAAGCGCATCCTATAACTGCAAGATCTACCTCCGCCAGTACGGATCTGACTATCTCCATCTGACAATCGTTCAGGGTAGGATGGAGCTCTATGAGCATCTTGACGGGCGCTGCGATGAGGAGGATATAGACACAGTCCTGGATACAAACAGCAACGCGACGACCTCACAGGGGGTCTGGTACGATGTGCGCGTGCATTACCATGGGGCTAATATTACCGTCTGGCGCGCCCAGCGAGGAAGCGGCAATATGATGTCGCAAGTGTTGACCACTTCCAGCGCCACGCTGAATTCAACATCTTATTTGACAATCAAAACCAACGGTTCCTGGCGGTTCGACGACCTCCGTTTGGTCTCCGGCAGCATGTCCACGGCAACGACTTTTGTGTACAATGCAGCCAACGAAATGACGAAGACGACCACAGGCGGCGTGGATACGTTGTATACCTATAACGACTGGGGCCGTATCGTCACCAAGGCGCAGGGCGATCACCTGGCCGCGTATCGGTACCGGTTCGGGGACAAGATGTCGCGGATCGATTCCAATTTCCCGGACGAGGCGGCGTACGTGGTCATAATGTATGACGGATTGGGCAAACGGCGGTACAAGTCCGTCAGCGGCACGCCCAACAGCACGACGTACTGGTGGCGGTGGGGCGCGGGTTGGAACGTGGTCAACGAATACACCGACGTCGAAAGCACATGGGACTGGGACCCCGAGAACCTGACTGCGACGTACGTACCTGATCCCGCCGGCATGGGCTCAATGGCAGAGATCGCGGGTGCGGACCCGTCCTCCGGCGCGTATCGTTATTATTTCGAGGACAACCTCGGCTCTGTGCGCCGTGTCCGGGCCCAAGACAAGAGTTCGCTGGCCCAGTACGAGTACACGCCTTACGGCGACGCCTACTCCCAATCCGGCCTCGCCCTCAACCGCGGCTTCACCGGCCACAAGTGGGATTCCGAAATCGCCATGTATTGGGCCCCCTACCGCCACTACCTCCCCGCCCAAGCCCGCTGGCTCACGCGCGACCCGCTGGGTATGGTAGACGGGCCGAATGTGTATCTCTACGTAAGATGCAGTCCGCTGTATTATGTAGATAGTCTTGGGGATATTACGAACCCATGCAATAATGGCTTGGACAAAGCGAGAGAGCGAGACCCAGATTTTGACAAAAAGAACGACAAATACAAGCATTGTGCAGTAGGCTGTCACCTGGCCCAGATGTATGGTAGAATGATGGCGCTTGCTTGCGCTTCAGGGAAAGAAGCCAAAGACCTGTGCGATTTCAACCCAGGCACGAATCCAGAATGGGCAGACTGGATAGCGAGTATGATTGGGGCGGAGTTGGGGAAAAAGCAGCCCGGGGTAAGCTGCGAAAAGCTATGTGAGCTGCGCTATGATCCCGACACGGGAGAACCTGTGCCGTAGCCAAGGGAATGATTATTCTATGCGTCAACGAATCAAAGGGATTCTGGGCCTGGGCGGACTGTGCATACTGGTATTGAGCTGCTCCGACGAACGTGCTCTGCTCATTCTTCCCGATAGCGTGATAGAGATTCCGGAACTTACCGTAACGGGTTCGTGCGGTGCCGATCCGCTAGGGGGCGAAGGAGGAAAGGGATATCTGTTTACCCTAAGTAACATCTCACCCGTCTGTCTCCATCGATGTATCTTGGAGGTGAACGATGCGTATACTGCTGGACTGGAAAAAGTCGAGGTGTATGAAGGATTTTGGGGCGGAAACGTGGTCCGGAACGATTCTGACATTCCTTCTGGCGCTAAGATCAATCTCGTTTTCAGTCATGACAATAATAACAACCTGGTTTTTCGTAACGAGAAAGGCGATATGCTGCCTAGAGATTGCGGGATAACAACTTTGAGCATACATACGGAAGAAGGTACTAATCGATGGACCTTCACCGATGTTGGCTGAGTGTGTTGATTGCGGCGTTGCTGCAATACTCGCCGAAATCGGAGCAAAATAGAGGGAAAACTGAGGGTGGTAACCGATTTGGGTCGGTTCGACGACTTCCGGCTTGTGTCGGACAGCGCGTTCACCACGACGACATACGCCTACAACGCCGCCAATGAGCAGACGAAGATGACCTCCGGCAAGACCGGCTCAGCCGGGAGCGACACCACATTCACGTACGACGCCTGGGGCCGTACCGTCACCAAGACGCAAGGCGATCACCTGGCCGCGTATCGGTACCGGTTCGGGGACAAGATGACGGTGATCCAGTCCAATTTCCCGGACGAGGCGGTGAGCGTGTACATGATGTATGACGGATTGGGCAAACGGCGCTACAAGTACGTCAGCGGCACGCCCAACAGCACGACGTACTGGTGGCGGTGGGGCGCGGGTTGGAACGTGGTCAACGAATACACCGACGTCGAGAGCACGTGGGACTGGGACCCGGAGAACCTGACGGCGACATACGTACCTGATCCCGCCGGCATGGGCTTAATGGCAGAGATCACGGGTGCGGATCCGTCCTCCGGCGCGTATCGTTACTATTTCGAGGACAACCTCGGTTCTGTACGCCGTGTCCGGGCTCAAGACAAGAGTTCGCTGGCTCAGTACGAATACACGCCTTACGGCGACGCCTACTCCCAATCCGGCCTCGCTCTCAACCGCGGCTTCACCGGCCACAAGTGGGATTCCGAAATCGCCATGTACTGGGCCCCCTACCGCCACTACCTGCCCGCCCAAGCCCGCTGGCTCACCAGAGACCCACTGGGTATTCTGGACGGGCCGAATGTGTATGGTTACGCAAGGCAAAACCCGGTCGTCTATTTTGACCCAACCGGCGAACAGGTACCTGTATGGCTGCTAACCTTCATCGCTCACTTGGTTGCCGCGGGAGTAATAGGGTATTGGTGCGGACAGTGTATGTCTGATGCCGCGGAGACGATGGCCATGGCCAAAAACAATTTACCTCCCGATCAGTATTTGTCGTGGGCCTGTACTGCGAAGCCAGGAGCAGAGTGCTTAAACCTCTGCGGTACTGCAGCAGGTTTAATAATATCGGCTATTTGGAGGGCAATATTCCACATGAGTTCACCACAGAAATGCTGCAAAAACTGAAAGAGAGAACAAGAGTCTGGATAGTTCTGGCTTGCGCGGTCCGTATATTCTATTTGCTTTTGGTGAGAGACACGCTCGAAAACTCTTGGGTGCTTATGTTTCTAACCGTCAGTTACTGTGCAGGCGCCCTTTCGTTGAAGTGTAAGCAGCTTATAGCCGCGACAGTGAGTTATGTCGTTTTAGAATTATGTGGATTTCTGCTTATGCCCCTTATCATGAGTGGGGCTCTTGCAGCATATACCGGGTTAGGTCTGAGGCAGATTGTCCTGTACGCTACGTACAGCGCTCGCGACTATCTTCTTACATCTGATGTGGCCTTTTACTTAGGTTCCATAGTTCCGTTCTTCATAGTACTTGTGCCTTTGTTCTGCAAGAAGGCAAATCAGGGACCCGTCCGCGAAGTTTTGTAGGGGGAAACGAAGTTCTGGAGGAGGAAATGAGAAATAGGGGACAGCGGGGCTGGTGAAAAAGTCGCAAATTAGCCCCTTATGTCGGCAAGCTTCGAAATGGGCCTGTTGAAAACACACGACTTACAGAGGCGCGCAAGTGATGTATTGTTGTCCGCATCGACTTTTTCACCAGCTCCACAGCCACCGTTTATTTTGTTTGAAGAGGATTTCGACGACGGGAACTACACCGGCTGGTCTTTGTCCAGCGGAAGCACCTGGAGCGCGGCCAACGGGTACATGGCCAACAGCCGGTATGCGTCGGGGATTTCACAGTTTTACCGAAGCCGGACGGTGGCGGACGCGGAATTCCGTTACTCGTACTCGAATGAGGACACGTCGAACAGCGACTATTACGTTCGGACCGACTTGCGGTACAGGACGAGCGGGCAGGCGACCGTCGAGTTCCTGCCCAGTACGGTGCGCATCCGCGAGTGGGACGGCTCTACGTGGTACACGCGCGCTTCGGCCAGCCTGACGACGACGCAGGGCCAGTGGTACGACGTCATCGCGCGCATCAGCGGCTCGAGCATTACGGTCGAGCGAAGGCCGGCCGGCGGCGAGTTCGAGCAGGTCTTGACCGGTACGGTGAATCTGGCCACAACAACGCGTGCGGCGTTTGTCGCCTCGACCAACGCGCTCATCCGGGTCGACAACATCCGTGTGATTGACGGCGCGATGCAGTCCACGTACACTATGACGTACAACAACGCCAACGAGTTGACGCAGATGAGCAACAGCACGCAGGCAACTACCGTGGCGTTCACGTACGACGCCTGGGGCCGTATGGTCACCAAGACGCAAGGCAATCACCTGGCCGCGTATCGGTTCCGGTTCGGGGACAAGATGACGTGGACCCAGTCCAATTTCCCGGATGAGGCGGCGAGCGTGACCATGATGTATGACGGATTGGGCAAACGGCGGTACAAGTACGTCAGCGGCACGCCCAACAGCACGACGTACTGGTGGCGGTGGGGCGCGGGTTTGAACGTGGTCAACGAATACACCGACGCCGAGAGCACGTGGGACTGGGACCCGGAGAACCTGACTGCGACGTACGTACCTGATCCCGCCGGCATGGGCTCAATGGCAGAGATCGCGGGTGCGGACCCGTCCTCCGGCGCGTATCGTTATTATTCCGGGGACAACCTCGGCTCTGTACGCCGTGTCCGGGCTCAAGACAAGAGTTCGCTGGCCGAATACGAATACACGCCTTACGGCGATGCCTACTCCCAATCCGGCCTCGCTCTCAACCGGGGCTTCACCGGCCACAAGTGGGATTCCGAAATCGCCATGTATTGGGCCCCCTACCGCCACTACCTCCCCGCCCAAGCCCGCTGGCTGACCCGGGATCCGTTGCCCAGTACTAATTTGTATTACTACTCGTATGACCCCATCAATAGTGTGGATGTTCTTGGGCTTCAATCTGGAGAACCTATATATAATGGCTGCTCCCCTGACCAGCAAAACCAGATGAACGCACAGTTGGATCAGTACTGCAATAAGCTTAACAGTTCAGGTTTTTGCAGTTGCATGCAAGACGATAGCGGTCTTGGTGGCGAAATGAAACGGATGTGTGACAACCGTGGGTCGATGGTGATATCCTGTGAAAAGCCAGATTCCCCGCACTGTCAGAAGAATGAATGCGCGCGAGGCAACATAGGCAGCTCCGGCATCTATATGTGTCCCGCGGCTTTCAATAATCCAAATTGTGGGCCCCTGGGATGCTCGCTGATGCACGAGATGGCGCACAACGCTGGTGCTCCTGATGATGAGGAGGGCGGGAGCCGCCGCGAGGGCATGGCCTTTAACGTGGGACGATGCCTTGGTTGCTCCTAGCGGCAAGAGCATGGCTCCGTGTAACATGTCTGCGTCAGCAGCGAAGAACATTCGAAGGTCTGCTCTTCGGTGCGAGTCAAAGAAAGGAATCGCTTATGCATGAGATTCAACGTGCCGTGCTGATTGGGTTCCTGTTCCTCGCGCTTTCGGGAAGCGATCCCAAAACAGATGACCCGTCTCCCGTTACGTTTAGATGTATCACCGATGAGTATTTCGTAGGAACATGGGTGGGAGATTATGCTGGTCTGCTTTTCGAATACCGGCTGGAACTTCGTGCCGATGGCACGGGCTGTTTTGCCAGCATCTTTATTGATAGTGAACCGCACGTGTATTACATTTCAAACTGGAAACGGGAACTGTCCTCAGTGACTATGGACAGTGTGCCTATCGATGAGAGTGCCGAGATGGTTCACTTAAGAGCGACTACAACAGCCGGCGTGGATGAACTGAAGTTGACTGTTCGGGGTAAGGACTGGGATCACGAAAGCTACGTTGTGTCGGAAGATCGGTTTGAAGAACGGCGTGAGAAACTCAAAAAAGCGATGTCGGCAGCGTGTTGCGGTAAAGAACTATCGTCCGGTACTGACCGAGGGGCAACGACAGTGTGTGAATGAGTGGCATGCACGATGCACGGGGAAATAGGGGACAGCGGGGCTGTTGAAAAAGTCCAGCGGTTGTTTCATTGCCGCGAAAAGCAGGGACAGACACGATTTTCAAACTGCCGAAAATCGAGTCAGTCCCTGTTTTTCGCTTATCTTCCTGAAGTAGATCAGGCTGTTTTACGCAAAGGGACTTTTTTCAACAGCCCCACAGCCACCTATTTCTCTGGCCCCCTGTTTCGCTGCGGGGCCTGATTGCTCAGCCGGCCCGTCTGATGCAATAGACTGGGCGGCTCCACTTCTCTACAATGTGGCATGAGCTCGATTTAAGGAGGTTGCATCATGCCGATCGAGAAGCGGAGTATCGTCTTGTGGTTTGTGTTTGCGGTTGTGCTGGGGGCGGCGGTTTCCGCGGACGCGGCGGGGGAAGTGCGTGTTTGGGAAGAAGACCTGACGCTACCGACCTAGAGGTAAACGGGACAGTCACCGTTTATTTTGTTTGAAGAGGATTTCGACGACGGGAAGTACACCGGCTGGGGTACGAACGGCACGTGGAGCGCGGCCAACGGGTACATGGCCAACAGCCGGTATGCGTCGGGGATTTCACAGTTTTACAGAAGCCGGACGGCGGCGGACGCGGAATTCCGTTACTCGTACTCGAATGAGGACACGTCGAACAGCGACTATTACGTTCGGACCGACTTGCGGTACAGGACGAGCGGGCAGGCGACCGTCGAGTTCCTGCCGAGCACCGTCCGCATCCGCGAGTGGGACGGCTCGCAGTGGTACGTCCGCGCCTCGGCCAGCCTGACCACAACGCAGGGCCAGTGGTACGACGTCATCGCGCGCATCAGCGGCTCGAGCATTACGGTCAAGCGAAGGCCGGCGGGCGGCGAGTTCGAGCAGGTCTTGACCGGTACGGTGAACCTGGCCACAACGACGCGTGTGGCGTTTGTCGCCTCGACCAACGCGCTCATTCGGGTCGACAACATCCGTGTGATTGACGGCGCGATGCAGTCCGCGTACACTATGACGTACAACAACGCCAACGAGTTGACGCAGATGAGCAACAGCACGCAGGGGACCACCGTGGCGTTCACGTACGACGCGTGGGGCCGTACCGTCACCAAGACGCAAGGCGATCACCTGGCCGCGTATCGGTACCGGTTCGGGGACAAGATGTCGCGGATCGATTCCAATTTCCCGGACGAGGCGGCGAGCGTGGTCATAATGTATGACGGATTGGGTAAACGGCGGTACAAGTACGTCAGCGGCACGCCCAACAGCACGACGTACTGGTGGCGGTGGGGCATGGGGTGGAACGTGGTCAACGAATACACCGACGTCGAGAGCACGTGGGATTGGGACGTGGAGAACCTGACGGCGACGTACGTGCCTGATCCCGCCGGCATGGGCTTGATGGCGGAGATCGCGGGTGCGGACCCGTCCTCCGGCGCGTACCGTTATTATTCCGGGGACAACCTCGGTTCTGTACGCCGTGTCCGCGCCCAAGACAAGAGTTCCCTGGCTCAGTACGAGTACACGCCTTACGGCGCCGTCTACTCCCAATCCGGCCTCGCCCTCAACCGCGGCTTCACCGGCCACAAGTGGGATTCCGAAATCGCCATGTATTGGGCCCCCTACCGCCACTACCTGCCCAACCAAGCCCGCTGGCTGACACGAGATCCGCTCGGCACGGCCGACGGGCCGAATGTCTACGCGTACGGCCTGGGAAGGCCTCTACGCTACATTGACCCCTGAAGTTCCCCCCATTTTTTGGACAGTGGCTAAGTAAAGATTGGCCGACTTGAGTCGGCTGGTCGCCACACGGACAATGTCCGTAAAGGAGTCCATGAAATGGGTCAGACGCGGAAAAATCATTCA
>Ga0315285_10001447_pt1 | contig 25018 bp, 20 predicted proteins | sample YL17G09_36_MG_FD_203698 | JGI IMG/M metagenome (GOLD analysis project Ga0315285, IMG submission 203698) | Sediment microbial communities from Yellowstone Lake, YNP, Wyoming, USA - YL17G09_36 | ecosystem: Environmental > Aquatic > Freshwater > Lake > Sediment | place: USA: Wyoming | collected... | reverse complement strand
CGCAACCAATTTCCATTTGCTCGAAGCATAACAGACTTTGCCGAAGGAAGCGGTATGTTTGCCTTTCGTTAACTCACCCGAATATTCTGGGGTCTTATATGGTTTCAGCCTAAGCCCCCTTCCTTCGGTCGTTAAAAAGCCTCTGCCAAGGTCCGTACACCTTTCCCATTTCTGAAGATTACGGGACGAACTCTACACCTTTTAATGGAGCCTGTCAAATGTGGACTCCAACAAGAAAGCGAGGCGTCTTCGGACAATGGCTGTCCGGTCAAATTTAAGCTATTTCACTAATTGGCTGTGCCTAAATTGTGCCCACAGCAGGAAAAAAGCATCCAAAAATATCCAACAAAGACCAAATTTCGTGTTAATATATAACTATTCGCAACCGCAGTAAATACCTAATTTTTTTGCCATTTCACTTTTGCTTGATTTTCCTGGGGGTAGGACTTTGAATCCAGTGCGGGGCGCTGAGCGGCGTCCCGGGTGGGTTCGATTCCCATGCACTTCCGCCAATGATTTCAGCAAACCGTCCGGGCATCTCCGTTTTTAGTCTTGCCAGGGTCAAGCCTACGCCCACCGTAAGTAAGCAATGGGATTTTTGGGCGATCTTTTAAGAATTTTCTTGACAAAAATTTTGGTATACGGTATTCCGTAATTGCCCCCAAAAGGCAACACTTGGGTATGCAAAGATTTGGGGAATAAAGTCGATTCCATCCCCCGCTAAAACTTATTAAATGAAAGGCGCGGCTTTAGGCCAAATAGAAGTTGGCCTATCGTATTTAAAGGCTTCAGAGTCACCCATTGGAAGAAGTCAGAGAACTGGAAGTCCAGCGCAGCTTCCCATAAAAGGGGGAGGAAAAGCGTCACGGCCGGCCTCGAATATTGGTCAGAGTTTATAGGGGAATGCCAGAAGGCCCCGTTGAAATGAAGGGTTGTCTGAGCGGATTTAATTCCAGTAAAGGGTTTATGCTTACGTTCTACGTCTGCCTAGAAATATGATTATCCGGCCTGCCAAAACAATCGCCGAAAAAGTCTTGAAAATCCTGGAAGATGAAATCCTTTCTGGAAAGTATAAGCCCGGAGATCGGTTGGTCGAAAGGGAGATCGCCGAAAGACTCGGGGTCAGCCGGATTCCTGTTCGCGAAGCCCTTTTTAGCCTGGAAAGACGGGGGTTTGTCAAGGCCAATAACCGGAAGGGGCGGGAAGTTGTCGGCCTTAGCAAAAGAGAGATCAGTGAAAATTATTCAATCCGAGAACTCATCGAGGGATACGCCCTTTCGGAGAAATCATTAGAACAGGATCGGAAAATTAAGGCCACCCTGAGACAGATGGTGGAGCAGATGGAAAAATTCGCCCACAAGAAAGATCTGGAAAGTTACCGGAATCTCAACTCCAAATTCCACCATGCCATCGCCCAGGGCTTGAACAACAAGAAACTCTACAAAATATACAGCGAAGCAGCCAAGAGCACGCACTGGTTTCAAAACCTGACTCTTTACGTTCCCCGGATGGAAGAGTCGATCCAGGAACATAAACTTCTGCTGAAGGCCTATGAAGACCAGGATTTGTTGAAAATCCGCAGTCTCATGAAAAACCACTACAGCCAGGCAGTCGATTTTTTGACGAAAAAATTGCCGGTGGGTCAAAATGATTCCGGGAATCGATTGAGAAGCGGTATTTCCAAGAAAAGGAAGGAAAAGAAATGAAAAAGAAGAAGATCCCCTTGAAGAAGATTCATGAATACGGGAAAGAGCTGGAACAATGGCTGCGCCTGCGCGTTCATCCGGTTGCCGTAAAAATGCTCCAAAGCAAAGATGAGGTTCCGGAAGGAGCCATCATCCCCACCCGCGACTGGCAACACAAATATTCCCTCTGTCAAACCTTTGCCCGTTCCCAACGCAATGGTGAAACCATCGCCATGTTCAAAGAGGACCATTGGTGTTTTGAACCCGTGATCGGCTTGGGCCTGGTGGAACGATCCGAGTATTTCCTCGAAGGGCACCATCGGCATCCGGATAGCGTCCGCGACCTGAAAGCCGCGGCGGAATGGTGCCGGAACATGCCCTATTTGGAATACGGAGCGTACCAGGGGATTTTGTCCGCCCCCATTCACTCCTGCAATTTTGTGCCGGATATTGTAACCATGCATGTAAATGGGATGATGACCAGCCAGTTGCTCATCGTGAAAACCTGGATCGACGGGAAAGATGTGCGATCGCAGCTTTCCGGCCACGCCGCTTGCGTGTATGCCACGGTCCCGGCTCTCCTGACAAGAGAATGCCAGGTGGCCATCCCCTGCAAGGGGGACCGGCGCTTGGCCGCCGCCCAGGATGATGAAATCCTTTTCACTCTCCCGCCGGAGATGCTCCCCGATTTCATCGAAGGGATCCACTGGCTGCAGGACCATAACTGGGGCATTCCCATGATTCAGGAATACAAAGAGGAATATGACTTGAAGCCGAAATACAAAGCGATGGCCGAACGGCATGGGATGGACATGCGGCAGTCTCCTCCCCGGCCGCAAAAATACCAAAAGCATTGATTTTTCTTTCACCCGATTTCCAGGATGACGGATTATGGACGCCATTGTTCCATTGGTAAGAAATCTACGTTCGATTCAATTTGAAGACATACCGTCGGAAGTCATTCGGGCCACGAAGAAAAGTATCCTCGACACCCTGGCCTCTCTGATTGCCGGCACCAACGCTCCGGGTTGTCCGGAAATCGTCGGGCAAATTCTGGAATGGGGCGGGAAAGAGGAAAGCACCATTCTCAATTATGGCCCGAAGGTACCCGTCTTTCTGGCGGCCCTGGCCAATGGAACCATGGCCCGAGCGGTGGATTTCGACGATGTCTTCGAGCCGGGAGCGGTCCACGCCAGCGCTTCGATTGTCCCGACCGCCCTGGCGATGGCGGAAAGGCAAAGTGGTATCGATGGAAGAAGGTTTCTGGCGGCCGTTACTCTGGGGCTGGACATGATTTGCCGGATGGGCCGGACCCATAAGATTCCCCCGGGAATCAGCGGCATGAACGCGACTTTCCAGTATGCCGCCTTCGCCTGTGCCGGTGTGGCCGGGAAAATGATCGGCCTGGATGAAGAGAAAATGATCCATGCCATGGGTCTGGCCTACACCCAGACTTCCGGCAATTCCCAGAATCTTCTCGAAGGGACCCTGGCCATCCGCTTTTCTCAGGGATTGGCTGCGCAGGCGGGGGTATATTCGGCGGTTTTCGCGGGCAAAGGAATTACCGCGGCGAAAGAAGTCCTCCAGGGCAAATTCGGGTACTATCCGGTCTATCAGCGGGGCGAATATGACGTGGAAAAATTATTGGAGGATCTGGGGAAAAAATTCGCCGGGATTCACGTAACCACCAAAATGTATCCCTGTTGCATGCATACCCATTCGGCCATCGAGGCGATTCGCAACCTGGCCCGCAGCCATCCCATGCCGGCCAGCGAGGTGGAAAAAGTATCCGTCAAGGTAAATCAACAAGGATATAATTTTGTGTGTATTCCTCCAGCGAAGGCCTACCACCCGCAAACGGTCCCGGAAGCTCAATTCAGCCTTCCTTTCGTCGTGGCCACCGCGCTCATCAAGGGAAACGTTTTTCTGGAAGACTTTACAGAAGAAGCCATCCAGAGCCCTGAAGTTCGGCATATAGCTTCGAAAGTAGATTGCACAGTGGATCCCGATCTTGAGCAGACCTCCCCGGGAAAAGTCTCCCCCGCGATCGTGGAGGTACGCACCCAAGGAGGAAAGATTTTTGCAGAAAGAGTGGACGAGAGAAAAGGTTGCCCGACGAACCCGATGACGATGGAAGAGGTCGAAGACAAATTTCGCAGGTGCATGAAATTCGCCAAAAAGCCGATCCCCGTGGAGAAGGGAGAAGATATTATTTCCTTTGTCCATGAATTGGAAGCTTCCCGTGATGTCGGTCAAGTGGTCAAACTCTTTTGAACCATCCCAGCATGAGCCATATATCAAAGGTTTTGTAAATATCCGATTTGCGCCAATCCGGGTGTATATGAGGGCTGACCGCAAGGCAAAAATAGAACCCAGGAGGAAAAGTATCATGAGAAGAAATGGACTTTGGATCGGGATGATTTTTTTCGTTTCCCTGTTCATCCTCTTCACGTCGGATTTCGTCTGGGCCAAATATCCCGAACGCAAGATCCGCTTTATCGTTCCCATGGCCGCAGGAGGCGGGGCCGATTTGTTGGCCCGCACCCTAGCCCGATTCGCCAACCCGTACCTGGCGGATAAAGTCTACGTGGAAAATGTAACGGGCGGAGGAGGAGCGATCGGGTTCCGGGAGGGGGCCAAAGCCACCCCGGATGGGTACACCCTGACGATGCTCGTAACCACGATTACCATCGCCCCCCACGTCACCAAGGGTTTTCCTACCTATGACCTTTTTGACCCCATCTGTATTCTGGCTACAGACCCCATGATGATAACCGTCTATGCGGATAGCCCTTACAAAAATATCGGCGACCTGATGGCTTATGCCAAGGCAAATCCTGGGAAGTTGACCGCGGGGACCTCCGGGGTGGGGGGTCCCAGTCATCTGGGCATTGCGGCCTTTGCCGAGGCTTGGGGGACGCAATTCACTTTGGTCCCCTATAAAGGGTCTGCCCCGGTCCTGGTAGCGGCTGCCGGAAAGCACGTAGATGTGGGTACTTCTACCTGTTCGGAAGCGATTACGATGGTCGAGGGAAGAAAACTTCGACCGTTGGTTGTATTTAGTTCTACACGGTCCCGTCTCTTTTCCGACGTCCCGACTACCCAAGAAGCTGGCCAGGAAGTGGTCCTGAATTTCTGGCGGGGAATTGGTGTGCCCAAGGGTACCCCCAGGGAAGTAAAAGCGGTGTTGGTCGAGGCCTTCCGCAAGACCATGGAAAACGAAGAATGCAAGAAATTTATGGATCAGCAGGGGCTGGATCGGATCTACCTGGAACCGCAGGAAGCAGGTCCCTGGCTGAAAAGCCAGAATGATTTTTTCAAAAACATAGCTACCAAGATGGGCATTGAGCCGCAGTGAAAAATGAGCAGAAGAAGGATCCGGCAAGGGAAAAGCGATGAGGGGGTTAATCCATGGTAGGCGCTTTGCTTCGATGAAAAAATCTTCGGGAGGAAAGAGAACATGAGAAAAAGGTGTTTGATAATCGGCTTTTCTTTTTTAATGCTCTTCGCTTTAGCTACGGGGGATTGTACGTGGGCCAAGTATCCGGAAAGAAAGATTCGCTTCATTGCCGCTTTTGCCCCCGGCGGGGGAGCGGACATCATGGCCCGGGCCGTGACGAAATTTGCCAATCCCCATCTGGGCGGAAGATTATATGTGGAAAATATTCCGGGAGCCTCCGGGGCCATTGGGTTCCGCGAGGGCGCGAAATCCGCTCCCGATGGATATACACTGGTCATGATGGTGACCTCCATAATGGCCGCCCCTCATGTGACCAAAAACTACCCTACCTATAACCTCTTCGACCCCATCTGCGTAGCCGCTCAGGATCCCACGATGTTGAGCGTCAAGACCGATAGTCGTTTTAAGACCATTCAAGACCTCATGGCCTATGCCAAAGCAAATCCCGGGGCGCTCACGGTGTCCACTGCGGGGGTAGGTGCAATTGATCACCTTTATATGGCCGCTTTGGCCAAGTCCATCGGCACGAGTTTTAATTTCGTCCCTTACAAAGGGGCGGGGCCAGCTACAGTGGCTGCCGCGGGGGGGCATGCGGAAGCCGTCGGGTCGGGCTACTCGGAAGCATTCTCCCTTATGACCGGCAAAAAACTGCGGCCGTTGGTGGTTTTCACCCATACCCGCTCCAACCTCTTCCCCGATGTCCCCACCGCCAAAGAGATGGGACATGATCTGGCAGTCTACCTTTGGAGGGCGGTAGGAGTTCCGAAAGGTGTACCCCAGGACGTGAAGGATACGCTGGTCGATGCTTTTAAAAAAGCAGTGGAAGATCCAGAATTTCAAAAAATGGTGAAAGAGATGGGTTTAGAACCCATTTTCCTTGGACCGATTCAGGCCATTCCTTTTCTCAAAAAGCAGGATGAATTCTTAACCGGGATCGCCACCAAAATCGGTTTGGAGCCTCAATGAAGAACGAAAGGTAGCCAGATCGGGATAGAAATCCGATGGAAAAAAGAGACCGTTACACTTCTTTAATCTGGGCCGGTTTCGGCCTGTATATTGCGTATGAGGGATATACGCTGAAGTTGGGGACTCTGAGTGCCCCGAAAAGTGGATTTTTGATCTTCTGGGCAGGCTTGACTATGGCCGGCTTAAGCCTGCTCCTTCTCCTTCAGACCTTTTGGCCCTCCGATGATAAAAAGAAAAGGAGGGGCATCTGGGAAGGAGTCCAGTGGAGTAAGGGGGTAAAATTAATGGGGGGCTTACTCCTCTACGCTCTGTTTTTTAAATGGATGGGCTTTATTTTAAGCACGTTTTTGCTCCTGATCTTTCTTTTCAAGGGGCTGGAACCTCAAAAATGGAAAGTTGCTTTGACCTTTGCGGTGGTAACCATCGCTGTGTGTTATGTAGTTTTTGGAGTTTTCTTGGAGATGCAGTTTCCCGCGGGGCTCCTGGCTGGGCTTTTGAATCGCTAAACCCATTTTTGGGGACGGCCAAGGGTTTAGCCTGTTTCCCCTGATGCCAGAATTAAAAATAGAGAGACCGAGATCTTCATATGAAGTTTAGGGGGCGCAGAAGACGATGGATTTTCTGAGCGCCATGCAATTGGGTTTGGCGACGGCCTTGCAGCCGATGAATTTGCTCTACTGTTTTGTCGGCGTTTTCATCGGAACGATGATTGGCGTCTTGCCCGGGATTGGCCCTTCAGGGGCCATTGCCATTCTCATGCCCACAACTTTCAATATCCCTTCCGTTTCCGCCATCATTATTTTAGCCGGAATTTACTATGGGGCGATGTATGGAGGCTCGACCACGTCCATCCTGGTAAATATCCCCGGAGAAGCAGCCTCAGTGGTGACCTGTATTGACGGCTACCAAATGGCCCGCCAGGGAAGGGCTGGGCCGGCTTTGGGGATCGCCGCCTTTGGTTCTTTCATCGCCGGAATATCGGGGATCATATTGCTGGCCATTTTGGCCCCTTCCCTGGCCAATGTGGCCCTGGACTTTGGGGCGCCGGAATTTTTCAGCCTCATGGTCTTGGGCCTGACCCTGGTGATCTACCTCGGATCGACCTCCGTGGTCAAAGCCCTCATGATGGCGGTGTTGGGCGTAATTTTAGGATGTATCGGCCAAGATCCCATTTTGGGAGCTCCCCGGCTCACCTATGGCGTGGAAGCTCTTTTAGATGGCGTGGATCTGATTCCGGTGATCATGGGTCTTTTTGGGATTTCCGAAGTCCTGATTAATTTAGAGAAGGAAGAGAAGCGCGAGATTTTTGAAACAAAAATTACCGGACTTCTACCCTCCCGCCAGGATTGGAAGTTGTCCGCCATGCCCATCACCCGGGGTTCCCTCCTCGGTTTTTTCCTGGGGGTTGTTCCCGGGGGAGGCGCGTTACTCGCTTCTTTCGCTTCTTATGCCATTGAAAAGAAGTTCTCCAAACACCCGGAAAAATTCGGGAGGGGAGCGATCGAAGGGGTGGCTGGCCCGGAGACGGCCAATAATGCCGGGACAATGGGAGCCATGGTTCCTCTCTTAACTCTCGGGATTCCCTCCAATGTAGCCATGGCCCTGCTTTTGGCCGCCTTGATGATCCACGGGACCCACCCCGGCCCGCTTCTGATCCAAAATCACCCGGACCTTTTTTGGGGAATTTTAGCCAGTATGATTATTGGCAATCTCCTACTGCTCCTTTTGAATCTCCCCCTTATCGGGATGTGGGTCAAAGTGCTCAAGGTTCCCTACAAGGTTCTTTTCCCTTTGATCATTATGTTCTGTTTGATTGGGGCCTACAGTGTGCACATGAATGTGATTGACATTATCATTATGCTGATCTTTGGCGGCCTGGGTTACCTGATGAAAAAATACCAGTATGACGGGGCCCCCCTGGTCCTGGCCTTTATTTTAGGCCCCATGATGGAGACCGCGCTCCGCCAGTCCCTAATTGTATCCCGCGGCACCTTTAGCATTTTTGTGAGTCGCCCTTATTCCCTGATCTCCTTGCTGATTGCCCTCGTATTCTTACTTCTGCCTTTGATTCCCTTCCTCCGAAAAAAGAGAGAAAAATTGGTGGCCGAAGAGGATAGGGGATGAGGGATTCAATGCGGGGATTCAGAGGATAAGCCCCGTTATCTTCTTCCGCGCGGATTCATTTCAATATAACCGCCCGCTCTTCCTCGCTCATTTTTTTGGAGAGGAAGTATTGGTACGCCACGATAAAGATGATAAAAGCGATCATCACGATGCTGATGCCGCGCGTAAAAAAAGGAGCAATGGAGCCCTTGCCCGCCAACAAAGCCCTGAGGTTATTCCTTTATTTATTCTCCATGCTCCAAGCCCAATGCCCAATGCTTTTACCCTTGTGCTTGGCCAATCGTTTTTGCTATGATCGGGGTGACTCCAAACTTCCCCAGTAAACTTTTTCCCTGGATTGGCAAGTCCAGGCCTTCCTTTTTTGGAGGGGGAATAAGAATGCAGGGGGATCAGCTTTCCCGCCAATGGCGGGCCATCCGGGCCATCGAGGCCAGGCTAAATGGACTGACCGTAGCCGGGATCGCCAAGCGGGAGGAAACGGGAATACGGACGATCTGCCGCTACTTGGAAGCCCTCCAAGCCGGCAGCTTCCCACTTTATACTGAAAGAGCCGATAAGGTTAACCACTGGGCTTTTATCGACACCTTCAAATCTAAGATTCCTCCCCCATTTACCCTGGCCGCTCTTACATAGGCAGCATGACCAACGAAACCTTCAATGACTGTCCCTGAATTTAGCGAGTCTTTCTCTTCCTGATCCAAAATATCCCCAAACCAACCCTACGAAACTTTGACTGGATTGATACGCAGACCAAAAAGGACTTAAAAAAGTGATCGACGGTCAGCGCATTCCCCCCTTGACATATTTCCCCAGCGGGGGTATCCTCTGCCTATTCTGTAATAGATTTTCCAACGTCATTAAGCCGAAGGTGCCTATGGCGTGGAGATTAAGCAAAGCGACTAATGTACAAGGAGCTAGTGGAGGTTTCGCCCGCATGAAAAAGGTGTCGCAGCTCAAGACGGTCGGCGCGTGGCGCACAGCGCTCGGGTTGCTCCCTGTATTTCTTCGCGGCACTGCCGAGAACCAAGAACGTTACGTTCTATTAAATGGCACCAAAGGAAATTTCTGTCTCGATTTCATTGGCGGCATCGACCAACATGCTCAACGCATAGCAGCGTGGTCCTGCGACGTTGGACACTATATTACGATTGACGAAGATTCCGTCATAGTCAACCGATGGGAAAAAGGAGCGATCGAAGAAAGATTCTCGTGCCGAAGTGTGGTTGACCGCCTGCACGAATTTCATCGATATCTCGAAAGGACCACGCCAGACCAATCCCGAAACATCGTGAATCACGTGCTGGCAGTTTTTCGCCGGATCAGAACGGTTGCGGGCGAACAAGACAATGGCCTTCGTTCAGTCAGGATATTGCTACATCTCCTAGCATCTGCCGCTGCTGGACAGGATAATCTTCTAAGGTCTGACTTGGCGCGATGGGGGCTAACACAGGACGTACTTGAGCCTTCGCAAACAATTACCGATGCCACTTGGCGTCCTTTATACAATGATCTCTCTGGCATCGGACGATACGATACGCTTCCTCCAGATTTTGACCTAGTAGTACGCCATGCATCAGGCGCTGTTTTCCAAGACGCGCATCTTGAAGCCCAGATTTCTCCGCAGCGTTGGCTCGAAGGCTTGGAGGGGCCGGCGTTTGTTGATCCGCGGTCAATTCCAAGCGAAACAGGAGTCTACTTCACTCCTGCTGCCCTCGCACGTACTCTTGCAGAAGAAGCGATGCGCGGGGTTCAACCCGTCGCCAATGGAATGCTTGTCATATTTGACCCCGCATGTGGTTCTGGCGAATTACTGAAAGAGTGCTTGCGCTTGCTGAAATTGGGGGGGCAGGTCAGCCACGTGCGGATCATCGGATGGGACAGATCCCCTGCTGCGGTCGACATGGCAAGATTTGTTTTAGCTTGGGAGAGCCGTGCATGGCTTAGCGATCAAATTGAAGTCAATGTCACTCAGCATGATTCTATTACTGAGACGAATTGGCCCCGCAATATTGACATCCTCGTGATGAACCCACCTTTTAAGGCATGGCAGCTAATGGACTCTCTGGAGCAGGATGCCGTAAGCCACATAGTCGGAGCTTCTGGCAGACCGAACTTGGCAATGGCCTTCGCCCGGCGTGCGCTCGGAGTTCTTAGTGAAGGCGGGATGTTAGCAATGATTGCCCCCAACTCACTGCTGGAGGGCGATTCCGGCAAGGAAACTCGCGAGGCAATGGCTAGTAGCCTGAACGCCCAGCTTGTCGCTAGGCTTGGCGACCAAAGCTATTTTGCCCACGCTTTAGTGGACGCTGGTCTGTATGTCGGGAAACGAAAGTCAGCCGCACAAGCCGGATCAGCAGGGCCAGCAGCTGTTCTTTGGGCAGACTCACGTCAAAATTCACTTAATTACGCACTGCGCGGATTGCGGAGATGGCGCGGGGCTGAGATAGAGCCTATTAAGGGCGAAGGGTTCTCTGTATACCTGCACAAGGATATTGCAACCACGGGCGATTCGTGGGTGGTTCGCGGGTACGACGCGTGGTCTAGCTACAAACACTTCCGGCAGACCGATAAAATGCTGCCTGCCAACAAGGTGTTTGACATAAGGCAGGGTATTAGGCTTGGGAATGATGTGTTTGTCGTGCCGAAAGAGTATGTTCAAGGAATGAGAAAGAGCGAGCAGCGATTCTTCCGGCCTGCTGTTATGAATCCTTCGATAGTCAATGGAAAACTCAGTCCCACCTACTATGCCTTTTACCCTTACACCAAGGGACTGCCCGATATAACCACCGAGGAAGAACTCGAAGGGTGCGTCCCGCAGTACTACAAGGAGCGCCTTCGGCCAGCAAAGAAAGCTCTTGCCGCCCGCAAGACTTTGGCGGCCCAACCCGATCTGAAGTGGTGGGACTTGTTAAGGCGACGCACATGGCAGGTGGAACGTGCGGCCAAAATAGTCTCGAAGTACTTCGGCGGGAACCGAGCATTCGCATTCGATAAATCTGGTGATTTCGTTGTGGTCGTAGGACATGCATGGCTGCTTAAGAAGGGAGAAGTGGGGCAAGAAATTACCGACGACGAGATTTACTCAGCTACCCTCGCGTACTTGAGTAGCGCTGTGGCTTATAATCTTATGGAGTACTTGTCACCCCAGGTCTCAGGTGGCCAGCTAGACCTTTCAAACAAGTATCTAGGCGAGTTACCAGTTCCAAACCTCGCGAATTTAGCTCCGGAAAAGTTGACCGAATTTATTCAGGCCGGGATCAGAATCGCAGAAGAAGAAAAATTCGACCGCTGGTCAGACATTGATGAGATGGTTCTTTCCGCATTGAGCAGGTGAATTTGTGGTTCAGTCCAGTGAAAAGCTGATTCAACATCTGGAGAAGAGTCTCAAGCTCGCATTTCGTCAGCCGTCCTTGAGACTCACAAGACCGTCACGAAAGTCCCCACCCGACTTCTATGTTCGGCTGGGCGAAGATTTGCGGCGCAGCCGTCTTGCACATGAGGATGATGGCTCGGAACCGATAGTTATGGAGATTATGACGCCTCGTCATAGCACTTTTTGGTTCACCTTTGTGGCTGCGTTCCGGCAAGAGCAGAGCGAGAAACCATCATTGCAGCACGCTAGCCTACCCGTATTCCACGACATTGCCGGAGACCTTGTTCCCCTATTTCGGGCGGAGTGGGACCAAGTAGCCGCTTCGTTTAAAAATTCAACACATGCGCAACCGCATTGGCATTTCGTCCAACGTCCCGCACGTATCGAACGTGTTGTGCTGAACCTTATGAGATCGTCAAGAGAGACGATACGTGAGTTTGTTCCAGACGAGAAAAGTGAGTTCTTACCCAGCTTGGTAGATTTCGGCAGGTTCCACTTTGCCATGACATCCCTATGGGAGAAGACCGAGGAACCACCTTATAAGAAGCGCCTGTTCGATACCGAGAATTTTCCGAAGTGGTTTGACAACTTAACCAAGTACATCGCAGGTCAGGTAGAGTATCTCGTCTCGCACATGCCAGAGATGGCAACTCCGACCAACAGAGTCTTTGAACCGACCGACGCCGCACTTGATGAGATGTAGAGGTTCGAGTCCCGCCCTCGGCACCAGTTGCCCGTAATGGTTTCAGTGAACCTTGGGGATGTTGATTCATACGGTGCTTTGTAACGGGGGTTCGCCCCATTCAAGAAAATTTCTTTATTTTACGTAAACCGAGATTAAATATCACCGGAGGTTTTCGTCATAAGGTGATTAAATAATGGGAACTCAGGAAGGGGATAGAGTAGGCAAAGGAGGCGGGCCTGTTCTGCCATCACTCCGCCCGAGTAATGGTAGGCAGAACTGGCCCCGGAGGCAACTATTCGGAAATTCCGAATAGTTCGCCGGGAAGGACAGCGGGAGGTGTCCCGGCTGATCGAACACTGACCAAATTCGAAGCGTTTGAAAATAAAATGGGGGAAACCGGGACGTTGGTTCAAATGAAACTTTTTATGCGAATGGATAACCATCGGGTCATTTTCCATCGAAGCAGCGTCGAAGCGGTTACACCGATTACCGGCTTCTTCCCGGGAGGATTAATTTATGGCAGTGGATGAGCTTTGCAGTCTAAGTGTTTTTGATTTAGCTTTGTCTTACCGCCGGGGTGAGCTTTCACCCGTCGAAGTTGTCCAGGCCCACCTGAACCGGTGTGAGAGGTGGAATCCGGTTTTGAATGCCTACCTGGTTCTAATGCGCGATTCCGCTATGGAGGCGGCAAGGGCCGCTGAAGCCCTCTTCCGGGCCGGAATCGACCTTGGGCTATTGCAGGGGGTCCCGGTCTCGGTTAAAGACTTGATCCGGGTGCAAGGAACACGCATTACGGCCGGATCCCGGGTGCTGCTCGAAGCGCCGGTGGATCCAAGCGATGCATGGGTCGTGCGAAGACTGCGGGCGGCGGGAAGCATAATTATGGGGAAGACGAACCTCCATGAATTCGCTATCGGCGATCCTGACCCGAAAGGTCCTTTCGGGCTGGTGCAGAATCCCCGGCGGATTGGCTGGCACCCTGGAAGTTCCAGTAGCGGCGCCGGTGCCGCGGTGGCCGCTGGCCTGGGAGTGGTCGGCATCGGAACGGACACCGGGGGATCGGTGCGCATCCCCGCCTCCCTTTGCGGCGTAGTGGGCCTCAAGCCTACCACGGGCAGCATCAGCCTGGAGGGGGTCATTCCCCTGAGCTGGACCCTGGATGCGGTGGGCCCGCTGGCCCGGCGGGTGAAAGATGTCACGGTAGCTCTGGCCGGTCTAAGAAATTCCGGTGGCATGGAGACGGAGCGCGATTTCCTGGATCTGCTGAATCCAACCGTGCGGGGCTCGCGGGTAGGTGTGCCGAGGGGTGAATTTTACGAAAAGGTGCAGCCTGCGGTGCGGGATGCTTTTGAAGGAACCCTTAGGACCCTGAGAGACCTGGGCTGCCAGCTGATCGATTTTGAACCTTCGGGCCTCGCAGAGATGGTTGAGCTGACCCTGGTGATCATGCAGGCTGAAGGTTCGGCCTATCACCAACGCTACCGCCAATACGACCATCTCTATGGCGACAATTTTCGGGAACGTATTTTTCCCGGCCGTGAGGTAAAAGCCCTGACCTATCTGAAAGCCCGACAGAGGCAAAGGGAATTCCAGCAAGAGTGGTTGGATCTTTCAAGAGGGTTCGAGGTTCTGGTCACCCCCAGCGGCCCGGCAGTCGCCCCTCCCCACGGGGTCAGCACCGTTGAAATTCAGGGATCTCTCATACCGTTCCGGGAGGCCTTAAGCCGCTTTACCCGCCCCTTTAATTTCCTTGGCTGGCCAGCTCTAAGTCTACCGAATGGGATAAATGATGAAGGGCTCCCTACGGGCTTACAGATTGCCGGGCCTCCGGACAGTGAAAGGCGCCTGCTATTGCTGGGACATCACCTTGAGCAGGCCCTCGGAATAGTGGATAAACTGGGTATTGAACCGAAGAATCCGTTATAATCCCTTTTGAGACCCCGGTCACCCGATTCCTAGATTTGCGGGACGGAGTAGAAGGGACAAAATAATAAGAATAAATAGGAGGTGTCTTATGGGATTTGTAAAAACATTGCAAGAAATTGTGTCTTATGCCAAGCCGACTGCTGATTTTTATGGCGCTGAAATGCTGACGATTTTTTGGGAAACCAAACCGGAAATCGTGGCAAGATTGCTGCCGCCGCCGCTGAAGCCTGCAAATCAGCCAGTTGCCATGGCCTTTGTCGCAAATTATCCAAGCACCAATTTTGATGTGACCTATAGGGAAAGCGCCCTTTTCTTGCGCGCGGTTTACAATGGTGAGGAAGGCGGTTATTGCCTTGCCATGCCGGTCACCAACGATATCGCCATGGCTGGCGGCAGAGAGGTATTCGGATTCCCGAAGAAGATGGCGGATATTCATTTCAAGCGGGACGGCCATTCTGTAGAGGGATGGACGGAGCGGCGAGGGATCCGGTTTATGGATGTTCGAGCAAAACTAACCGGGAAATTCAATGAACCGGCGGCTCAGGAAATCGTGATGGCTGCGGGAAATGTTGGAGCTGACGGGTCCATTAACGCAGTTTCATATAATTTCAAGCATTTCCCGGCTCCGGAAGGCGGCGCGTTCGATTATAATCCGAGGTTGGTCAAGCAGGAAACAGTCCTGAGGCCCAAGGAAATGCTGTTTGGAGAGGCGGAAATCATTCTCAGGCGCTCAGATTATGATCCCTGGGCGGAAGTTGAGGTTGTAAAAATTCTGGGGGCGCTTTACACGGTTGGTGATAATTCCATGCTTCGCGGCAAGACCGTGGCGGAAGTCGGGCTTGTGGAATTTGCACCCTATGCCTTTTTGAAATGGGATATGAAGTGATTTGCTTCTTGCTTACTAGCGGGCGTGCTGAAAGTAAGAAAAATTAAAGAAGAGGTGACGACGTGACCTACCGGGATATTGATGTCAATATCAGCAGTGAGACAAAATCCATGCTCCTCGAAGTGCAGAAATTCAGCATGGAAGTCATGCGGCCGGCGGGAGTTAAACTTGACAGTCTTTCCGCCCCGGAGGACGTTATCGCCGAAGGGTCTGCGCTGTGGGGGGTGTTTAAAGGGTTCCGCGGCATGGACCTCCATTTACTCCAGATCCCCAAAGCCCTCGGTGGAATGGCTGAAGACCTTGATCCCATGGCCGCTATTCTTGTAACGGAGCAGCTTGGGTATGCGGATTCGGGTCTTACGATCAGCATGGGCGTATCCTGCATGCCGTTTAATTACGCCGCCATGTTCCCCGTTCCAGAAATGCAGCAAATGGCAAGAGATTTTTGTGCGGATAAAGAAGGGAAAATGATCGGATGCTGGGCGATTACCGAACCCGATCACGGCACCGATTGGACCCTCGGTGGCAAAGACCCGAAATGTGGCCCTTCGGTCAAAGCGGTTCTAAAAGGGGACGAATACATCGTCAATGGTGAAAAATCCGCATGGGTATCCAACGGTACCATTGCCACTCATGCGGTGCTGCATGTGGCGATTGACCCATCCCGGGGCATGGAGGGCCAGGGTCTGGCGATCATCCCCCTGGATTTGCCGGGGATTTCCCGCGGGAAGCCGCTCGATAAGATGGGACAGCGGCCGCTTAATCAGGGCTCGATAATTTTCCAGGATGCCAGGATCCCCAAAAAATACATGGTGATCCCCGATCCAGACTTTATGAAAAGCATCGGTGGCCTGGGGCTGGCTTATGTGAACGGGGGAATGGCTCTTGTTTTTGCTGGATTGGCAAAGGCGGCATTCGATGAAGCATATGGATATTCCAAAAGCAGGATTCAAGGGGGAAAGCCGATCTTTGAGCACCAGAGTATCAGACTGAAGCTGATGAAGATGTTCGTCATGGTGGAGGCCGCAAGGGCCAATGCGCGAAGAATGGCCCTATACAATCGCCTCAACCCAATGAGGCCATCGGTTCCACATGCCGTGGCGGGAAAATGTCTGTCGACCGAAACAGCCTTCCAGGTGGCGAGCGAAGCCATGCAAATATTCGGAGGTTATGGGCTGGCTAAAGAATATCCCATTGAGAAAATTTTTAGAGATGCACGGGCCAGCATGATCGAGGATGGGGTTAACGAAGCGCTGGCATTAAAGGCCGTGGAGTTTATTTAAGTCTTAAAAATAGAGCAGGACGTGGTTCCGTTTGTTCCGCTAATTTCTAAGTGACAAGTGCCACGACATCATTCACGGATTTGGGCCCATCGGGTCACTCCCAAATCTCCTTTCCCCCCGAAAACGCCGCGGTCAGAATCTTCGCCGGATCATCGGTCGCGGCAACGTTGAGCACGTCGGAGCCGGCGATTTTTTCATATCCGGGAGGGATGTAGAAAGTGAAATCCAGGGGCTTCATCTCGCTTCTCGTGTACCGGCCCAGCGCATCGGGATCCGGGAGGGAGCGGGTCTTGCCCGCGTACCGCCCTTCATTCTGGGTCAGGTCGGCGTAGCGGAACGCGAGCCCGTACAGGCTCGCATAGCCTGCCCGGAAGGGGAACTGCTCGCCGTAGAGGGTTACCCCCAGGTAGAAATGCCAGGCCAGGCGGAGGCTCGGCCACTTCCCTTTGCCCCAGGTGAGGCCCGGGGCAAAGGGGTCCTGGCCTTCGATTCCAAGCTTGGACATATTGTAGGCCGCGAGGCACGCCGCGCCGTAAAGATATTCTTTGTAGATATCGTGCCCCTGATCGTTCCAGCGCGGGTCCCCCAGCCGGAGAGCCCTTGCCCGTCGACAAAAATTCGCCTGCAGGTAGGCGAGCGGCTTCGTTCCCATCAAGGAGGTCATCTCGCCCCCGGAATGGAGCATGAAGTCGATGGCCCCCTTTTTCCCGAATTCCTCGTAGGCCACCGCCCCGTTCCCTTTTTCGCCGAAGGCCGCCAGGAATTCTTTCTTGAAAGACGAGCCCGTCAGCTCGTCAACAGCAGATAGGTAATGGAGAGCGGTCTGCTGCAGGTCCCAGGGCACTTTGTAGATGTCAAAGTACAGGGTCTTCGTAACCAGTTCGGAGAATCTGCCGTCCCTTGCCATTCCGGGATGCCCTTCAATGGAAACCAGGGGGCAGTCCGTGACGGCATCCCGGCCAACCACATAATACCTGCGCCTTCCCAGGCCCCTCTCCTCCGCCGCAGCCAGAAGGGAATCCCGGGAGAGGGGGCAATCAAAGCCCGTCCGGGTCGCGATATTTGTTCCCTCAACTACCGGGATGGGGACCTTTTGCGGGAACTGTCCGCCGTGACCGTCGGGTAGATCAACCTCAAGGGCTTCGCGCAGCGACACGTTGCTGAACATGTAGCGAGCACAAAGGAGGTCGGTGGCGACCGGGTCTAACCCGGCAAAGGCCATCCCCTCTGGCTCCTTCTTCCCCATGAGGCTGCCCGTGTGGTCCAGGTTGGTCGCCTCGATCCCGTCCACCACGTGGATCATGAAGATGTCCTGGTTCTTGACCGCCTGAAAGATATCGATCATGGTGGCGTTGATGCCGCCCGTCTTTTTGACGAGGTAACTGCCCGCTGTGTCTCGTTTGGGGATGCTCGTTTCCGGGTCCACCTCGGCCACCCAGATCTGGTGGGGCAGGCCCCCCTTCATCCCCGGCACGGAGTTGTGGGGCACAGCGTAGTCCCAGTTGCAGCCCCCTTGTCTGGCCGCCTGCATCGGGTAGAGGCCGATCCCCAGGTTCTTGATGGCGTTGGTGAAGAGCGTGATACTATGGACTTTGAATTTGGGAACATTGACCAGGACGCATCCAGGGTAGGCCCGCCGATCCTCCGGGTCATCCGGGGATCCGCCAACTACAACCTTGTGGAGCGTTATCGACTGGAAGTTTACGCCTCCCGGCACTTCGATCTCCCGCCCCTTGCCCGGGTCATCGAACACCCGGTTCAAGTCATAGACCATCAGCTTGTCGGCAACACGCCCGGGGGGGATGTAGGTTCCATTGATGCTTTCCTCGTAGCCTTTCATGGGGTCATCCCGGTGGTCCGGCCCGAGGGATTCGGCGAGGTATTTGCGGACGAAATAAAACCCCCACCCGCAAAAGTAATCGCCCACCCTTCCTTCGATCACGGCTTCCGGGGTGATGGTTCGGCCTTCGGGGTTCTCTCTCGAGTACTGGGCGGCGGCAGCGGGCATCAACGTTCCGGCTTCGCCCAGCGCCATCCGGTGGTAGCTGATGCCCAATCGGTCGTGGAACCAGCGCATCAGGGCCGCGACGAAGGCCCACTCGGTGCAAGCCGTGCTGCCCACGTCGGGGGCGTGGGTCTGAGGGTCGATGCAGAAGATGCTCACGAGGTTCGGTTTGAAAAGGAGCTTCTGCCCATTCTCGACCCGGGATCCGATCTCCCGGCCGAAACCGGTTTCCCGCTCCAGGGCGGACAAAGCCAGGTCGAGCTGGGCAACCGTGTAATCGATTTTGGACTTGATCTTCCCCCACGCCTCCGGGCCGCAATCATCGATGGCCTCCCGCAGGAGTTCTCCGATACCCGAATAGGATTTGCCCGGGTCCATCCGGACCACCCCCACCGGCGACCCGAAATGATCGGCCTCTTTTCTTCCCAGGTCCGAATCGACAACGAGAGGATGCAAGTCACTCATGGGTCTCCCTCCTGTAACAGCCAGCACTGGATTGGTTATATTTTTCACAGCCTATTTTTGATGAACCCGTAAAAAGTAGAATCTCCCCTTCACGCCTTGGCGTGACGGGAGCGGATGAAGGGGAGGGGGATAATTAACTTTTAGAAATTTCTTGATTCTTCACCCTCACCCCGACCCTCTCCCCTCAAGGGAGAGGGGGGTGTTTTCGACTTTTTACGAGAACATCATTCTTGATGCTCCTCCTTTTCATTTCAATATGACCGTCCGGTCCTGCTCGCTCGTTTTTTTGGAGAGGAAGTATTGGTAACCCACGATGAGGACGATAAAAGCGATCATTCCGATGCTGATGCCGCGCGTAAAAAAAGGAGTAATGGAACCCTTACCCGCCAACAAAGCCCTGCGGAAATTCATGTCCAGCAAGTCGTTCCCCAGGATCAGGCCTAAAACCAGGGGCGAGACCGGGAAACCCAGGCGATTCATCACAATGCCGATTGCTCCGAAAAAGAACGCCAGGTAGATGTCATTTATATTGGTGTTCGCCGCGTAAGAGCCCAGGGCGCATAGAACAGCGACGATGGCCGCCATCGCCGTCCGGGGAGTACTCACAAAAAGGCGGACCAGGCCTTTACCTGCATAGGTGCCAATCAAGACAAACAATATGCCGGCCAGAAAAAGCGCGACCGAAATCTGGTAAAGCCACCAAGGATTCGTCAGGAGAAAGGTTGGCCCGGGTCTTACGCCATGAAGGTAGAGAATGCCTAACATAATGGCCGTCGGGGCATCTCCAGGAACGGCCAGGGATAATAAGGGGGCATACGCTCCGGGTACATTGGCCATATTGCAGGTTTCGCTTCCGATCAGACCCTCTATGCTGCCCTTGCCAAACTTCTCGGGCTCTTTGCTGGTACTCTTGGCGTGATCATACCCTACCCAGCAGGATACGTTGGCCCCGATCCCCGGAGCGACGCCGATAATGTAACCCAAGACAGAGGTTCGCACGCTGAGCCAGCGATATCTCCACCACAAACGGGCAGCCCCGATTAAGGATGTTTTTCGTAAGGGAAAGTCATTTACCCTCTTATCCGTTAGACCTTCGAAGACCTCGGTGAACCCATATAACCCGATCATGGCCGGAATGAGCGGAATTCCACCTGCCAGGTACGTAGTCCCGAAGGTGAAGCGAGGAGAGCCATCGATTGGATCGATGCCCATGCAGCCTAGAACGAGCCCAACCGTAGCCGCAATCAACCCCTTAACGGTATCCCCTTCGGAAAGGTTTGCGGCAATGAAAACTCCAAAGATGCCAAACCAGAACATCTCCCATGGGCCAAACATCATGGAAAGCTTTACGAAGAAGGGCATGGTCACCAGAAGAAGAATCAGCCCCATATTGTTACCCATAAAACTGGTAAATACATTGATGCCAAGAGCCACCTCGGCTTCGCCTTTCTTCGTAAGCTGATAACCTTCAATGGCGGTAGGAGCAGAGGCCGGCGTACCGGGTATATTCAGCACTGTGGCCGATATGCTTCCGCCGTAGGTTCCGCCCAACTGGGTCGCGGCGAGCATAATGAGGGCCCAGAGCGGATCCATGGTATAAGTTACGACAGAGACAAGAGCTACCGTCATCGTCGTCGAAACGCCCGGCAGGGCGCCGCCCAAAATACCCGCGGCCACGCCAATCGCGATCAGGAAAAACCCATAAGGCGTTGACAGGTCAAAGAAAGCCTTGCCCAGGCCGGCGAGCATTTGCATCCAATCCATAATTCCTGCGCCCTTCGTTCGGGTTACCTGATCTGCAACATAAATAGCTCGTTAAACGTCAGGTATAGAATGACGGTGACAGCCACGGCAATGATGGGGAGGACCCACCTTGGCCACCTCGTCACAAAAGCAAAGAACATAATTCCCATAAATAACGCGCTGGCATAGTAGAAGCCCATGAGGGGAATGCCAACGAAAATGTATACGCCCGGAAAAAGGAGACCCAAAAGGACCGGCCGGTTTTCTTTCGATGTAAAGAGAGGGATGAAAGACCGAGCCAGCTCCGCCGCCCTCATCTTGCCGCCCCCTCTTATGGATTTCAGGACCAGGATCAACCCAAAGATGAACAGAAGTATCCCCATCAGCCCGGGGAATATCCCCGGGCTTTCGATGAAATCTCCCCGGCTGGGCATGGCAAAAGAGATCCAGCAGACAAACAGGGCAAGGGCTAAGACAAGAAAACCAACGAAAAGATCCCGATCTTTCCCAGTCGCCAACGGCTACCTCCCGCTAATTCCCAGGCCTTGGAATCCCCAGCTCTTGGGGGGACCTCTTGGCTTCTTTTATGTCGTAAAGCAGCCAGCTCTGGATTTGAGTGGAAGCGGCAAAGGCCCTGTCGGCCTCTGCCCCTGTGATCCCATTCAGGGGCAGCAGGTTCTTCCTGCCAAAATCCTTGACGGCTTCACTCTCCATGGTGATGCGGAAGGCATCGATCAGCTTTTTGATCCGGTCTTCGGGAATTCCCCGGGGGTACCCCAAAGCCCGCCAGCCTTTGCCGGCAGAAAGCTTATCCTTGATCTGGGGCGCGAATTCGGTTATGGGCGGGATGACCACTCCTTCCAAGGTGAAAGGTTTGTCGTCAAAGAGGAAGAGCGGGCGCAGCATCTTGGCCTTGATCAGGGTCAGGGCCTCGGAGAGGTCACTGGTGGCGAAATCGACTTCCTTCTTGGCCGCGGCCAGGGCGGCCGGCGCACCTCCTTCGTAGGGGACCGCTTTGAATTTGCCGCCCAGGGTATTGACGACGATCATCTGCGGGACATGCCACATGCCGCCGATACCGCTGTTGGACCCCGTTAAATCTCCTTTTTTTAACCCTTCGATCAGCTCTTTGGCCGTTTTAATCGGAGAATCGTAGGGCACGGAAAAGGTCGCCAGGTTATTAAAAACGATGCCGATGACGCCAAATTCTTTGTAGGTTAATTTTGAAAGCCCGGTCGCTGGAAAAGTGGAGATGGCGCTGCTGATGCCGTACAAGGCATAACCATCTCGGGGCTGTTTGAAAACATGGTCCATCGCAATGGCCCCGTTGGCTCCCGTCATGTTGACGACCGGAATGGCTACCCCCAGGGTCTTACGCATCCCATCGGATAAGAGGCGCCCCATCATGTCCATGCCCCCGCCCGGGGCAAAACCAATGTAGATCGTGATCGGTCTTGTCGGCCACTTCTCCTCCGCGGCGAAAGATGAGAAGGGTAAGGCCAGGATAATAAGGACCCATACGAAGAAGGCCATGCCCAGTGCCCATTTTCGACTCATCTTGATCTCCTTTCGTAAAACCATTGATTCATTTTGAGGCCCACCCAATAACGCATCGGGGCAGACCCGCGACCAAAAGAATAATTTTTACCTCGGGCCAAACGCCTTCCAGAAATCCCCCCCGCCCCCCTGAAGCTGTGAAAGAATCGCATAAATCACCCCCACCCTCTCCCTCCCCGAAGCTGTGAAATAATCCCCTGAATCACCCCCACCCTTCCCCTCCCCCCTCAAGGTGGAGGGAATTTCTTTCTTATTTCAATATTTTTACCCTCTCCCCGGGCGGGAGAGGGTAGGGTGAGGGGGGATATTCCGATTTTTTCACACCTTCCTTATTCTCTTCTGTTTCTTTGACTGCCGTGGGAGAGGCCTCAGAAAAAAATGATCCGGTCCGTCTTTCCTTCCTACCTCATTTCACCCAGGGGTCTTCGACGAAGACGGTCCCGGCCGCCTGTTTGCTCGAGCAATTGCCATAGGTGAAGATCAACTCGGCCGTTTCCGTATTGCTCATGTTTATCAAGCCGTGGATCGCCCCCTTGGGGGAATAGACGATATGGTTCTCGGGAACAATATATTCCTTTTTCTCATCCCCGATGAAGACCTTGATCGCCCCTTTGCGCACGAAAAAGGCCGCATCGCAGTTCGCGTGGTAATGCCGCTGATTTCTCGCCCCGGGTGGGATGACGGTCCTCCCCATGGTGATCGTCCTCGTTCCCGTTGTCGCCTCATCGACCCCCCATGCAATGACCAGAGGCGGCTCATATTTTGTGTCTTTGTTCACTGCTTCCGTGTTGATGATCTTGGCCTTATCCTCGTTCATCTCCATTTCCTCCTTTAGAATTATTCCAAAAAACCTTTCGCAATCTTCACGAGAGGGACGTAGGGGCGGTTCGCGAACCGCCCCTACGGATTCTTTGAGACCTGAAATGCTCGCCGATCGTTTCCGGCGAGGCTCGGGGAATACTTCTCTTTTCCCATCGCCTTTTCTTTGACCATTAAACCCCGCGGATCCTATCGCCGTCAAGGAGATCTTAACCGTGCGGTCGAACACGGCGGCTCTTCCAGACCCATTTGACCGCGGGCGTCAGCATTAACACCCCCGCAGCCGACAACAGGGCCGCCGAAATGGGCCGCTGCAGGAAAACCAGCGGCTCTCCCCCGGACCCGATGAGGGATTGCTGCAACGTCCGCTCCAGCATGGGGCCCAAAATCATGGCCAGGATAAAAGGGGCGGGCGGGAAGGCGAACTTGCGCAGCAAATAGCCGACGACTCCGAATCCGACCATCATGCCGACGTCGAAGACGGAGTTGTTCACGCTATACGCCCCGATGATGCATACGATGACGACTAATACCGCCAGATACCGGTAGGGGACCGTTAGCAGGCGCACCCAGAAACGGATCAGGGGCAGGTTGAGCCCCAGCAACATCGCATTGCCGATGTACATGGAAGCGATGACCCCCCAGAAGAGGTCCGGGTGTTCCTGGAGCAGGAGCGGGCCGGGCCGGATCCCATGGATCATCAAGGCCACGAAAATCATGGCAATGGAGGCGTTCCCGGGGACCCCCAGGGTCAAGAGGGGGATGAACGAAGATGTGGAGGCCGCGTTGTTCGCCGACTCGGGCGCGGCCACGCCTTCAATCGTTCCCTTGCCGAATCGCTCAGGATGCTTGGATAGCCGCTTTTCCACGGCGTAGGCGGCAAAGGAGCTGATGATCGCCCCGCCGCCGGGCAGCACCCCGATAAAAAAGCCGAAAAGGGATCCCCGCAACACCGCGGCCCAGCACTGCCGCCAGTCTTCGCGGGTGGGAAGCAGCCCCTTAAGGGCCGTCTTAAAGACGTCCCGGACCTCCGGAGCCTCCAGGTTGGAGAGAATCTCCGCGATGCCAAAGAGACCCATGACCATCACCACAAAGTCAAAACCGTCCGTCAGCCGCGGCACGCCGAACGTGAACCTTTGGCCCCCGCCGACCGGGTCGAGCCCCACCGTCCCCAGCAGAAGGCCCAGGACGCCCATCATCAGGCCCTTCAGCACCGACTCTTCGGACAAATATACGGCCATCATCAAGCCGAGGACGACCAGGGAGCAGTACTCCGGGGGACCGAATTTGAGGGCGAACAAGGCCAGGGACGGGGCCACGATCGATATGCCGAAGACGCTGAGCGTCCCGGCGATAAAAGAGCCGAGGGCCGAGATACCCAGGGCGGGCCCCGCCCTTCCCAGCCGGGCCATCTTGTATCCATCCAGGCACGTGACCACGCTGGCCGCCTCTCCGGGAATGTTCAGGAGGATCGAAGTCGTGGAGCCGCCGTACATGGCCCCGTAGAAGATCCCCGCCAGCATGATCACGGCCGAGACGGGCTCCATTTTGAAAGTCACCGGCAAAAGAAGGGCGATGGTGGCCGGAGGCCCGAGTCCCGGCAGAACGCCGATGGCCGTCCCCAAGATCGCCCCGATCGCGCAATAGAAAAAGTTCCACGGGGAGAGGGCCACGGCGAACCCGCTGCCCAGATTTTCCAAAAAGCCCATGGCCACCCCTTACCAGAGTTTCGCCAGCAGCCCACCGGGCAAAGTCACTCCCAGCAAGCGATCGAACACGATGTAGCTGACGATCGCCAGGAGGAGGCTAACCGGGAAGAGCACGCGGAATTTTGTTTCCAGGACCCGCAGAACGGCCGCCGAAAGGAGCGCGGTGGCGATGACGTACCCCAAGGGTTCCAAGCCGGCCACGTACAGGATCAGCCCCAGGACCACAATGCTGGGGCTCCGCAGCTTCCCAAAGGCGCGGGTCTCTCCGGTCCGGCCGAGCTGAGCCTGGAAAAGGAATATGGCCGAAAGGACGATCAGGATGACTCCGCCCA
>Ga0315285_10001446_pt1 | contig 25043 bp, 22 predicted proteins | sample YL17G09_36_MG_FD_203698 | JGI IMG/M metagenome (GOLD analysis project Ga0315285, IMG submission 203698) | Sediment microbial communities from Yellowstone Lake, YNP, Wyoming, USA - YL17G09_36 | ecosystem: Environmental > Aquatic > Freshwater > Lake > Sediment | place: USA: Wyoming | collected... | reverse complement strand
GCCGCCGTGGCGGCGGCGGGCGCGCCGCGCGGCGCGGCCGCCACCCCCTCCCCCCCTCTCCCGCTCCACCTCCTCAACTTTGATTGGCACGGCGTCGTCAAAGAGCTGGGCGAGGGGGGCGCGGTGGAGGGGCTGTGGTCGGCGCTCGGGCCGCCGCTCGCCGAGGTGGGGGTCACTGCGGGGGCCGTCGTGCCTCTGCCTGACACGGAAACGACGCCCCAGCCTCCTCATCCTGACGGCGCCTGGCTCGGCTGCGCCGTCACCTACACGGCGCGCCAGCGGGGCCTCCTGCGCTTCAACTGCGCCGACTCGCTCGACCGCACGTCGGCCGCGTCGTATTTCGCCGCCGTCGCCGCCCTGGCCGAACAGTGCCGCGTGCTCGGGATCACCGATTTCGTGCGGCCGGAGCCGGCTCCCCCTCTCCCCGGCGCGCCGGCCGACCTGCCGCCCGGGTGGGAGGCGGCGGCCGACGCGGGCGGGCGCCCGTTCTATCTCGACCACACCACCCGCACCACGCACTGGGCGCCGCCGCCGGGGCTGGCGGCGACCGCGCGCGCGGCGTTGGTGGCCGCCATCGCGGCCGTGTCGGGCCCGTGGGCGGTGCCGGCGGCCGGCGTCGCCGCCGCGGCGGCCGGCCTCGCGCCCGCCCCGCTCGCCGCGCACGCCGCCGCGCACCGCGCCGCGGGCGACGCGCACGCGCGCCTGTACACGGCGTCGCCGGCGATGCATTCAGGCGTGCTGGGTCTGCTGACCGGCGACCGCGCGGCCGTCGTGTCCGCCGCCGAGCGCGCCGCGCGCGCGGGCGCCGACCGCGTCCGCAACGTTGGGTTGTCCGTGCGGCGGCGCTGGGCCAACGTGACGGGGGACGGCACGCGGCAGGCGGCGATCGACGCGTTTTTGGCCGGAGGTGGGGGCGGAGGAGGAAGAGAAAGCGGTGGCGGGTCGCGCGACGCTTCCTCGTCCGACGGCGACGCCGGCGGCCCGCCCGCGCGCGTGGCCGCGAATGGCGGCGCGCCCGCGGCCGTGGCCGCTGCGACGACCGCTGCCGCGCTCGCCGACGCGGCCGCCGACGCCCTGGCCGGCGTCGACCTGGACGGACCCTTCTCCGACGATTCCGATGCGGGCACGATCGCCGCGGGGGCCAGCAGCACGGGTCTGGCGGCGAGCGAGGGCGAGTAGGGGGGGTGGGGTCGGGGCGCGCGTGTTTCATTCCTTGCTGCGCGCACCTGCCGACCGGCGCGCTCCCCGTGGTGGGGAGAGGGGAGTGCGTGAGTGCATTGCACGGATGGTGCAGGCAGCGCGGCAAGCAGGCATGATGAGGCCGGAAAGAAAAACAAACAAAAAAATGGGCGCCGACCCGTTCTCTCACCCCGCGCGCGCTCTCTTGCGCGCACCACCCGCCGCCCCCCGCGCCGCCGCGTCGGCGGGCACGTAGGGCGCGATGTCGGTGCCGGGCGCGGTGAGGGGGGCGAGGAACTCCGAGGCAGCATCAAACATCGCCGCGACGCGGCGCTCGACCGACGCCGCCGAATTCAGCACCGCGAACCGCAGGCCCGCGGCACCACCAGGCACCGCCCCCGGCGCGGCCTGTAGGAGGCCGGACAGGCGCTCGGCCTCGCCCTCGAGCGCGGCCTGCTGGTCCTCAAAGAGGGCTTGGGCGGGGGCCGGGGCGCCGTCGGGCGCCCGCGTCGGCGCGCCGTCGTCGGGCGAGAAGAAGCGGCCGTCGAACGCGAAGAACGCGAAAATGTAGGAGGACGCGAGGCGGGCGCGCGCGGCGGCGAGCGTCGCGCGCGCGGACGACGCCCACTCGCCCGCGGGCGCGCCCTCGCGCCCGGCGGTCGCCCACTCGGGGGGGAGGGTCGGCTCGCGCGCGGCCTCGAGGGCGGCAGACTTGGGAGAAGAGGAGGGGAGGGGAGCGTTGGCGCCCGCCGCGCTCGACCCGCCCCCACCCTCACCCTCCACCCTCCATCGCTCTCACCTTGGTGTGCGCGTCCCACCGCGTAAAGTGGTGCAGGAACCGTCGAATGGCGCCCGCCGCCGTCGCACGCCCCGCATCGTCGGCACCGGCGCCCCCACCGTCACCCTCGCGGAAGCGGCCGCAGGAATGCCCCTGGATGCTCGTCCACGTGTGCGCCGTCCCCGTCGCCCCCCCGCATAACCAGCAGAACGGTTGGCCGCACCGGCACATGACCAGGTTGCAGCCGCCCGCCTTCTCGACGGGTTTGGCGCATTTGGGGCACGGCCGCGTGTGCGCCGCCATCCAGTTGGCCGTCTCCGAATCGTCCCGGCACTTGCGCGCCCAGGCGGACGCCATGGCGCAGGTGGCGGGGGCGTGGGGCGGGGCGCCGCAGGCGGCGCATAGCGACGCGCCGCACGCGCAGACCGGCTCGCACGCGCGGCCGCACGCCGCGCGCAGCGCGCGCCCGCAGTGCGGCACCGACGGGCACCACCGCACGCGCGGGTTGTCGTCCACATATGAGGAGGCCAGCGCCGCGGCGTGGCGCTCCCCCGCGGGCGTGCCGGCCAAGAGGCGCGCGGCCGCGCCGTCGTCGCACGCCGCGCGGCACCCCTGCGCCGCGCACGGCAGGCGGGCGCCGCCGGTCTCCAGGCAGGCTGTGAAATGGCCGCGCCAGCAGTCGTCGCAAAAGGCGTGGCCGCACGGCATGCGGGTGGCGCCGGACGGGGGGACGGTGGAGAAGCAGACGCCGCACTCGAGCGCGGCGGCGGGCCGCCCGGCCCTCGGCTGCCCCGGCTCCCCGCCGCGCGGGACGCCCGCAAGCTCAAAAACGTCCCGCCCGTCGGCCAGGGCGGCGGCCAGGGCCTCGGGCGACCACCGGAAGTGGGCCAGGAGTTGGCGCGCGACGCCGGGGCCGACCGAGAGCAGGGACGCCACGGCGTCGAGCGCACCGCGCGCGGCGGCGGTCAGGGCGTCGCCTGCGATGACGTCCCAGGCGGGGCGGCGGGCGCGGGAGGGGGCTTCGCCGTCCGAGCCGGACAGGCCGCACGCAGACGCGTCGCGGCCGGAATCGGCGCTGTCGTCGCTGGCGCCGCTATCGCGCGACGAGAGGGTCTCGTCGCGGGACGACAGGGTGATGACGCCGCCGTCCGCGGGGGCGGGGTGGGTGGCCATGGGCGCGGCGCGGCGTGGCACGGGGCCGCACGGCGGGCGGGCGTTAGCGGGGGGCGCCGGCCTGCCCAGAGGGGGCGGGCGGCCGCTCACTGACCCGGGGCCGCCGGTGGAGGCGCGCGCCGGGCGGCGGGGAGTGGGTGGGGACGGGCGCGGCGGCGCTGCGACGCCCGAGCCAAAGCGACTCGCCTCGGCGCCCTCGACGCCGCCGCGCGCCGCACGTAAAGCCCCGTGCGGCGCGTCCCACGACCGCGCGGGCGGGGAACGAGGCCGCCGGTCCGAGCGAGAAACTGCCACGCGCGACCCCCCGAAACCAAGAAAGCCCGCTTCCCTCGCTCCTCCTCCCTGCGCCAGCCACCAGCCCGCACAAGAAACTGCAACACGCCACCCCACGAAATCAGCGCCCCCCCTTCTCTCCCCCTGCTCACGCCAGCGCGCACACTGCGCGCGCGGCCGCGACTGCGACCGCCACCCCTTCCGCCGCCCACCCCGCGGCCGCCGGCAGGCGGGAGAGAATGAGGGGGGCCAATTTGACGGCCAAGGCCACCTCGACCACGTGCGCGAGCGCGCCAAAGGACGACGCCAGGCCGCCGCCGCGGCCGACGCCGGCCAGGACGTGGGAGACGTCGGAGCCGGAGGTGGAGATGACGGAGTCGAACGCGGAGACTGAATAAAAGAAGAGCGCCCCCGACGCCGCCACTTCCAGCGCTCCCACGCCGGCCACGACCGCGGTGGCGGCGTCGCCGGTCGCGGCGGCCGCGACGGCGAACAGCGCCTCGCACGCGCCGTGGAGCAGGCGCGCAGCGGCGGCGACGTGGGCGGCACGGATGAGGCGGCGCAGGACGCGGTCTTGGCCGGGGGTGAATTCCGGTTCGGGGGGCGGTGGGGAGGGTGGCGGGGCGTCGACGGGCCTCAAAATGGGCGGGCGCCTGTCTGCTCCCGCTTTCGCGGCCACGAGCCGGGCCGCGCGCGCCGAGCGCCCGGGCACCAGCCACCGGGCCGCGCGCGCCAGCCGGCGCACCGGCGCGGTGAGGGCGCCCACAACCAGCTTGGGCGCGGCGAGGCCGGCGGCGAGCGCGGCCGGCGATTTGAAGAGCGCGACCCGCGCCGCGGTCGCGCCCGCGGTCAGCGCGGCAAGCGCGGGGAACGCGCCCGCGGGCCAGGCGGCCGCCGCGGACGCGGCGTGGAGGAGGGCGAGGCCGACACTCAAAACCGACACCTCCCAGAAGGCGGCCGCCGTGTCCGACAGCGCGAGCAGGAGCCAGTGCAGGTCGGCGCCGCGGGTCGCGGGGATTTGGGAGAACCCCGCCGACGCGACAAACGTGAAGAGCGCGACGCAGGCGGCGCCGAGCGATTCAGCGGCGGCCAGCCACACCCCTCCCGCGCCGTGGTGGCCGCCGGCCGCCGCGGCGGCGGCCGACACGGCGGCCAGGGCCGCGTAGCGCGCCGCCGCGCGCAGCATCGCGGCCTCCGCGTCGGCAAAGGCGGCTTCTTGGGCCAACGAAAACTCGTATTCGCCGCCGGGGGGAACGAGGCCGTCCACCGCACGCGTCGGCGTGCCGACGGCGGCGCGCAGGGCGAGGCGGAGGGTGTGCGCGGGGTGCGACTCGGACCAGCCGGCTGTCGGCGCGGCGGCGCCAGCCCCCCCGCGGCCGACCGTGCGGCCCAGTCTTCCGCCACGCTGGGGAAGAAATCGGGCGAGCGCAGGGACAGGGAGCGGGTGGATTTGCGGCGGGGGGGCGGTCGCGGCGGGGCGGGCGGAGGTTCGGGCCGCGGCGCGCCGCAGCAGTTGACGCGTTCCCAGCGCCGCTCGCCCTCCCGCGGCGCCGGGCGCGGGCGCCATGGGTCGCCGGCGACCGCGCCGGGGCGGGCGGGGCGTCGGAGGCGCAGTGTGTGGAGCAATGGGCGGTGCCTGCGACGCACCACAAAACCAGGCGCCGCCGCCCCGGCGGTCGCCCCAGTCGCGCCCGCCATGGGCGTCGCGCCGGCCGTGCGGGACGTGGCGAGCGTGGTGCGTCGATGGCCGCGCGCTGCGCGCGGCACCCGCGGCGTGGGGCGGCGGGCGTGCCCGCCACGGGCGGGCGGCAGTGGCAGCAATGCCAGTGTGCCGCTGGCGAGCCAAAGGGGGCGCCGCGCGAGCCTGGGGCGCGCCCGCCGCCCAACCCCGACCCTCCTTTCCCTTCTCGCAGCTCGCCGCCCTCGCCGCCCCAGCCCTGCTGGCAGCCGGCGTGCGCGCGGCAGCCCCCCGCACCCGGTCCAAGCAGGCGCCCGCGTCCCCCTGGCCCGCCGCGCACGCGGCGGCCGCGCTCGGGCTGCGGTCGGCGCTCGCTGCGGGCGCGCCGCTGCCCGCGCGCGCTGGCGCTCTGGCGGCCTACGTCGCGCTCACGGTCGCGACGTTGGCGGTCGCGCCCCCGGACCGCGGGAGGGGCGCGGCGGTGTTGGCTGGGCTCGCGGCGGTCGCGGTGGCCTCCTTCGAGGGCGCCGCCCCCGGCGCCAGCCTCTGGCTCCTCCCCCTCGTCGCCTGGGCCTCGTTCGCGACGGGATTGGTGGCTGTAGCGGGCCGCGGGCCGGCTGCCAGGGTCGCGGGCCGGTGGGCTGGCGTGCGTGCGGCCGGCGCCCCCGCCTCCCCCCCCTCCCCCCCTTCCCTGCCCGCCGCCCGCCGCCCCTCGATGTCGTCCGACCACGAACCCCACCGCCTCGCCCCCCCGGGCACGCCCGCGTCGGGGTCGATGCTGCCGGGGTCGTTCGCAGACCCCGGCGCGGCCGGCTTCCGCGTGCGCGGCCGGTCGTACGCCGTCGACCGCGTCAAGTTTGCGCCGCCGGCGACGCGCGCCCGGCTCGCCGCGGTGGAGCTGGTGGCGACGGCGGCGCCGACGCAGCACATTTCGAGGTTGTTGCCTTCCATTCATTCTTCCTCCGCCCCGTTCACCTTTGTCTGGCACGTGCTCGTGCCGGGGCGGCCATCGTGCGTGTCCCTGGTGTGCGCGTGGTCGCTGGAGTACTGCCCGGTGGCGCGCGTGGGGGCGGCGGTCGAGGCGGCGCGCGCGCGCGGCGCGACGACCGCGACGCTCGCAGACGTGTTGGCGCCGCCGCCCGGCACCGACGGCGCGGCCGGCGCCACGGTGGAGCGCTCCGCGTCCTCCGCCACCGAGTTCGGGGCCCCGCCGGCGGCCGCGCCCGCCCCCTCTGGCGGCCACCGCCGCGCCGCGACGGCCGCCGGCCCGGACGCCGACGCCCTCGCCGCCGCCGTCGGCTCCCCCGCCCCCCGCCCCCACCGCGGCGGCGAGACGGCCGCGTCCGTCGCGGCCGCGACGGCGGGCGTGGACGCGTTCGACCTGGCGCTCGCGCGCTTTGTCGCCGCAGGCGGCGCCGCCGCCGGCCCCCAACCCGCCGGCGCCGCGGCCCGCGCCGCCGCATTCAAAGTCATCCCCCGCGTCGACGTCGGCTCCTGGGTCGTCAAGTCGGCGGTCGGCCAGAACACGCCGGTGTTGCTCGGCAAGAAGGTCGCGACGTCGTACTTTCGCGGGCCGCGCTACCTGGAGGTCGCCGTCGACGTCGGCTCCTCCCGCACCGCGGCCCGAGTCGTGGGCCTCGTGCAGGGCGCGTTGCGGGGGCTCGAGATCAGCATCGCGGTCGTGCTCGAGGGGCGCGCGGGGGACGAGTTGCCGGAAGCCCTTTTGGGCACCGTGCGCCTCTCCCGGGTCGACCTGTCCCGCGCGCCCAAACTGTGAGAGGGGGGAGCGATTGAGGGCGGGGAACGGGGGGGTGCGGGGTGGCGGCGGGCTCGCAACGGACCCGAACTAGGGCAAAGGGGTCGGAGAGCGCCGGCGCGCGCAGACCCCGCGCAGCAGCACCACTCTCCGCGTCGCCCCCTCCCGCCGAGCCGCCCACCAGCGCCGCCTCGGGCGACGCCCGCCCCGGTTCGGCGCCCGCGACCGCGCGCGAGGCCCGGGGGCCGCGGTTCGCCGCCGCATCCGAGCCGCACCCGGCGCCGCCGCCAGCGCGCGCCTCGCGCCCCGCCACCGCCCCCACCTCCACCACCTCGTCAAATGCTGCTCTCCCCCTCGCGCCGGTCGCGCGGCCGCGCGCAGGCGGCCGCGGCAAAGGCCCTGTCCCTCACCTGCCTCGCCCTGTTTTGCTACGCGGCCGTCAAGGACACCATTGGCGAGCGTCAGGCCAAGGCGGTGGCGGCGCGCGCGCCGCGCGCGGCGCCCGCGCCCTGGTTTTGCCGCGGCGCGGCGTGCCCGGCGTACACGCTAGCCGCCAAAAAGCCGTTCTACGAGGTGCGGACGTACGCCGCGGGCGCCACCTGGGCGACAGCGTCGGTCAACGCGTCGTCGGCCGAGGTCGCGACCGCGCGCGCGCTCGTGCCCCTGCTCCAGTTTGCCGCGGGCGCGAACGCCGCCCGCGCGCCCATTCAAACAGGGGTCCCCACCCGCATCACGGTGCACGCAACGCCAGACTACCATGTTCCGGACGGCGGCGCGGCGTTCGACGTCTCGATGTTCGCGGCGCCGACCGACGCCCCCCTCCCCGACCCCTCGCCCGACGTGGCCGTGACCCTGGACACCACGACAACCAACACCACGGTCTACGTGCTCCAATTCGGGGGCTGGGCGCGCACGTCCGTCGCCCTGGCCAACGCGGCGCGGCTCGCGCTCGCGGTCCAGCGCGACGGCCTCCCCCTGCGCGCGGACGGCTCGTTCTCCCTGGCGCTGTACGATGGGCGCCGCATCTTCCAGCGGCACAACGAGGTGTGGCTCTATGCGCAGTGAGGAAGAGGGATGAGAGAGGAGAGAGGGGTTGGTCAGTTTTTCGTTGGGCGCCGTCGCGCCGTGTCACGCCTCATGTGCGTTTTGGATGCCGCGGTGTGGGTGGGTGCTGCAGTGTGCGGTGCGTGGTGTGCGTGCCTTCCCTTGGCGCCCCTTCCCCCCGCGCCGCGCCGCCCGTGCGTGCGCGCGCGCGCCCGGCCTCCTCCGACCCCCCTAGCCCCCGTGGTGGAAGCCGGCGCCGCCCGCGCCGGCCCCGCAGTCAGCTTCGGCCTCGCCGTCGGTCAGCGCGCGCGTGAAGAGGGCCCAGGGCGCGAGCGGCACGCGCGCGCGGCCGTCGGCCGTCGGCGCGGCGCGCGCGCCCGGCGCGCCGCCGCCGCTCCCGCCGTCGGCGGACGCCGACAGCAGGCGCACGACGGCCGACGCCAGGTCGTCGCCGCCGGCCGCCGCGGGCGACGCCGCGCGCGCGGGCGCGCCGCGCGCCGCGACGCTCGCGCGCACAGCGCGCGGCGACGCGGGGCGCGCCCCGCCGGCGGCCGCCCCCACCCCCAGGTCGAGCGCGGGCCAGTCGCTGCCGGCGAGCCACGTGGGCACGGGGGCGGGGGAGGGCAGGGCGGCGGCAAACGGGGCGACGCCGAGGTGCGCGCCCAGCAACCCGAGCAGCCCGTCCCCGAACAGCGACCCTGGCGCCGTGCCCGCGTCCAGAATAGCCGCCACGTCGTCGCCGGGGGCGGCGGAGGGGGCGGGCGGGGCGGGGGTCGGGGGCCGCGCGGCTGGGCGCGGGCGCGCGCCGCGGCCGGTGGCCGGCCGCTTGGCGGGCGGGAGGCGCGTGCGGGGAGAGGCGCCGGCGGTGCATCCGAGGAGCGCCCCGCCGTAGGGGGACGCGGGGCCGTGGGGGGCGGGGGGGAGGGCGCCGGCGGGAGAGCGCAGGCCGCGCGCCGTGCGCCGCGCGCCGCGCGCGCCGCCGGGCGGCGACGCCAGCCCCGCGGGCGGCGGCGTAACGTCTCCGTACAGGGCGGCGCGCACGGGCTGGCAACGGGTGCGGCGCGCGGGGGGGGAGGGGAGGGAGAAGGAAAGAGGGCGCGCGGCGCACGCGGCGACCACCACCGGCGCGGGCGACAGCGCGCCCACCGCCACAACCCCCGCCCCCGCGCGCGCCGCGCCCGGGGATGAGAGCAGGACGGCCAGCGTGTCGCCGCCGCGCGCGACGGACGGGACAAGAGCGCCCGGCGTCGCGCACGCGTCGGCCGCCGCCGCGGCCGCCCGCCGGCGCCGCGGCGGCGGCGTCACCTCGCGGCGGGCGGCGTCGCTCGCATCGGCGTCGCTGGCGCTGTCGCCGGCGCCGTCGGAGGAGGAGCCGTCGCTTGGAGGGAGGTCGGCCTCGGACTCGGACGTCGCCTCGTCCTCGCTCCCGCCCCGGCGCCGGCGGCGCCGGGCGGCGGCGACGTTGGCCGCGCGGCGCGGGCGCGCGGGAGGGGCGGCGGTCGTGGCGCCACCCCCCGCCCCCCCTGCCGCTCCTCGCAGCGCGCGCGGCGCGTTCAGGGGCTTGCCCGCGTCGCGCAGCGATTTGATATAGTCCCGCAGCACGGTCGGCTGGCGCGCGGTCTGAAGGGAGAGAGGGAAGAGTGGGGTCGGATAGGGCGCTTTGCCCGCGCGCGCCGACCCAGTCTTTCCTCCCTCTCCCCTCCTCACCGTCGCGTCCTTGCAGCGCAGAGTCGCGTTCCAGTGGTTCTTCACACTGTTTTCCGTGCGCCCGGGCAACGCTTTGGCGAGCTCGACCCAGCGGTTGCCGAGGCAGCCGTGCGCGGCGACGAGCGCGGCCTCCTCCGCGGCCGACCACGCCGCCTTTTTTATGTCCGGCCTCAACTGGTTGTGCCACCGCTCCCGGCACTGCTTGCCGATGCGGCCGGGAAAGTGGGCGGAGAGGGTCGACCACTTGCCTTCGCCGACGTCGGCGACGAGGCTAAAAGGAGACGGGAGGGGGCGGAGACGGGTCGGCGCCATCTAGCCGACCGGGCGCCCCAGCCGACGGGGCGCCGCCGGACCCCGGGTCGCCCGCACCGGGCGCGGTCGACGAGAATGCAGGTCGCCGGCGCGGGCGAAAGGGGTGGCGAGGGCGCGCGCGGCGGCGCGGCGCGCGCGCAAACGATGGCCGCCCGCTCCCTCCCTCTCGCCTCACCGGACCAGGCGCTCGTCCTCCTCCCGCGTCCAGTTGCCCTTGATGGAAGGACCCCCCTCCCGGCGCGACTTTTTGACGCGGCGGGTGGAGGCGAGGCGCGGGGCGGCGCCTTGCGCAGCCGCGGGCGATGGCTGGCCGTCACCCGCGGCCGGCGGCGCCGGCGCCGGCCCGGGCCCGGCCGGCCCCAGCGGCGGCGGCTCCATGAGACCACGGTCGCGGTGGGGGCGGGCGGAGGGGGGAGGGGGGTGTGGGGCGTGCGTTAGTCTGCGGGCGGCCGACGCGCGGCGCAGCCGTCGCGCGCGCGAGGGCAGCGAGGGCAGCTCTGATCCACGCACAGACAGACCATCACACATAGTCACCACGACCGCCACCGCCAGCGCCACCCCGCCGCGCCACCCGCTTGGCGAGCGCGCGCAGGGCGACGAGGTGAAGGGCGTGCATCACCCTCAACCGCCGCTGCCCCCGCCCCTGCGGCAGCCTCGACGCGCCTTTGTGGGCGGCCAGGGCGGCGCCCAGGGCGGCGTCCAGGGCGGCGGCGCGCGCGGCGGCGGGGAGGCGGGGGCGGCGCGGGGAGCGGGGGGAGAGCGGGCGGCCCGCGTCGGCGGAAGGCGCGGGGGGGCGCTCGTGGCCGCGCGGCGACCCGGGCGCCTCTTCTCCCTCGTCTTCATCCTCCTCGGCCTCCGCGCGGGAGAAGGGGAGCCGCTCGCCCGCCAGGCCAAACGGTTGCGCGCCCGCCAACCCGCGCAGGCACGCCCAGTGCCGCGCTTGCGCCACCGCCGTCTGGTGAATTGCTAGCATGGCCACCGGCCGCGGCGCGGCGTCGAGCAGGCGGGGAGGGCGGCCGCCGAGCGCGACGCGCGCGACGGCCGCGATGGACGCCGCCGTCGCGTCCAAATTGTACCCCCCCTCGAGCAGGAACGCGCACGGCGCGACGCCCAGCAGGCCGTGCGCCATGTGGGCAAAGCCAGAGGGGGTGACGCGGCAGCCGCCGATCGGGTCGCCGGCCGCCGCGTCGAACCCGGCCGAGACGATGATGAGCGAGGGCGCCGCCTCGTACGCCGCGGGGAGCAGCACGTGGGCGAAGGCCGCCACATAGTCGCCGTCGGTGGCGCCGCCGGTGAGCCAGGGGACGTTGAGGGTCGCGCCGGCGCCCGCGCCGACCCCGCCTTCACGCGCAGCCCCCGTCCCCGGGTAGAAGAATCCTTGGTCGTGGCGGTGCACGGAGAAGTAGAGGATCGACGGGTCGTCCTCGAAGATGTGCTGGGTGCCTGGGGAAGAGGACAGAGGAGGGAGGGTGTCGGTGGGCGGCGTGCAAGGGCGCCGCGCAGCGACCGCCCTCGCCCAGGCGCGCTCGCCGCCGCGGCGAGCGCGCCAGCGGCCAGGAGGAGGGCGGGGCACCCACCTCTCCCTCTCTCCTACCGTTGCCGTGGTGCACGTCGTTGTCCAGAATGAGAATCTTGCGGGGCGCGCGCCGGGGAGGCGGCGGGAGGCCGGCCGCGGCGGCGGCGGCCGCGTCGGCCGCCCACGACTCTGCATCCTCCGCCGCCCACGCCGCCGCCACCGCCCGCGCCGCGACGGCCGCGTTGTTGAACAGGCAAAACCCCATGGCCGTGTTGGACTCGGCGTGGTGGCCGGGCGGGCGGACAAGGGCGAGGCCGGCGTCGGCGCCGCCGCGCGCGACGGCCAAACAAACATCCGCGCACGCGCCGGCGGCCAGGCGGGCGGCGACGTCCGTCGCGCCGTTGATAAAGGTGTCGGGGGAGAGGCCCGGGGGAGGGCCAGGGGGGAGCAGGAGGGAGGGCGGGGTGCCGGCCATAGGGCGGCCGGCCGCGTCGGCGTCGCGCCGCGCCTCGCTCAGGCCGGAAACAGCGGTCACCAGGGCGCCCGAGTGCACAGTGGTCAGTTCGGCGTCGGTCGCGAGCCGGGAGGGCAGGCGCGCACAGGCCGCCGCAGCACCGGTCGACACGAGGCGCGCCCACGCCGCCGCCACCCGGTCTGGCCGCTCGGGGTGCGGCGGGCGCGCGGGGCCGTCGTCGGCGCGGTGGAGCAGCATGCGCTCGTCAAAGGCGAGCGCGACGCGGGCGAGGGTGGGGATAGAGGGGGTGGGAGGGGTCGGCGCGGCGAAGAGGGCTCCGTCGGCCGCCGCGTCCCGCCCGCAGTCGCCGCACGTGCCCCCGTTCATCCCGTCCGACCACCACACGGGCGCGGTGCAGTTGACGCAGAACGAGGGCGGGCGCTCGGGCAGCTCGCCGAACGAGTCGGAGTCGTCGCCGCCTGGCCCGCTCGGCGCACCCTCTTCGCCGCCCTCCTCCACCGCCGCCATCATGTCGGCCAGCACGCGGCGGCCGAGGGCGGCCTCGACGTCGGGCGGCAGGTCGGACGGCGCGGAGGAGGAGGTGGGGGAGGGGAGGGGGGAGGCGTCGTTGTCGCCCACGCCCGCAAACGCGCCCGGGACGCCTTCGTCGCCATCCATGGCGTCGTCGCCGGCGCCGGGCGGGCCGGCGGGCGAGGGGAGGGGCGGCGGCCAGGGACCGGACGCGCGGCCGGCGCCGGCGCCCGGGCTGCCGCCGTCGTCGGACGAGGTCGTGGAGTAGCCCTCGTCCCGGTCCTCGGCGTCCACGGGGTGGCCCATCATGGTGGCGGGCCGCCGAAAGCGGCTGGAGAGAAAGAGCAAGGTTGGGGAGGCGGCAGCGGCGCGCCCGCCCGCCCGCGGCGCGCGCGGCCCTTGCCGCGGTCGCCCTCGCACCCGCACGCACGCACGTCTGGGTTGCGCAATGCGAGTCCAGAGGCGGGCAGCGCCGTCGATGGGGCCTCGGCCGGCGCGAGAGGGAGTGAATGCGACGCCGGCCGCACCCTCACTCTGCCCATGGAGGACCCGCTTTCGGCGGCGCCGTCGTCGCCTCAGTCGGATGCATCGTGGGCGACCGCGTCGGACGACGGCGACGGCGTCCCGCCGCTCGCGCCGCTCCCCCCCGCAGCCGACCTGGCCGCGCTGCGCGCCGTCACCCGCCTGACGGTGACCCGCCCCGACGGCAGCACAGCCGACACGTTTCTGGTTGGCACGGCCCACGTGAGCCCGGCGTCCTGCGCCGACGCGGCCGCCGCGGTCGCCGCGCTGCGCCCGCGCGTCGTCGTCCTGGAGCTCTGCTCCCAGCGCAAGGGCATGCTGCTGACGCCGGACGCGCGGGCGACGGCCAAAAAGTCGTTGCCCGAAGCTCTAGCTGAATGGCGCGCGGGCCGCGCGTCGCTCCTCCTCGCCATCTACGCCTGGATGCTCTCCGCCGCGTCCGACGCCATGGGCGGCGCGGCCGTCGGGTCCGAGTTTCGGGCGGCGGCGGAGGCGGCGGAGGGGGTGGGGGCGCGGATAATTTTGGGCGACCGCCCCGTGTCGGTCACCGTCGCGCGCACCTGGGCCGCGCTCTCCCCCTGGGACCGGACCCGCTTCCTGTGGGAGATGGTGGTGACCGGGTGCACGCTCGACCCCGACGCCCTGGCGCGCATGATGGCCGACCTGGACGGGGACGCCGTGACGGCCGCCGTGCTCGAGATGGGCAAAGCGTTTCCCACCCTGCTCCGCCCGCTGCTCTACGAGCGGGACGAATACATGGCGTACGTGCTGCGCAGCCTGGCGGTGGAGGGAGGCGTGGAGAGGGCGGTGGCTGTCGTCGGCGCGGGGCACGTCAAAGGGATTGTCGCCGCGTGGGGGGCGGACATCGACATCGCCGCCATCGCCGCCATGCCGCCGCCGCGGAGGCGGTCGCCGTGGCTCACGCTGGGGCTGGTCGTTGGGGGGGGCGCCGCGGTCGCGGTGGTCGCGCTGCGCGCGCGCGCGCGCGCAAAGGGGTGAGAGGGCGAGAGGAGGGCGTTGCCTTGATTGCACACACCGTTCTGTGGCGACCGTGCCCGCACCATCACGCTTCCCCGACGCCGTCGAGCGCGCCGGCGAGCGCGGCGCGCAGCGCGGCCTCCGCGTCGGCAAACGCGGCCGCGCCTGGGCCCGCCCCGGCCGCGCGCTTTTTTCCCTCGGCCTTGGCCACTAGGCGGCGGCGCGCCTTGTGGCGCGGCGCGCCGGCGGCGGGCGAGGGCGGCGGGGCGCGCGGGGGCGGCTTTGCAGAGGCGGGCGACGCCGCGGGCGGCGCCGCCGCCTCGGCCGGCGCGGCGACTGCTTCCAGCGTCGCTTCGAGCACCCGCTGCGCCGCCGTCTCGTACTGGGGGGGCGGGAGAGGGTCGGGCGGTGAGTTGCGCTCTCCACCCAAAAACCCCATCCCCCCTGCTCCCCCCCTCCCCTCCTCTCCGCCTCGGACCACCTCAACAAACATTTCCGGGCACGCAATGACTGACAGGCTGGCCGGCTCGCGCCCCCGCTCCCGCTTGTGCGGCGGCGGCGGCGCGCGGAGCGCCGCGGCGCGGTCGTGCGGGAAGAGAAAGGCGTCGGCGCCCGCGCCCGCGTCCGCGGGCATGTACGGCGTCGTGAAAGACGTGCGCAGGCGGTTGAAGGTGTTGGAGGGTGGGAAGAGGGCGGGCGAGGGAGTGGCGCGGCGCGAGGGTCGGCGCCGCGCTTCTCTCCCCCACACCTCCTCCCTCCCCCCTCTCAGTCCACCCCAACGCGGCCCACTATGGACCCGCTCCACTCCCGCCTCTCCTCCATCGTGCTGGGCGCGGCCGCGGCCTACCCCTGCGGCTCCCAGCAGCCCGCCGCGAGCCAGGCAGGCGGCGGCGACGGGTCGGCGCCGTCCCAGGTGCCGGCGTGGGGGCTGGTCCCGTCCCAGGTGCCGCTGCACGCGCTCGACGCGGCGCCGGCCGCGTCGGGCCTGCGCGGCGGAGCGGGGGGGCTGTCGACTGCTCCCCCTCCCCTCCACTTTCCGGGCGCCCGCCGCCCAGCGCTGGCCGGTGGCCTGCTGGCCAGCCTGCGGGCCGAGGCCGCGGGCGGCGACGCCGCGTCCGAGGGCGGCGTCTCGCGGCCCGTCGGCGCCACGACCGCCGCCGCCCCTCCCGGCCCCTCGGCCGCCGCCTCGCGCCTGCTGGACGACATATCGCGCTCCGTGGCGTCCGACCGGGTCAACGCCGGCCTGCTGGCCGCCCTGGCCGCAGCGCGCGCCGACGCGGCCGAGCGCGAGGCCGCGGCCGAGGCCGCGGCGCGCACGCGGCACGAGGAGGTGGTGGGGCTGCTCGTGGGACTGCGCGACGCGGTGACGCAAGGCGTGGGGCAGGCGGCCGCCACCTTCGCGGCGCCGGTCGCGTCTCCGCCGCGCCCGAAGCGCCGCGCGCGCGCGCCCGCCCGCCGCCACTCGCCGCCGCCGGTCAAGGCCAGCGCCTCAGCGCGCGCGCCGCGCGCACGCCGCCCGACGCCGGCGCCGGCGCCGGCGCCGGCCCCGCCCGCCGCGCTCTGCGCCGCGTCCCTCGCCCGCCTCCCCTGCCGCGGCCTGGCCGCCCTGCACGCGTCCGTGTTTGGCGTGACGACGCGCACGCACAACCCGGCCAGTCTGCGCAAGGCGCTGCTGGCGGGCGTGCCGCTGAAAGGGGAGAAAGCGGTGGCGGCGGGGGGCGCGCGCGCCGCCGCGCCCGCGCCCGCCGGCCACCCTGCCCACCCGGTCAAGGCATCGCCGCCGGCACCGCCCTCTTCCGCCAGTGCGGACCCCCCCCCCGGCGGCGGCGCCCTCGCCCTGCTCCCGTCCGCCCCCGCGCGCGTCGACGAGCGCGCGATCGCGCACCGCGTCGCGGCCGCCGTCGCGCGCCGGGCGGCGGCGGCGGTGGCGGTAGTGGAGGCGTAGGGAGAGGGAGAGGGAGAGAAGGAGGGTACGATTTATTTTTAAACCTAACCCCTCGATCAAAGTTTCAATTCCTCCGCCGCCACCAGCAGCCCATCCCCGTCGGCCACCACCCAGTCCCCCGGGCGCACGGTCACCCCCGCAAACGACACGGGCACGTCCCGCGCGCCGGGGTCGCGCTTGGAGGATTTCAGGGGGAATGTCGCGAGCGCCTTTACGCCGAGGTCCATGCGCCCGATGTCGGCCGAGTCCCGGATGCAGCCGTGGACGACGATGCCGGCCCACCCATTGGCCACCGCCATGGCGGCAAGGTTGTCGCCGAGCAGGGCGCACCGCAGCGACCCGCCGCCGTCGACGACGAGGACGCGCCCGCGCCCCGCTTCCTCCAGCGCCGCCCGCACCAGGGGGTTGTTCTCGTAGCATTTCACGGTGGACGCGCGCCCGGCAAAGGCGAGGCGGCCGCCGTAGTCGCTGGGGGGGAGCGGGAGGGGGGTGTCGGCAAGGGCGCGCGGGGGGGAGTTTGCTCGCCCGCCTGCCCTCCCCTCTGCCTCACCGAAACACGGGCGCCGCAATCTGCACTGTAGGCTGGGCCGGCAAGACGTCCACGGGGTCTTTATGGAAGACGTCGCAGAGGTCGGCCGTCGCGCCGCGCGCGGCGTCGGGCGGCGGGTTGGGATTCGTCGTTCCGAAGCAGGCGGCCGCCGCCGGCGCGGCGGCGGCCGCGGACGCGGCGGCGGCGGCGGGGGCGAGCAGGCGGCGGGAGAGGCCGAGCATCGGGGAGGGCGGGGTGTGTGAAGGCCCACCTCTGACCGGCCCGGCGACACACCCCTCCCGCGCCCAGAGCGCGCGGTCCACCCCGGCCCCCCACCATGGGCGCCACGCCGGGGCCGCCGCCGCCGGGCGGCGCGCTCAAGATCGCCAAAGACATTTTCGCGGGCACCTGCGGTGAGAGAGTGTGGCGGGGCGGGTGGGAGTGATGTGTGGGCCCCGATGCGGGCGCAGATTGGGTCGAGCGGGGCGCGGAGCGGCCGGGCGGCGCGGGCGCGCGGGCGTTGTAGTCGGCGCATCGGCGCGGCGCGCCCGGCACGCGCCGTCGCCGCCTCGCTCGCGCTGCCGGTGGCCCGCATTGGCCGCCTGCCGCGGGCGGCGCGGCGGGGGTCGGCCGAGGCGCGGGCAGCCTGGGAAGCGCCCACCGACGCGCGTCCCCCATCACCCCCACCCGCTCCCTCTCGTGCAGGCGGCATCGCGGTGACCCTCGTCGGCCACCCTTTCGACACTGTCAAAGTGCGGCTGCAGACGCAGCCGTCGGTCAACCCCGTCTATTGTGCGAGCGAGGCGAGGGAGGGGGCACGGAGAGCGGCGCGCCGCGCGGCGACCCGCACCGACCGACCCTCCTGCCCCCCCGCACAGCCGGCGTCATCGACTGCGTCAAGAAGACGCTCGCCTGGGAGGGCGTCGGCGGCCTCTACAAGGGGGTGGCGTCCCCCTTGGCGGGGCAAATGGTTTTCCGCGCGACGCTCTTTGGCGCGTTTGGCGAGTCCAAGCGCTACCTCTCCCGCGGCGGCACCCGCCCGCTGACCGACGCGCAATACTTTCAGGCGGGCGCGGCGACGGGGTTCGTGGCGGCGTTTGCGGAGGCGCCCATCGATTTTTACAAGAGCCAGATCCAGGTCCAGACCGTGCGCGCGCGGTCGGACCCCAAGTACGTGGCGCCGTACAGCAACGTGGTGGACTGCGTCAAGGCGACGCTCAAGACGTCGGGCGTGCGGGGGCCGTTCCAGGTGGGGCACGTGGGGAGACGGGGGCAAGGGTTCGGCGGGCCGCAGCCGCCGCCCGCCCGCGCCCACACGCCCTCCCTCTCCTCGCGCAGGGCCTGGGCGTCACCCTGCTGCGCAACACGCCCGCCAACGCGATCTACCTGGGGTCCTTCGAGGTGATCAAGAACCGCGCCGCCAAATCGCTCCAGTGCGCGCCCGCCGACCTGCCCGCGCCCGCCATCGTCGGCGCCGCGGGCGCGGGCGGCCTCCTCTACTGGCTCGCCATCTTTCCGGTGGACGTGGTCAAGTCGGCGGTGATGGCCGACTCGATCATTCCGGCCGAGCGGCGGTACGCGGGCCCCGCCGCGGCCGCGCGCGCGCTCTGGGCCGAGGGCGGCGTCTCCCGATTCTACCGCGGCTTCACCCCCTGCCTGCTGCGCGCGGTGCCGGCCAATGGGGTCATGCTGCTGACGGTGGACAAGGTGCAGAGGGGGGCGAGGGGGTGGGGTGGGGATGAGCGAGGGGGGGCCGCCGACAGACCGAGCGCGCCGTCTCCCTCCCGACCCCGCCCCCGCCCCCACCGCCTCGTAGGTCACCACCATGCTCAACCGGGCGGCGACCCCCGCGTCCCTGCCGGGCCTGGCGGCGGCCAAGTAGGGTGGGGAGGGTCGAGCGAGCGAGGGAGAGCGAGAGAGCGCGGGAGACTGGGGCCCGCCCACCCCGCCAGCTGATTTCTTGGCGCGCGCCCGCCGTTGCAGAAACCGGGAGCGCGTCCCGCCACACACGAGTCTCCCGCGCGCCCGCCGGCGCCCGCCCCCGCCGCGCGCACGCCCCCCCCCGCCTCCCCCTCCCGCCCCTCACGCCGGGAGCTTGCCCTGGCGCGCCAACCCCTCCCGGAACGCGTCCACGACCAGCTGCACGTTGGCGTCGGTGGCGTTGAACCCCATGATGCCGACGCGCCACACCTTCCCGGCGGTCGGGCCGAGGCCGCCCGCGATCTCCAACGAAAACGTGTCCATCGCGTGCTTGATCAGGGCGGCCCAGTCGACGCCGGCGGGCACGGAGATCGTGTTGACGGTCGCGAGGCGGTCGGCCTCGGCCTCGACAAAGGGTTTGAGGCCGAGCGGGCGCAGGCCGTCCCACAATTTCTCGTGCAGGCGCCGGTGGTTGGCCCACATGGAGTCCAGGCCTTGCTCGCCGACGAGGGCGAACGCCTCCCGCATGGCGTACCAAGTGGAGACCATGCCTGGGGGAGGGGGGGAGGGGGTGCGTGGGCGCGCGAGGGGCGCGCGCGCGGCGCCTCCCCCTGCGCCCCTCGCCTCGCCCCGCCCCTCTCGCACCCGTGTGGTGGTACGTGCGCGCCCCGTCCCAGCCCCAGTAGTTGCCCACGAGGTTGAGGTCCAGTTGGTAGGAGGTGGGCTTGGTCTTCCGCGCCGCGAGCTTGGCGAGCGCGCGCTCGCCGAAAAAGAGGGGCGCGCCGCCGGGCGGCCCGGAGAGCACTTTTTGGGTGCCCGAGTAGATGGCGTCGACGCCCCACGCGTCGGCGTACATGGGGACGCCGCCCAGGGAGCAGACGGTGTCGACCAAAAGAAGGGTGCCCGTCTCGCGGCACGCGTCCGCCACCCCCGCGAGGGACTGGTGCACGCCCGTGGACGACTCGCCCTGGCACAGGAAGAGCAGGGCGGGCTTGTGCTGCTTCAGCGCGGCGGCCAGCGTGTCGAGCGAGAAGGTGGTGCCCGCGCGCGCGTCGAGCGAGACCGCGTTCGCGCCGTACCGCGACGCCATGTCGACGACGCGCGCCCCCCAGATGCCCTTGTTGCCGACGAGCACGGTGTCGCCGGGTTCGACCAGGTTGGAGATGCACGCCTCCATGCCCGCGTGCCCGGTGCCGGACATCAGCAGGACTTTGTCGCTCGTCGTTTGAAAGGTGTACTTGAGGCCGTCGCTGCGGGTGGGGGGGGCGGGGTGTGGGCGGGGAAAAAAGAAACAAAATGACGCGCGCGCGACCCCTCCACCCCCTCCCTTCCACCGCCCTCCCCCTCGCCCGCACCGAATCTCGTCCATGATCTTGACAAAGGGCGGGTGCAGGTGGCCGAGCAACGGCAGCGTCTGCGCGGCGAGGACGCGGGGGTGCGCGTTGGCGGGGCCGGGGCCCATGAGCAGGCGGGACGGGACCTGGGGGGGGGGGGGGGGGGGGTGGTGGGTGGGGGAGGGGGGGTGGCCGCGGGCCGGGTGAGAGAAAAGAGAGGGGTGGGGGTCGCGCGGCGGGGTCGGCCACGCGGCGGGTGCGCGCCACGCCCCCCGAACCACGATCGCCCGCGCCCGCCGATGCGCCAGAGCAATCACGCGACCGTGGGCGCGCGGCGGGGGGTGCACGGGCGCCGCGTCAGCCCCCGATTTGGGCGCGACCGCGCTCGGCGTTCTCCAACGCGGCGACGCGCCGCCACGGCGGCCGTTCTCGCGCCCGACGTCCCCATCCGGGGTGGGAACGCGCAATGTGCCATGCGGCGGGGCGGCGGCCGCCACGCGCGACGCGGGCGCCCGGAGCAGGCGGCGCCCGATGCGGGAGCGCCTGCCAGCCGCGTCCGCCCTCGCAAGCGCCCGCCACCCCCCTCATATTCTCACATCGATGACGCCCTTGGGCCCCGCCGGCTTGACGAGCGCGGGCGTCGTCTCGCCGGCGCGCGCGCCGGAGCCCGCTTCCGCGACCGTCGACGTCGCCACGCCGCGCAGGCGCTGCGCCAGGTGGTGCGCCGCCCGGCGGGCGGGGGCGGCGGTCATGGTGGGGGAGGGGAGAGGAGGGGCCCGGAGGCGGGAGAGTGAGGAAAGCGCCGCGCGCACGCGAGAGCCCCGGCCGTCGGCCGCCCACCCCCTCCGCCATCCATCCCTGGCGCCCCCTACACACGCGGGCGCGCCGCCCGCCCCCCGCTGGGGGGCGCGGGCCCGCCCAACGCAACGCCCGCCCCTACGCACAGCTCTCTCCCTCGCCGAAAGACGAAACTCTCTCTCCCCCCTCGTCAAAAGTGTGCCGCGCCCTACGATGGTGGTGGTGGTGGTGGTGGGAATAAATGGATGGTGGTGGTGGTGGTGGCGGCGGGAGCCGAGCGCTCGCGCGCTCACGCGGCCGCCGCGGCCGGCTCGGCCGCCGCGCTCGCCGCTTTCGGCGTCGCCGCCTCGTCCAGCAGGGTGAGCAGGGACCGGAAGTGGATGCCGGAATGGTTGGACAGCGACATCTCGCACGTGCGCGAGGTCGAGTAGCTGCGGGGGGGGGGGGGCTAGGGTGAGCGGCGGAGGGTGACTGACGGGCGCGCGCGCGCCGGCGCGCTCCCTCCCCCCTCCTCGCCACCCCCCTTTCTCACCCGTCCGAGCACCCGGCCGTGTCCAGGTGCTGCAGCGCCCCCCCCGTCAGCTCCGGGTAGCGCATGCCGCGGTCGCCCGCCATGCCGCAGCACGGCACGCCAGACGGCACGACGGTGTGCGCCGCGCGCGCGGCCAGCCGCTCGATCTCCGCCGTCGCCCCCATCTTCTTGGACGAGCAGGGCACGTGGACGGCGACGGTGTCGCGCACGGGGGTGAAGTCGAGGCGGGGCTCGAGGAAGTGGCGCACAAAGCCCGCGGGTTCGTACAGCGCAAACTTGAGCGGGCCCGCCGCCAGCTTGTCCTTGAGGGTGGCGAGGCAGGGCGACGTGTCGCACACGACCGGGTGGCGGCCGTTGTCCGAGGCGGCGAGGAGGGCGGCCTCGACGCGCGACGCGGATTCAGACGCGGCGACGTCGAACCCCTTGGAGCCAAACATCATGCCGCAGCACAGCGATTTGACAGACTCGGGGTAGACGACGTCGTACCCGGCCTTGGCGCACAGGGAGAGCAGGGCGTCGGGCGGGGACGATTGGACGGGGTCGGTCCCCGCAGGCCCCATCATGCGCGTCACGCACGACGGCAGGTAGACCACCTTGCGCGCGTCCGCGGCGGAGGACGCCGGCGGCGGCGTGGGGAGGGGCGCGGCGCCGGTGGGCATGTACGCGTTGTACGTCGGGACAGCGCGGCCAGAGACGCGGTTGAGCACCCCCGACACCGCCTCCAGCGTGCCCGCCCCAACCAGCTTGCGCGCGACGTCCACGGTGGACAGCAGCGGGCGCGCGGCCGCGACGAGGCCGCCGACGTGGCGCGAGAGCGTGAGCGCGAGCGCGGCGGCGCGCGGCGCGTTGCCCACGTCCTCCGCGCGCAGGCTCTTGACCAGCTCCCCCGTATTGATCTTGACCGGGCACTTTTCTTGGCACATGCCGTCGGCGGCGCACATCTCCTTGCCCATGTACTCGAACGCGGCAGACAGCGCGACCAACCGCTCTTCATCCACCGCCGTCCGGCTCCCGTCGGGCAGCGATTTCAGGCGCGCCAGCTCGCGGTACGACGTGATGCGCTGGCGCGGGGTGAGGGCGGCGTCGCGCGACGGGCAGTTGGACTCGCAAAAGCCGCACTCAATGCAGCGGTCGACGAGGGGGGAGGCGAGGGGGGACGGCTTGAGGTTCTTGACGTGCACGTCCGGGTCCTGAAGGACGGGAGGAGGGGAGGGCGTGTGGGTGAGGGTGAGGGGATGTGGGCGGGCCCAAAAGAAGAAGAAAAAAACTTCCCATCCTCCTCGTCTCCTCCCGTCACGTACCCGGTTGAGAATCACCCCGGGGTTGAGCACCGACTCCGGGTCGAACAGCGCTTTGAGCTCCCACATCAACTCGTACGCTTTCGTCCCCCACTCCATCTCGACGAACGGCGCGATGTTCCTCCCCGTGCCGTGCTCCCCCTTGAGCGACCCGGAGTGCTTGGTCGCCACGATGTAGCACATCTCCTCCATCATGTCGGAGAAGCGCTGCACCTCGGCGGGCGTGCGGAAGCCTTGCGCGAAGACGAGGTGGAGGTTGCCCTCGAGCGCGTGCCCAAAGCAGGACGCCTCCTTGTACCCGTGCCGCTCGAACATGTCGGCCAGGTCGACCGTCATGTCGGCGAGGCGGTCGACGGGGCAGGCGACGTCCTCGATGAGCATGGAGGTGCCGGGCTCGCGCGCGCCGCCGACGATGGGGATGAGGCCCTTGCGCACGTCCCAGTAGGTTTTGCACACGCCGGCGTCGTGCGAGAAGGCGTAGGCGTCGAGCGGGAGGGGGGTCGCGGCCTTGGGGCCAAAGGGGAGGCCCGCGCCGACGAGCGCCTTTTGCACTTCCGCGATCCGGTCGCCCAGCGCGGCCGCCGTCTGGCCGCGGCACTCGATGAGCAGGCCGGCGGCCGCGGGGTCGGCGCCCACCATGTCGGGGACCAGCTTGAGCATGGCCTCGTCGCGCTCGCACTAGAGGGAAGAGGGAGGAGAGGAGGGTGGGTCGGTGGTCGCGCGCGCGCCGCGCTTCTGCGCCCCGGTGGGTGGTGGGGGGGGGGGGGGGGGGGGGGGGGCCGGGGCTGCCCCCCCCCACAACCCCCCCCCCCCCCCCCCCCCCCCCCCCCCTCTCCACACACCTGGCGCAGCGACGCGCGGTCGAACATCTCCACCGCGTCGACCGCGGTGCAGTCGCGCAGCACCGACGCCGCGCGGCACGCGCCGTGCACGTCGGGGAACATGACGAACGCCGAGGCTGGAGGGGGGAGGGGTGCGGGGTGGGCGTGTGGGTGGGCAGAGAAAAAAAAAAGGGGGGAAAAATGACGCGAAGAAAAAACACGACCGCGCACCTTTGTGCGGCCAGTCCGGCACCGTGTTGTACGTCGCGCGCGACACGAACGCGAGCGTGCCCTCCGACCCGACGAGCAGGCGCTTCACGATCTCGACGGGGCGGTCGGCGGGGAAGTCGACGAGCGCGTTGAGCGAGTAGCCGGTCGTGCACTTGATCGCGAATTTGCGGCGGATGAGGGCCGCCAGCTGGGGGTCGGCCTGCACCCGCTTGGCCAGGGCCGCGACGCCCGCGAGCAGGGTGGCGTGGGAGCGCTCGAACGCCGCGACCGAGGCCGGGTCGGCGGTGTCGAGCACCGTGCCGTCGACGAGCACTGCGCGCAGGTCGGCCAGCGTGTGGTACGTGTTCTGCGACACGCCGCAGCACATGCCCGACGAGTTGTTGGCCACGATGCCGCCCACCATGCACGAGTCGATCGAGGACGGGTCGGGCCCGATCTTGTACTGGACCGCGGCCTTCGTCGAGCGCGCGTGGCGCGCCAGGATGGCGTTGACCTCGCCCCCGATCAGGCCCGGCTCCACCGTCACGCGCGACCCGTCGCCGTGCACCTCGTGCCGCCGGAACGCGGTCCCGACGTGGGACAGCTTGAGGAGGACCGAGTCGGTGATCGCCTGGCCGGAGAGCGAGGTGCCGGCCGCGCGGAAGGTGACCGGCACGCCGTGCGCGGCGGCGAGGGGGAGCAGGGACGCGATCTCGGCCTCGGACGTGACCTGGGGGGGGCGGGAGGGGGGGGGAGGGGTCGGTGGCGTGTGCGAGCGATGCGGCGCGCGGCGCCGGCGCCACGCGCGGCGCGGCGCGCCCATGGCCGCGCCCCAGGCGCGGGCGGCCCTCCATCCGCCCTCCACCCCGCCCACGGCGCACTTTGATGACCGCTTTGGGCACGAGGCGGTAGAACGAGGCGTCGGTCGCGTACGCAAAGGTGCGCAGGGGGTCGGTGAACACACGCGCGGGGTCGACGACGCCCTCGGCCGCCTTCAAGAACGCTTTGTACCGGCCGTCGTCCACGCGCGCGCCGTCCTCGTTGCGGTACGTCGTGGCGGACGGGAGGCCGTCGGCGGAGACGGCGCCGACCGCGTCGACCGCAATGCGGGTCACCGGCGCCGACCGCGCGAAAGGGACGTAGCCGGCGACGGGCGCGGCTTCCGCGGCGGCGGGCAGGGCGGACGCCGCGCCGCGGGCGTGGGGCGGGGTCGCGGTCGCGCTGGGGCCGGGCGTCGCCGCGGACGACGCCGCGCCGCGGCGGTCGCCGGCGCGACGCGCCAGCCGGGCCGCCAGGGCGGCTGCACGGGAGCGCGCCATTGGGGAGGGGGGGGGGGGGGAGTGAGGAGCGCCTGCGCCGCGCTCCAGCCAGAGACCACCAACACCCTTCCCCACACCGTCCCGGGCTCGTCACCGCCCCAGCCCCCTCCCCACCCCATCCCATGACCCGCCGCGCCCTCGTGGACGCCGCCCGCCGCGCGGCGGCGGCCGCGGGCGCGCGCCGCGCGTACGCCGCGGCGCCCTACTCGCACTCGCCGCCGGGGCGCAGCCACCTGTTTGTGCCGGGTGAGAGAGAGGGAGGGTGGACCGATCGGGGTGGAGTGGGGGTGTCAATGCGGGCGGGAGGGCGGCCCGCGCGCGCGGGCGCATTGGCCCGGCGGTTGGGGCGCGCGGGGCGCGATCACGGCGCCCCGCTCCACGGACGGGCGCATGCCGCGATTGCAGTGGTCGGACAGAGGGGGGGGGGGCGCGGCGG
>Ga0315285_10001444_pt1 | contig 25060 bp, 16 predicted proteins | sample YL17G09_36_MG_FD_203698 | JGI IMG/M metagenome (GOLD analysis project Ga0315285, IMG submission 203698) | Sediment microbial communities from Yellowstone Lake, YNP, Wyoming, USA - YL17G09_36 | ecosystem: Environmental > Aquatic > Freshwater > Lake > Sediment | place: USA: Wyoming | collected... | reverse complement strand
ACTTTCCAGTCTGCCAGGCGGGGGCGGCGGAGGTGGTTGTGGCGCGGCGGCCTTCGGACGCTCCTGCTCGGCCGGCACGGCCACCTCGTCCGGCGTCTTGGCCCAATCGCACAACAGGCTCGCTGTGTCCCGTTGCCCGGCATCCACCTTGCCCACTACGACCAGGATGCGTTCCGGCTCCCACAGGTCTTTCGTCTTGCTCCACGTCTGGGGAAAGACGACGACGTCACACGTGCCCTGCAGGTCTTCCAGCGTCACGAAGGCCATCTCGGCCCCTCGCTTCGTCACGTGGCGGCGCACCCGCTGCACCATCCCGGCGACGGTCACCTGTTGCCCGTTTTTCTCCTCGCCCAACGCCCCCGCGGTGGCAGTCACGACGTCTTGCAGCCTGACCAGCACCTGCGCCAGCGGGTGCTCGGATATGTATACACCGACCAGCTCCTTCTCCCAGGCCAGAATATTCTTATGTGGCACCTCGTTGGCACTGGAGAGCGGCGGTAACAGCGTGTCTTCGGCCGCCAGCCGCACGCCGGTCGCCTCGCCAAACAGGCTGATCTGTCCCACGTCCTGCGCGTGATGCAGGCTGGCGCTCAACCCGATGATGCGATCCATCGTGGATAGGAGTTGTGAGCGCGTGCTGAAGGGCCTGAGTGCCCCCACCTTGATCAGGCTTTCCAGCGCCCGCCGGTTCACCTGCCGCAGGTCCACGCGGCGACAGAAATCCTCCAGGTCATGGAAAGGCCCGCCGGCCTGCCGGGCCGCCAGGATCGTCCCGACCGGCCCCTCGCCCACGTTCTTGACTGCCCCCAGCCCGAAACGGATCGCGGATTTGTCGTCCGCCTGTTCCTCGATCGTGAAATCCAGCCCGGAAGTGTTGATGTCAGGTGGAAGCACCTCGATTCCCATCCGGCGGCACTCGGCGATCAGCAGCCCCACCTTTTCTGTGTTGTTGCGCTCCACGCTCAGCAGCGCAGTCATGTATTCGACCGGATATTTGGCCTTGAGATAGGCGGTCTGGCAGGTGAGGACGGCATAGTCAGCCGCATGTGACTTGTTGAAACCATACCTGGCAAAATATTCAATATCGTCAAAAATACCTGCCGCAATCTCTTCGGGCAGTCTCCCATGTTTTACGGCTCCTTCGATAAAAGAGGCGCGGTGCTTGAGCAGTTCGGCTTTGATCTTGTGACCTACGGCGCGCCTGACCAGGTCGGCATCGCCTGCTTGGTAACCGGCGATGTCCGTCAGGATGCGAATAATCTGTTCTTGATAGACCAGCGTGGCGTAGGTCTCTCGCAGGATCGGCTCCAGGCTGGGATGGCGGTATTCGACCGGCTTCAGGCCATGCATGCGGTCAATGTAGTCGTCAATGTACTCCATTGGCCCGGGGCGGAACAGGCTGATCGTGGCGATGATGTGATCGAACTGCGTCGGCTGCATCTTCATCAGCACCCGCCGCATCCCCTGGCCTTCCACCTGAAAAATGCCCATCACGTCCCCGCGCGAGAGCAGTTCGTAGATGGCCGGGTCGTGGGTGGGAATGGTGTCCAGGTCCAGAGGCACCCCGTGCCGCTGGCGAATCAGTTCGCACGCGCGGCGCATGATCGTGAGCGTGGAGAGGCCCAGAAAGTCTATCTTGAGCAGCCCCAACTCTCCCAGCTCGTCCATTGAGTATTGGGTGACGACGCCGATTTCGTCGCTCTCGCCACCGCGCGTGGGGCGGTGCAGGGGCGTGTAGTTGACCAGTGGAATGTCGGAGATGATCACGCCGGCGGCGTGCGTGCTGGCGTGGCGCACGTTCCCCTCCACGCCTTTCGCCGTGTCAATCAGCCGCCGGATGTGCTCCTGCGCCTCGTACTGCTCCTTTAACTCGGGCACCTCCTGCAACGACCGCTCCAACTTGACCTTGGGCCCGGCCGGCACCAGCCGGGCGACGCGGTCTACCTCCGATAGCGGATAGTCGAGCGCCCGCCCTACGTCGCGGATGGCCGCCTTGGCCCCCAGCGTGCCGAACGTGATGATCTGCGCCACCTGTTCCTGCCCGTACTTTTCGACCGTGTACCGGATCAACTGGTCCCGCTGGTCGTCGGGAAAGTCCAGGTCAATGTCGGGCATCGTCACGCGGCCCAGGTTGAGGAAGCGCTCGAAAATCAGCCCGTGCTGCAGCGGCTCCAGGTTCGTGATGCCCAGGCTGTAGGCGACGATCGAACCGGCTCCCGACCCGCGCACGTTCCACCAGATGCCCCGTTCCCGGCAGAACCGGCACAGATCCCACACGATGAGGAAATAGGTGTCGAACCCCATGCGGTGGATGATGTCCAACTCGTAGTCGAGCCGCTGGCGGACCTCGGGGGTGACCTCGGCATAGCGCCGCTGCAACCCTGCCTCACACAGGTGACGCAGGTAACTCTGCGCGTCGTGCCCTTCCGGAACTTCAAAGGGCGGCAGGTGATAGTGGCCGAACTCCAATTCCAGTTCGCACATCTCCGCGATGCGCAGCGTGTTCGTCAGCGCCTCGGGCACCTCGGGGAAGAGTGCCGCCATCTCCTCCGCACTTCTGAGATAGTAACTGTCGCTGTCCATGCGCATGCGGTTCGGCTCGTTGGCCGTCTTACCGGTCTGGATGCACAACAGCACGTCGTGGATGCTGGCCTGTTCGCGGCGCGTGTAGTGCACGTCGTTCGTCGCGGCCAATGGCAGCCCGAACTCGCGGGCGAAGGCGAACATCTGGCGGTTGACCCGCGTCATCTCGGGCAGGTCGTGTTCCTGGACCTCCAGGTAGTACCGCCCTGGGAATGTGTCGCGGTACCAGGCGATGGCCTGGCGTGCCGCGTCGAGTTGGCCATCCTGGATCAGGCGGTAAACTTCGGAGGAACCACACCCGGAGAGGACAATCAGCCCATCGGCGTGCCCGGCCAACGTCTCTTTGTCCACGCGTGGCTTGTAGTAGAAACCCTCCAGTTGGGCAATCGTCGCCAGGCGCATCAGGTTGTGGTAACCCGTGTCGTTCTGCGCCAGCAGGATCAGGTGGTGGGGTTTGCGGTCTTGTTGCGCGTCTCCCCGCTCCCGGTGGTCTCGACGGGCGATGTACGTCTCCAGGCCGATGAGCGGCCTGATCCCGGCGGCCCGGCAGGCCTTGTAGAATTGGATTGCCCCATACATGGTGCCGTGGTCGGTGAGCGCGAGCGACGGCATGCCCAGTTCAACGGCACGCTCGGCCAATTCCGGGCAACTGCTGAGACCATCGAGGAGCGAGTATTCGCTGTGCACGTGGAGATGGACAAACTCGACCATCAGCCCACATTATACCACACCGGTTGGTAGATTGGTAGTGGGCCGAACCATTTCCCCAATCCTCCGAATCGTGGTAGCATGTCCCCGCTCTATCATCATACTACACAGGAGTAATTGACGTGAACGAATTGCATACGCAGGACTATATCGCACTGGAGGATCGGTACAACGCCCGTAACTATGGCCCCCTCGACGTCGTCATCACGCGCGGAGAGGGAGTGTGGGTCTGGGACGTGGAAGGCCGCAAGTACATGGATTGCCTCTCGGCCTACTCGGCGCTCAACCAGGGCCACTGCCACCCCCGCATCGTGCAGGTGATGCTCGAACAGGCCCAGCGGCTGGCGCTGACCTCGCGCGCCTTCCGCAACGACCAACTGCCGCTCCTGGCGCAAGAGCTGTGCGAGTTGACCGGCTACGAGATGATGCTGCCGATGAACTCCGGTTCAGAGGCGGTAGAGACCGCGTTCAAGACAGCCCGCAAGTGGGGCTATATGGTCAAGGGAGTGCCCGACGATCAGGCCGAGATCATCGCCTGCGCGGGCAATTTCCACGGGCGTACGATCACAATTGTCACGTGCTCCACGGAGGAGTTGTATCGCGACGGCTTCGGTCCGTTCACGCCTGGTTTCAAGATCATTCCCTACGGCGACGCGGATGCTCTTGAACGGGCGATCACACCCAACACCGTCGCGTTCATCGTCGAACCTGTGCAAGGAGAGGGGGGTGTCGTCGTCCCGCCCGCCGGGTACCTCCAGCGTGCACGCGAGATCTGTACCCGTCACAACGTGCTGATGCTCGCCGACGAGATCCAGACCGGGCTGGGGCGCACCGGCAAACTCCTGGCCTGCGAGCACGAAGGGGTACGGCCCGACATGGTGATGCTCGGCAAGGCACTTTCGGGCGGCATGTACCCCGCCTCGGCCGTGCTCTCGTCGCGCAACGTGCTGGGTGTCTTCCAGCCAGGCGAGCATGGCTCGACTTTTGGAGGCAGTCCCCTGGCGTGTGCGATCGCGCGCGAGGCGCTCAAGGTCATCGTGGACGAGCACCTCTGTGAGCGCGCGGCTGAACTGGGCGAGTATTTGCTGGCGCGCCTGCGCGAGATCCGCAGCCCCCACGTGGCGCTCTACCGGGGCAAAGGGCTCTTCGTCGGCATCGCGCTCAAGCCGGAGGCCGAAGGCGCCCGCCGCTTCTGCGAGGCATTGCAGGAGCGGGGCGTGCTGGCCAAGGACACCCACGGCACCGTCATCCGGCTGGCTCCGCCACTGATCATCAAAAAGGAAGAACTGGACTGGATGATCGAGCGGGTCGCCGAGGTCCTGGCCATGCCATAGCCCGCCTGGGAGAGCAAAACCTGCGGGGCTGAAATTTGGCCCGCCTGCGATAATAGCACTGCCATGCACAAACCTGAACTGACCCTGTGGGCCTTATGTACGCTCGTCGTCGCCGCGCTGGCCTGCAACGCGCCCTTCAACCTGACCCCGCCGCCGTTCTTCGCCACCGACACACCCACGCCGACTGCCACCTCTACGCCCACGCCTACGCCGACCCCCACGCCATCCCCCACGCCCACGCCCACCCCCGACCCGGCGGAATGGCTGGCCGACGCCGCGCGCGCGATGCAGCACGGCGACTACGGGACCGCCGCCCAAGTTTACCGCCGCCTGTTCGGCCTCTCGCTCGACACGGAAACCGCGGCGGGCGTGAGGCTGGGCCTCGGCACCGCCTATCTGCGCGATGGTGACTACTCCAATGCCGTCACCGCCTTCCGCGATTTCCTGGCCGCCTATCCCCAAAGCGAGCGCGCGCCTGACGCGCACCTCTTGCTCGCCCAGGCGCTCGCCGGTGCAGGTGAGCCGCTGGCTGCTGCCGACGAATACCGCGCCACACTTGCGGCCGGCACTGTCATCACCGCCTACGTAAACCTGTGGTTGGGGAACGTGCTCTACGCGGGCGGCGTTTACCTGCCCGCCACCGACGCCTACGCGGCCGCGGTCGCCGAGGCGCCCGAAGTCTCCTTCGAGTTCGACGTGCGCGAGCGGCTGGCGCTGGCCCACGTTGCGCTGCAGGACTATCCCGCCGCCATCGCCCAGTACGACGCCATCCTCGCGACGGCCGAGTTCCGCGCCTACCGCGCCCGCATCGAGCACCAGGCCGCCGAGACGCTCATCCTGGCCGGGCAGACTGAGGATGGCTATGGCCGTCACCTGGCCGTCGTCGAGACCTATCCAGACGAGTACTACGCCTACCTCTCGCTCGTCAAACTGGTCGAGGCCGGCCGCCCGGTGGACGACTTCCTGCGCGGCATGGTGGACTATTACGGCGGAGCCTACGGCCCGGCGGTCGAGGCGCTCTACCGCTACGTCCGCGCCAATCCCCGCACCCATTCCGGCGACGCCCATTGGTACGCGGGCCTGGCGTACCTGGCCGCCGGCAGCCCCAACCTGGCCGTCAAAGAGTTCCAGATACTGATAGACACCCATCCGGAGAATGACCACCGGGGCGACAGTTGGATGGGCCTGGCCGAGGCACACGCCGACGTGAACGACGTAGACACGGCCGTCGAGACCTACCGGCAGTTCGTCGAGGCTGCCTCCGACCATCCGCGCGCGCCCGAGGCGCTCTGGAAGGCCGCCCAACTCCTGGAGCGCAGCGGGGACGTAGAGGCGGCCGCCGAAGCCTACATGGACGGCTACGCCCGGTATCCCAGTTCCGACTACGGGCCGCCGTCCCTCTTCCGCAGCGGATTGCAGTCCTACCAACTGGGCGAACTGGCCGACGCCGCCGCGGCCTGGGACGCGCTGGCCGGGGCCTACCCCGATTCATCCGCTCGCCCCGCCGCGCTCTTCTGGCTGGGCAAACTCCGCCTGGCCCAGGGCGACCCCAAGGCGGCCAAGGTCGCCTTCGAGGAGGCCGGCGTTGCCGACCGTTTCGGCTACTATGGCCTGCGCGCTGCCGACCTGGCCGCTGATCCGCTCGCCCTGCCTTTCCCGCCCACGCGCTACGAGCCGGACTATGACGCGGCCACAGCCCAGGCCGAAGCCGAGAAATGGCTGGCCGGGTGGCTGGAGTTGGGCGATGCGGTGCACCTGGACAAACTCCTGCCCGGCCTCGCCACCGACCCGCGCCTGCAGCGCGGGCTGGCGCTGTGGCGGGTGGGCCGCTTCGACGAGGCCAAAGCGGAACTGGAGGCCTTCCGCCGCGCTACCGCCTCCGACGCGCCGGCGCAGTACCAACTGGCGCTCCTCTTCCGCGACATTGGCCTCTACCGGTCTTCCATCCTGTGTGCGGCGGGCGTCATCCGCCTCTCCCCGGCCATCACGCCGCTTGAAGTGCCGGCCTTCATCGCCCGCTTGAGTTATCCCACCTACTACGAGGACCTGGTGCTGGAGAACGCGCGACAGAGCGGCCTCGACCCGCTGCTGGTATTCGCGCTCATCCGCCAGGAGAGCCTGTTCGAGAGCCTGGCCACGTCCACCGCCAGCGCGCACGGACTGATGCAGGTGATCCCCTCCACCGGCGAGCAGATCGCGGCGGAACTGGGCTGGCCGCCGGAGTACGAGACGGCCGACCTGTACCGCCCCTACGTCAGCCTGCGCTTCGGCACCTACTACCTGGCCGCGCAGCGCGAGCGCTTCGACGATCGGCTGGAGGTGGCGCTGGCGGCCTACAACGGCGGCCCGCTCAACGCCAAACGCTGGCTGGAGAGCGCCGGCAGCGATCCTGACCTGTTCCTCGAACTCATCACGCTGGACGAACCGCGCCTGTACCTCCAGCGCATCAAGGAGCACTTGACCGTCTACCGTGCATTATATGGTAAATGACGGAGCACACAATGGACAAGGAACAGACGAACGTAGAGCAAGCGCCACAGCCTGAATGGAAGAAACGCTTCTTCACCGTTTGGATCGGGCAGCAGTTATCGTGGATCGGCAGCAGCCTGGCCCAGTTCGCACTGGTCTGGTGGGTAACCAAGACCACCGGCTCGGCGACCATCCTGGCGATAGGCGTGCTAATCTCGATGTTGCCGGGAGTCGTCCTTGGGCCGTTCGTGGGCGCGTTGGTGGACCGCTGGAACCGGCGCAGCGTGATGATCGTCGCCGACGGCGTGGTCGCCCTGGCGTCTGCCGTGCTGGTCTTGCTCTTCTGGAGCGGCGCCATCCGCATCTGGCACATCTACGTCATCATGCTCATCCGTGCCATCGGCGGCACCTTCCACTGGCCGGCGATGTCCGCCTCGACGCCGCTGATGGTGCCCAAGGAGCACCTCGCGCGCGTGGCGGGCCTCAATCAGGCCATGGGCGGCGCAGTGAACGTCATCTCCCCGCCGCTGGGCGCGCTGCTGCTGAGCCTCTTGCCTTTGCACGAGATCATGGCCATTGACGTGATCACGGCCGCGTTCGCCATCGCGCCGCTCTTCTTCATCCCCATCCCGCAGCCGCAGCGGACCATCGGCGCGGCAGCATCCAGGCCGACTTTGTGGGCCGACATAGGCGAAGGTTTTCGCTACGTATGGAGTTGGCCTGGCCTGATGGGGGTTTGTCTCCTGGCCATGGTGTTGAACTTTATCGTCAGCCCGCCCATGTCGCTGATGCCCATCCTGGTCACCCGGCACTTTGGCGGCGAGGCCCTGCGCCTGGGCTGGATGAACTCAGCGTGGGGCGTCGGCCTGGTGGTGGGTGGGCTGGCTTTGGGCACGTGGGGCGGCTTCCGCCGGCGCATCGTGACGATGCTGATGGGCATCATCGGGCTGGGCATCGGCGTCCTGCTCGTCGGGTTCACGCCGGCCTCCTTCTTTCCGCTGGCCCTGATCGGGCTCTTCTTCGGGGCCGTGATGAACTCGCTGTGCAACGGCTCGGCGTTCGCCCTGTTGCAGCAGGTGGTCGCGCCGGAGATGCAGGGGCGCGTGTTCACGCTGGTCATCAGCCTGTGCAATGCCGTGACGCCGCTCAGCATGGCCATCGCCGGCCCGCTGGCCGACACAGTGGGCGTGCGCACGCTGTACATCGTGGCAGGCGTGGCGCAGATCCTGTTGGGCGCCGGCGCCTTCTTCGTGCCGGCGATCATGCACATCGAGGACACCCATCGCGCACACGTTCCTGTCGAGGTAACCGCTCCGGCTTACGAGCCATAGCCCCTGGGCAGGCTGTCACGGAACCCCACACTGGCGTGGGGGGCTTGCCGGGAGTACAAAGCCCCCACACAGTGGGGGGTCAGGTCACCGCTGCGCCAGGCCCGTTGACACTCCTGATACCCTGTGTTATACTTTCGATTGCAATGAAAAATCTAGTTCTCAAGGAAACGCAGGCTCCTTATACCCTGACCCTCGATGAGGCTATGCTTGACGAGGGGCCGGTGCGCGTGCTCCGTGTTGAAGGCGAGAACGAGTGCACGATCGGCGTGCTTGTCCCACCCGAGGAATACGCTGCGTTCTGTGCCTGGCAGGAGGCACAGCAGCGTCCGCAGCAGATACAGCAGGCATCCAGGGCATTCGAACGCGAGGTGGAAGCCTTCGCCGCACTATGGCCTGAACTCCTGCAGAAATACCGCGGCCGGGTCGTCGCGATCTATGGCGGGCAGATTGTGGAGGTGGGCCACCCACAGAAAAGCGTGGCTGACGTGGCAGGCCGCGTCTACGAGCGGCTTGGCTACGTGCCTGTCTACCTCCAACGAGTCGAAGAGCCGCCACGAGTCTACAAGATAACCGGCCCCCGTCTGGGACGGTGATGGTGCCCCATGAGGATATATCTCGATACGTGCAGTCTACAACGTCCATTGGATAGCAAAACCCAGGTTAGGATTATCCTTGAAGCCGAAGCAGTGTTAGGCATTTTGGCTCTCTGTGGATCAGGCGAAGTGGACAAGAAGGGCAAAAACAGTTGAAGGTCTCGAAGTGAAGGTGGTTTCCCCCATTGAGTTGATAGAGGAGATTGAGAGATGGTGATAGAGGCCAGGCCATTGGCAGAGATCACGAAGGACGCGATCAGCGTATTGTGTAAAGAGATCGGTATAGTAGACACGGTGCGTTTTGTCAATCAGTTCACGGTAGGGTATGGTAACTATACGGAGGAGCGCGAGCAACTGTTTGGGGACATGACGTTGGATGACATTACTTCCGAGATTAGACAGAAGAAGACTAACGTGCCACCGGGGACGCCCGACGCTGAAGCATCGGGCTGAAAAAGCAAAGCCCTGCGGGCTGACACTCCCTAGCCCCGCAGGGGCTTTGCTTTCTCAGCGCGGGGTTTCAGCCCCGCGCTTCTCCGCGCATACTGAGCCGGCTGCTGTGCCCGGATCATTATGGCAGGTGGGGTTAGAGACGCAGCCGCACCGTCTCCACCTCGAACGCGCGGAACTCCAGCGCAACCTCGCCGCCATAGCACCACAACTCCTCCTGCACGTTCTCCAGCATGTCGGTCTGGGCCACCCCCACAACCGGAAGCGTCGTTGACAACGTGCAGCGCGTGGCCGTCCGCTTGGATTCATACATGCGCACCAGGACGTCTCCAGACCCATCCTCGGCCAACTTGACCGTCTCGACGACGACGTTCGGCGCGTCCACCGCGAACAGTGACCGTTCGCCCGCCGCGCCCGCTACGGCCATCACCGGGCAGTTGAGCTCGTACGCCTCCCGCACCACGGAACTGTCGGCAAAACTGCCGTTCCAGGCGTAGAAGGCGTAGGTGAACTCCTGGCGCCCCTTGTCCGCTGTCATGTCGGGCGCCAGCGGTGCCCTCAAAAGCGTCAGATTGACGCTGTTCCCCAGCACGTTGACGCCGTACTTGCAGTCGTTGAGCACCGCGCAGCCCCGCTTCTCCTCCGCCAGCGCGGTCCACTTATGGTTGGACACCTCGAAGCGGTCCGCGTCGAACGGCCGCGACCTGTGGTTGGGCCGCCGAATGTGGCCGAACTGGATCTCGTGAATGCCCTCGTTGGCGTGGACGGTGACCGGGAAATTGACCTTCATCAACTTGTGGCTTTCCTGCCAGTCTACGACGGTGTGGAAATCTACCCGGCGGCTCCCACGGCGCAGAGAGATCTCCTGCACCATCGTGGATTCGTGCAACTTCCGCGTGACGCGCAGCGTCGCGACGAGCGGCCCGGCGGCCACGACCTCGATGTGCGCCTGATCGTCGAGCGCGACCGGCGTGAGTTCGTACATGCTGTCCACGTCCCAGGCGTCCCACGCCGCCGGCACGTCTTTGTACATCCTGAGGCTGTTGCACGTTCCGGCCGCCCACTCCTGCCCCGTCTCCTTGTCCAGAATGCTGACGATCTCGCCCTGGCCGTTGAACTCGACGCGCAGCAGTTCATTCTCCAGCAGCCGTTCAGTCGCAGAAACCGGGTTTTTTCCGAAGAACCCGGTTTCTTGAACCGGATGCAGGGTTGTCCACCCGCACGATGGCACCCTGGCCTCCACAAACGTCTGGCCACCGATAGTCTGGCTGGGCAGCACATTCCCCGCCTCGTCGGCTGCGCCCTTGAAGCCCTCCGGCAGTGTCACCAGCGCCGGCCGCTCCCACGAAAGCGAGTTGAACACGGTCAATGCCTGAGAACCATCGGCCAGGCAGGACGCTGCCCGCTTCGCCACGTCCTGCGCCATCTCGATCACCGATGCATACGCAGCCTCCGCCTCTTCGTACACCCGGTGGATGGACGAGCCCGGGATGATGTCGTGGAACTGGTTCAGCAGCACCGCCTTCCACGCCTCGCCTATCGCTTCGACGGGGAACGCGAACCCCTTCAGCGCCGTGGCCGCCGCGCCCCACAACTCGGCCTCGCGCAACGCCAATTCGCTCTTGCGGTTGCCCCGCTTGGCCCTGGCCTGCGAGGTGTACGTCCCCCGGTGGGCCTGGAAATACAACTCGCCCACGTAGCGGGCGTCCGGCCAGCCCCTCGCCTCCTGGTCCCTGAAATACTCGAGCGGCTCCGCCATCTTGACCCTGGGCACGCCCTCCAGATTTCGCTGGCGGCGCAGGAACTCCAGGTGGTCGCGCGTCGGCCCCCCGCCGCCGTCCCCGAACCCGAACGGGAACAGCCGCGTCGAAAAGCCGTCCTTCTGGACGCGCTCGGTCCAGCGTTGGATCACCAGGGCGGGGTTCGTGTGCGAGTTGTAGTCGTTGTGCAGGTGCGCCAGCACTTCCGACCCGTCTATACCCTCCCAGATAAACGTGTTGTAGGGGAACGGGTCGCCGCCGTTGTACGTCCAGAAAATCTTTTGCGTCGAGAAATACTTGACGCCGCAGCCCCGCATGATCTGCGGCAGCGCGCCCGAGTAGCCGAACACGTCCGGCAGCCACAACATCTCGCACTCGACGCCAAACTCCTCCCGGTAGAAGCGCTTGCCGTGCAGAAATTGCCGGATCAGGCTCTCGCCGCCGGAGATGTTCGTATCGGGCTCGACCCACGTGCCCCCGTCGGCGATGAACTGTCCGGCTCTGGCCGCCGCCTGGATCCGCTCATACAACTCGGGATAGTGCGTCTCGACCATGCGGTAGAGGTGCGGCTGGCTCTGCAGGAATTTGTATTCGGGGTACTCTTCCATCAGCGCCAGTTGGGTGGCGAACGTGCGCACGCACTTGCGTTCCGTCTCGGCCAGCGGCCACAGCCACGCCACGTCAATGTGTGCGTGCCCAAACGCGAACAGCGTCGGGGCCGTCGAACCGTTGACGCACTCCAGCAGCGGCCGCAGCCGCTCGCGGCAGGCCCTGACCGTCTCGATCATCTCTGCGTGGGGCAACTCAAAATCCACGATGAGCGTGAAATCGCGCAGCCCCTGGTCAATCTCGGCCACCCGCAGCGACTCCGGGTCCACGTGGTCGCGCACCTCGGTGAGCGTCACGACGTCTATCCACAGTTGGTAGACGTCCTCTTCCCATATCCCGAACGTGCTCTGGCCGACTGTCGCCTGCGTCGGGCCTGGTTCTGGGACCGTCTCGCGCCCGGGAGGCGTGGGACCGGCGTGGCCGACGCGCGGCCCGTGGCCGGCATACCCTTCGACCAGCACGTCGTAGGCCGTGCCGGGCACGCCGCGCAGCGCCAGCGTGATCTCCTTGTGCTGGTGGTCCACCGCGCCCACGGCTACGCCGTCCACGTACACCGCGCTCTCGGCCCCCGCGTCCATCACGAGGGCGATGCGCCTGCCCGCTGCCTCTTCCGGCAAGACGACGCGCCCCTTGAACCAGCCGTACTCCCACTTGGCTCCCCACTGCGTGCCGGGCGGCATCGGCTTGAAGCCACCCCTGCATGCCTCCTGGACGGACAACTGCTCTTTCGTCGTGAACCCGCTGACCTCCACCGTGCCGAGCGGACGATAAAAGTGCCTGGGCAGTTCCTCGCGCCAGTTGTCCACCCGCCGTCTCCACTCAATCGTCAAAGACATAGTTGATACTCCTTGGAAGCCCCCCACGCAGTGGGGGGTGAGGTCACTGCTACGCCAGGCGGCCTGGGTTAGCCGTCACGGACCCCCCCGCTGAAGCCCCCCACGCAGTGGGGGGTGAGGTCACTGCTACGCCAGGCGGCCCGGGTCAGCCGTCACGGGACCCCCCGCTGAAGCCCCCCACGCAGTGGGGGGTGAGGTCACTGCTACGCCAGGCGGCCTGGGTTAGCCGTCACGAAACCCCCCGCTGAAGCCCCCCACGCAGTGGGGGGTGAGGTCACTGCTACGCCAGGCGGCCTGGGTTAGCCGTCACGGAACCCCCCGCTGCGCAGGGGGCTTGCTCATCTCCACCCCACCGCATAGAACGCCACATACTCAGCCACGTTTGCCGCCCACAGCCGGCTATCGTGCCCACCCGTGTGCGCGACAAACTGGTGGACGATGCCCTGCCTGTCCAATGCCTCGTGCAACGCCTGCGTGGACTTCCACGCCCAGTCCACGTCGCCGGCGTCCAGGTAGATGCGCAGTAGCGCCACGCCAGGGTTCTTGAGCAGATAAAACGGGTCGTACGCGGGCGGAGCCTTGTTGACCGAGAGCGCCGGGCTGTGCGCTCCTACTGCTGCAAAGAGATCGGCGTGGAGAAAGCCGATCTCCAGCGCCCACACCCCGCCCCGCGAGATGCCGCCGATCGCCCGTGCCTCCCGGTTCCCCCACGTGCGGTACGTCGTGTCCACGTGCGGAATCAGGTCGTTGACCATCTGCCCCTCGAAAGAGAAATCGCCACAGCAGGAGTTGACGTACCATTTCTCCGACCCCTTCGGCATGACGATGATGAAGGGCGGCAGCGTTCCGGCGACGATCCCCGCGTCGGCCATCTCGACCGTTCCCAGGTTTTCCCAGCGGGCCGCGTTGTACGGCCAGCCATGGAGCAGATAGAGCACCGGATAGCGCCGGTCGGCCTGGTCGTAGCCGGGTGGGAGATAGACGCTGTACGGTTCCTCGCCCCCACTCGTCTGGCTGAAATACGTATGCTGTTCCACCCGGCCGGCCAGTGGTACCGGCGTAGGTGTAGGGGAAGGTCCCCCGACGGTTGCCGTGACGGTCGGCGTTCCACCCTGGCTCAGTGCCAGCGTAGGGGTAGAAGTGATAGGCTGGGCTGCTGTCGGCACCGGCGTAGCCGTGGGTGTGGAGGTAGGCGTAGAGGTCAGTGTCGGCGTCGGCGTGTACGTCGGTGTGGGTGTGTACGTAGGTGTGGGCGTCGGCGTGGACGTTGGTTCGGGCGTCGCTGTGGGTGGCAACGTAGCCGTCGGCGTGGGGGTGGGTTGGGGAGGTTCGGAAAGCGGCTGTACCAGCAACCCCAGTGTGACGACCGTCGCCAGCACGCCCACCGCCAGCCCGCGCGCCAGCCAGACAACCAGATTTCGGCTTGCCAATTATCCCTCGATGCCCAGCCGGCGGCGGGTATAGGGGATCAGCCCGCCGGCCTCGAAGATGCCCATCACCCCCTCCGGCAGTGGCGGGAACTTGAACGTGCCCTTCGCGCTGCGGATCTCCCCGGCCTCCAGGTCCACCTCGACCTCGTCGCCGCTCTCCAGTGCCTCCACCGCCTCTGCACATGTCAGCGCCGGCAGCGCGTTGTTGATGCAGTTGCGGTAGTAGATGCGGGCAAACGACCTGGCAACGAGCGCACCGACCTTCTTCGTCACCAGGCAGGTCACCGCCTGCTCGCGCGAACTGCCACATCCAAAGTTCTTGCCCGCCACGATCACGTCGCCTGGCTGCACCTTGAAGCGAAACTCCGGGTCCAGGTCCTCCAGCGCGTGCTCGCCCATCTCGACCGGATCGCTCACCGTGTAGGTATACTTGCCGGGAAAGAGGACGTCGGTGTTGACGTCGTCGCCATACTTCCAAACCCGTCCTTTAATTGCCATCGCTTAACTCCATATCTACGTATACATACGCAACACGCAACACGCAGCACGTGTTTCGTGTTTCGTGTTCCGTGTTCCGTGTCGCGTGAAACTACAAGTCGTCGGGATGCACGATGTGGCCGGCCACGGCGCTCGCCGCGACGACCAGCGGGCTGGCCAGGTACACTTCGCTCTCCTGTGTGCCCATCCGCCCGCGGAAATTGCGATTGGCCGTGCTGATCGTGACCTCCCCCTCGGCCGGGATGCCCATGTGGTTGCCCATGCACGGCCCACAGCCGGGGCTCTCGATCGCCGCGCCCGCCTCGACGAACGTGCGCAGGTACCCCGCGTCGAGCGCCTGCAGATATACCTCCGCAGAAGCCGGGATGACGATCAGCCGCACGCCCGGCGCAACCTTGCGCCCCTTCAGCACCCGCGCCGCCATTGCCAGATCCGACAGTCGCCCGTTCGTGCACGTGCCCAGGAGTGCCTGGTCAATCCGCGTCCCCGCCGCCTCCCGCACCGGCACGACGTTGTCCACCCGGTGTGGCCTGGCGACGACCGGCTCGATGGCCCCCGCGTCGTACTCGACCACGCGCAAGTACTGCGCGTCGGGGTCGGGGTAGACCGGTTCATAAGCCCGCTGTGCCCGTCCCTTCAGCCAGGCGAACGTCACCTCGTCGGGTGGGATGGTTGCGTTCTTCGCCCCCATCTCCGCCATCATGTTCGGGATGACCATGCGGGCCTCCATATCCAGCGCTTCTATGGCCTCCCCGTGCCACTCGACCGACTTGTAATCGCCGCCATCCACTCCCAGGTCCCCGATGACGCGCAGCGCCAGGTCCTTGGAGGTGACCCCCTCGCGCAGCCGCCCGTGGACGACGATCTTCAGGCTCTCCGGCACGCGCAGCCAGATGCGCGCCGTCGCCATGATCGCCGCCATCTCGCTGCGCCCGATGCCTACCGCGAACGCTCCGAACGCGCCGGCCGTCGGCGTGTGTGAATCGGCGCCAGCGATGACCACGCCCGGCAGTGCGAACCCTTCCTCGGCCAGCACCTGGTGACATACCCCGCGCCCCACGTCGTAAAAGTTCTCGATCCCCTGCTCCGCCACGAACTTGCGGATGTCCTTGTGGTTCTGCGCGTGCTTCGTCGTGGGGGCCGGACAGGCGTGGTCGAGCACGATCACGTGGATGTCTGGCCGCGCCACGTGCGCCACACCAATCTTGCGGAAGATCTCCGAGATGGCAGCCGTGTTGTCGTGGCTGAGCGCGACGTCGAGCGTGACCTCGACGATCTGCCCGGGCACGGTCTGGGCCAGCCCGGCCTTGTGTGCCAGAATCTTTTCCGCGAATGCGTGACCCATCGCAGCCTCCTCCTGTGAATTTAACGCGCCGTATTGTACCCCATTGGCCCCTGACTGGCAAGCCAGTGACTTTCCGGCTATAATGGTCTACGAGGTATCGTATGGGCGACAAGGTGCTGGTCGTAGAAGACGAACCTGCCTTGCTGGAGACGCTGGAGTACAGAAATGGAGGTCAAGTTCTATGCCCCGTGAAGGCTTTGACAGAGAACTGCAGCGCCTGGAGGACGAACTCCTGGTCTTGGGCAGCATGGTGGAGAACGCGATCACAGAGTCAGTCGAGGTGCTCAAGCGGCGGGATATGGAGGGCGCCCGACGTTTGATCGCTCAGGATAGCCGCATCAACGAGAAACGCTTCGTGATCGAGTACGACGTCCTGGCGCTCATCGCCATGCAGCAGCCGATGGCGGGCGACCTGCGCACGCTCGCCGCCGTCCTGGAGATTGCCGGCGAACTGGAACGGATCGGAGATTACGCGAAGGGTATCGCCAAGATCAACCTGATGATCGGCGCAGCGCCGCTGATCAAACCTCTCACCGACATATCCCTTATGGCCACCAAAGCGCGGGACATGCTCCACCAGGCCCTGGCGGCCTTCGTGCAGCGTGACGTGAACCTGGCCCGCGCCATCCCTGCCCGGGACGACGAGGTAGATGCTTTGTATAACCAGGTCTACCGCGAGTTGGTCACGTTCATCATCGCCGATCCCGGCAACACAGACCAGGTCAACTTTCTGTTGTGGGCGGCCCACAACCTGGAACGTGCCGCCGACCGGGTGACCAATATCTGCGAGCGAGTCGTTTTCACCGTCACCGGCGAGATGATGGAACTGGACGTGGACTCGGGGATGGAAAGTGCTACATAAGAACCCCCGCCCCTGGGCCATCTGGGCCGCCCTGATTGCCATCTACCTCATCTGGGGTTCCACCTACCTGGCGATTCGTTTTGCCGTCGAAACCCTGCCGCCGTTCTTGATGGGAGGCGTCCGCTTTCTGTTCGCCGGCGCGGTATTGTATGCCTGGCGGCGCATCCGCGGCGACGCACCCCCGACAGTGCGACAGTGGCGCTCGGCAGCGATCGTCGGCGGCTTCTTGCTGGTCGGCGGCCACGGCGGCGTCGTGTGGGCCGAGCAGCGCGTCGTCTCCAGCGTCGCCGCCTTGCTCTGCAGTACACTCCCGCTGTGGGTGGTCCTGATAGATGCGCTGCGCCCCGGCGGGCGGCGGCCCGGCTGGGCGGCGGTCGTCGGCGTGCTGGTGGGCTTTGCTGGCGTCGTCATGTTGATCTGGCCGGCCACCTCCAGTGGCAGCGTGGGGAGCGTGGACCTGGCCGGCGCGGCTGCCCTGACCGTGGCCTCGCTCCTCTGGTCTATCGGCTCCCTGTACAGCCGGAGTGCACCACTGCCCTCGTCGCCGCTCCTGGCGACGAGTATGGAGATGCTCACGGGCGGCGCTGGCCTCCTGCTCCTGGGCACGCTCTCCGGCGAGTGGGGGCGACTGAACCTGGGGGCGGTTTTGGCGCGCTCGCTGTGGGGGCTGGCCTACCTGATCGTGTTCGGCTCGTGGATTGCATTCACGGCGTACACGTGGCTATTGCGCGTCGCGCCTACCCCGCTCGTCTCGACGTACGCCTACGTCAACCCGCTCGTCGCACTCCTGCTCGGGCATTTCCTGGCCGGGGACCCACTCACCGCTCGCTCCCTGATTGCCGCGGCCATCATTGTCGCCTCGGTCGCCCTCATCACGGCGCTCCAACCCACAGCGTCCAAATCGAAGACGCGTCGTCCTGAATTCGCCCCAGCGGAAGAGAACTGATCGGAGGCTACCCCAGCGCTGCCAACCGCTCCCTCAGCCTGGCCTGCTCGGTTTGCAGGTCAGCCAGTTTGTCCCGCTCCCGCTGGACGACGTGCTCGGGCGCCTTCTGCACGAATTCCCCCGCCAGCAGGCTCTCGCTGCGGGCGATGCGTGCCTCGACTTCGGCCAGTCTGCTCGACAGTTGCTCCCGCTCCGCCTCCAGGTCCACCAGTCCGGCCAGCGGCAGGTAGCCCACCACGTCCCCCACCACCACCGTGGCCGCCTGGGCAGGTGGTTCCAGGCTCGGCTGGATGACGAGTTGGTCGGGGTCGAGTTTGGCCAGCGTGCAGAGCATGGGGCGCTGTTCGTCCAGCCAGCGGGCGGCGCTGCCTGCGGCGATCGTGGCCGGGATGCGCTTGCCGGGGACCACGTCGTACTCGGCCCGCCGGTTGCGGATGCCGCGGATGAGTTCCATCGCCAACGCCATGCGTGCCTCGGCCTCATCGTCCAAGAGCGCGGCGTTCGGTTCGGGCCAGCGGGCCACGATCAGCGCTCTGGCCTCCCTTGCACCGCTCTGGAAGGAGTAAGTCCCACCCTCCCCCACCCCTCCCTGGAAGGGAGGGGGATAGGCCTCCCTGGCCCCTCCCTGGGAGGGAGGGGGATAGGGTAGCGCCTGCCAGATCGCCTCGGTCACGAAGGGCATGAAGGGGTGCAGCAGCCGCAACGCCGTCTCCAGCACGTGGAGCAGCACGGCCTGCGGGGCATCCTTGTCCGCCTGCTCGTCGTAGAGCCGCACCTTGCTGGCCTCGATGTACCAGTCGCAGTACTCCCCCCACAGGAAGTCATAGATCTGGCGGCCCGCCTCGCCGTACTGATACGTCTCGAACAGCCGCTCCACGCTCTGGATGAGGTGATTGAGACGCGAGAGAATCCAGCGGTCGGGGAGTTGGAGAGTGGAGACCTGCTGATTTGCTGGTTTGCCGATTTGCTGATTTGCCGATTTGCTGATTTGCGATTCGAGGTTGGAGAGGACGAAGCGGGCGGCCTGCCAGATCTTGTTGGTAAAGTTGCGCGCCCCTTCCAGCCGGCGCGGGTCGAGGTTCATGTCCAGACCCGGCGTCGAACTGGTCAGCAAGGTGTAGCGGAGCGCATCGCATCCATACTTCTCGATGATGTTCAGCGGGTCGTACTCGTCAATGTTCTCCATGGACTTGCTGATCTTTTGGCCCCCCTCGTTGCGCACCAGCCCGTGCAGGTATACGGTCATGTAGGGAGTCTGGCCGGTCATCTCGATCCCCAGCATCATCTCCCGCGCCACCCAGAAGAACAGGATGTCGTAGCCGGTCTCGCGCACGTCGGTGGGGTAGTAACGCTGCAAGTCCGGTGCACCGGTGTCCGGCCAGCCGAGCGTAGAGAACGGCCACAGTCCGGAAGAGAACCAGGTGTCCAACACGTCCTCATCCTGGCGGATGTTCGCGCTGCCACAGTGGGCACATGCGGTCGGATCCGTCATCTCGCACGTCTGGCTGCCACAGTCGTCGCAATACCATACCGGGATGCGGTGGCCCCACCACAGTTGGCGGCTGATACACCAGGGACGAATGTTCTCCATCCAGTGGAAGAAACGGCTTTCCTCCCGCTGCGGGATGATCCTGGTGCGCCCGCCGCGCACCGCCTGCATGGCCGCCTCCGCCAGCGGTTTCACGTTGACGAACCACTGGGTGGAGATGCGCGGCTCGATGTCGGCATGGCAGCGCTCGCAGGTGCCCACGGCGTGGAAGTAAGGCTCGACCTTCACGAGCAGCCCTTCCTTCTCAAAGTCGGCCACGATGCTGCGGCGGCACTCGAAGCGCTCCTGCCCGGCGTAGGGCCCGGCCAGTTCGTTCATCCGCGCCGTGTCCGTCATCACGTTGGGAGCCTCCAGCCCGTGGCGCAGCCCGATCTCGTTGTCGGTCGGGTCGTGCGCCGGCGTCACCTTCACCGCGCCGGTGCCGAACTCTGGGTCCACCGCCTCGTCCGCGATGATCGGGACACGGCGGCTGATGGCTGGCAGGACCGCTGTCTTGCCGATCAGGTGGCGCCAACGGGAGTCGTTGGGATGCACAGCCACCGCCGTATCGCCCAGGATCGTCTCCGGACGGGTGGTCGCCATCGTGATGAACTCGGTCGCCCCTGCTGCCCATTGGCCGCTGCCCCACCCTCCCCCAGGGGGAGGAGAGGGGGGAGAGAGGGGGGGGAGAGGGGGGGGGCCAGCCCAATCGCCGTTCAAGATGGGATAACGCACAGTCCAGAGGTGGCCATCGCGCTCGTCGGGGATCACCTCCAGGTCCGAGATGGCCGATTCGCAGCGCGGACACCAGTTCACCAGGTAGGTACCCCGGTAGATGAGCCCCTTCTTGTAGAGGCGCACGAACGCCGTGCGCACGGCTCGGCTCAAGTCCTCGTCGAGCGTGAAGCGCTCCCGCGTCCAGTCGCACGACACGCCCAGCCGCCGGGTTTGCTCGGTGATGCGGGCGTGGTAGATCTTCTTCCACTCCCACACCTTGGCCACGAACTTCTCGCGCCCCAGGTCGCGGCGGGTGAGGCCCTCTTTGCGTAGTTCCCGCTCCACCACGTTCTGCGTGGCGATGCCGGCGTGATCGGAGCCAGGCAGGTAGAGCGTCTGGCGCCCCTTCATGCGGTAGTAGCGGGTCATCATGTCTTCGACAGAAGCGACCATGGCGTGGCCCAGGTGGAGTGCACCGGTCACGTTGGGCGGCGGCATGGTGATACACCAGCGCGGCCCACCCTCCGGGACCAGGCCCAGTTCGACCTGCTTCTCAGGGCGAAAATACCCCTGCTCCTCCCACCACTGGTACAGGCGTTCCTCGTGTTCCTTGGGGCTGTAGGTTTTGGAAAGTTTGTCGGTCATACTACTCCTCCTTCAATGCAATGCCGCATCAGCGCTCTCCGCGGTCGGCAATGATATCGACCAAGTCAGTTCCTCCACTATCATGCAAAAAGCCCCTTTCGTCCAAGGACGAAAGGGGCAATCCTTCGCGGTACCACCTTGGTTCGACGACGGACCTGACCGTCAACACACTCCGCCGTCGCACTCAGCAGCCCTCCAACAAGGGCTCTCGCGATAACGGGCGACCCCGGAGAAGGCTATCGGGCTCCACCAGACATCCGTTTATCCGTTAGACATCCGTTGACCCGTTGACCTTCTCGACTCCCAGGCGACCTTCGGCGGGGGGCGCTGCGAGGGCTTGCAGCCGGTGACCCTCTTCTCTTCCCGGAATCGGTTCGCCAGGGCCGCTCCCGCCTACTCCTCCTGTTCGTTGCCTTTCCTGATATAGGTTATGCCTATATTATACCATGCGGTCGCGCCGCCGTCAACTTTCACTCCACCTCTCACTTAACCGTTGTCTCAGGCGCGTCAGATACATCCCTGGCGTCTCGATGCACAATCCAGACTCCTGCGCTACTCTCGGATCGTCTATGAAGTGATGCGTGTTCAGGGTGATCAGGGCATCTGGTTCCGCCTTCATCGCCGCTGCCAAGATAGGTGCATCGTCCAGATGGATCACCCTACTGGAGGAGAAATGGCCCCGGCCACCAGAACATTAGCATCCAGAAACAGACGCTCTCTTCTCTCAGCCATCGCCAGTTACTCATAAAGCTCCGGATAGCACTCGCGGTTATACTGTTGCCTCTCCTCAGACAAGGCTCTCAGCAATTCCTCTCGGGTTACCCCTTCTTCCGCCAAAACTTCGGAAATAGCCTGCGAGGCCTCCAGCACCACCGAATGGCGAGGAACGAGAACCAGGGTCCCTCCTATAGGCAATACTATCAATTCTTGCCTGGGCTGGAATGCGCAAGCCTGTAACACCCACGATGGCAGAGTAAGGCTTCCATCCGCTTCCAGGCAGATCGTCTCCAATTTTGACGTCATTACTCCAGACATCTCATCGTCTCCTCACACAACACAGCGCAAGCCCGTCTGTGCGCACCCAACAAGATTATACCACACGCAAAGTAGATGGGCAATCACCCCAACAGTTTGAATATAGCCTCGATCCCGTAATATCCGGCCAGCGCAAAGACGATATTCTTGACCACCTTCCCCGCCGCACAACTCGCCAGAAACTTCCACAGCGGGTAGCGCAGCGACCCGGCCGCCATGCCCCCCACGTCGAAGACCGGGTTGGGGACCACGGCCAGCACAAAGACCGTCACCGCGCCGTAGCGCTGCATCCAGCGCATCAGGTGGTTGTAGGTCCGGCTCTTGCCCACGAGCGCCTGCCCGCTGTAGCCGGCCATGTAGCCGGTCAGTTCTCCCAACGCCTGGCCCACGCCTCCCACGACACCAACGACCCACGGGTTGAAGACACTCCCCATCACCGAACTGACGGCCAGCCCCGGCACCGGCAAGATCAGCGTCGCGTTGCTGACCAGCCCGACCAGGAAAACGGCCGCGTAACCATAGTGCTTCAGGTCTTGAAGATGGTCGCGAAAGTAGACGGCCGTACCCAGCGCTGCGACGATCACGATGACCGTCAGTACCTGAACAATCCGCAGCCACCGCGTAGGCGGTTGAGCAGGGAGGGCAGGTATAGCAGCCTGGTTGTCCGTGGGTGAAGATGGTTCGGGCATGTCAGCGTCAGCAGGGCAGCGGTGCGCCCAGGCGCACAACCTTCTGCCGCAGTCCTGGGTCAGACACAACGGCAGTCGCGTTGCACGTATCTACGACCAGGTTGGCGTATTTCACCACAGGCCCATAGTCCAGGCTGCGGTGGCCGGTGACGATAGCGACGCAATCGGCAGCGGCGATTTCCTCCCCCGTCAACGGCACCGACTCGAGCACGGCCGTTTCGCGGTGGAAGACGTCGTTGCCCACCTGGAAGCGCGGCACGTACGGGTCGTGGTAGCGCACGGCAGCGCCACGGCTCAACAGCAGCTCGATGACCCGCTCGGCAGGAGAATTGCGCGCATCGTCAATGTCCGGCTTGAACGCCACGCCCAGCACCAGCACGCGCGCGCCGCGCAGCGGCTTCCCGCGCAGCGAGAGCGCCTGACACACCAGGTCCACCACGTGATGGGGCATCGCCTGGTTGACCTCGCCGGCCAGTTCGATGAACTCGGCGTAATAGTCGTACTCACGCGCCTTCCAGGACAGGTAATAGGGGTCCACGGGGATACAGTGCCCTCCCACGCCCGGCCCCGGATAGAACGGCATGAAGCCGAAGGGCTTGGTGCGGGCCGCCCCGACTACCTCCCAGAAGTCAATGCCCATGCGCTCCGCCAGCAGCGCCAGTTCGTTGACCAGCGCGATGTTGACGGCGCGGAAAGTGTTCTCCAACAGTTTGGTCAACTCAGCGGTGCGGGGCGAGGAAACGGTATACACCGGCGCGCCCATCTGGCGCAGCAGGTCGGCCGCCAGTTGAGTACACTCCGGCGTGAGGCCGCCCACGACCTTGGGCGTGTTGTACGCCGACCACTGCTCGTTGCCCGGGTCAATGCGCTCGGGCGAGAACGCCAGGTAAAAATCCACGCCGGCCTTGAGGCCGCTCTGCTCCAGAATCGGCTGGACGATCTCCTCTGTCGTGCCGGGGTAGGTCGTACTTTGCAGTACGACCAGTTGGCCGGGTTTCAAACGCGGCCGGATGCCCTCACTGACGTTCCGGATGTAGGAAAGGTCAGGCGCGCGCTGCGCGTCGTAGGGGGTCTGGACACAGATAAACATGGCGTCCACCCCGCACAGCGCGTCGTAATCTGACGTCGCGGTGAGGCGGCCCGAACGGACGTGCGGAGCCAGGTCGTCGTCGGCGACGTCACGGATGTAGCTCCGGCCAGCAGTGATCGAGTCCACCTTATGCTGGCTTATCTCCACACCGGTCGTACGAAAACCGGCCCGGGCGAACGCCGTCGCCAGCGGCAGGCCCACGTACCCCAGCCCAATCACGGCGACGTGCGCGGTGCGCTCCGCAATCTTGTCTCGTAGGTCAGCCACTATGTTCCTCCTCGTCCGGTAACAATGCGCTGGGCAACAGCCGCCCGTCCTCTTGCCGGACAAGCCAATCTCCCTCCAACGATCTGAGCATGGGCAATAGTTCGACGAGCGTCTCGACCCCCAACTGCTCCAACGTGGCATCATCTACGTCTGCTGAAAGCCCGCCACTGCGCCGGGCGACGTAGAGCAGTCGCCGGATATCGGGAGTAATCCCCAGCGCAAACTCGTCCTGCACCATTCGCCAGAGCGCGGGAAAGGTCTGTTCATCTATCCACTCTACGCCGTTCATCGCGCCCCGGCGCATCACCTTTTCACAGATCAGATTGAACTGCCGGGGTATGCGATAAGCGTATTCGGCGATCTGAGAAACGACTTCTGGGGTAAAGGGCGTGACCTCACCAGACGGGCGCTCGCGGGCAGTGTTCAAATAATTGACAGCGATATGATGCAACTCGTCAGCGCTCATCCGGGGCAGCACGATGGTTTCACTAAAGAGGCCCAACACCTGCTCAGAAATGTCCTGCAAGGTCGAAGCTGTCTGCTTGGCCGAGGTGAAACGACCCGTCAACAGAAAGCCCCGCTTGCCCTGCCCTCGTCGCAACAAATCGGTGACATCATCCAGCATGTCGTGCACCGCACGCGGTACCTTCTTGTCCAGATCATCAATGGCGACGATAACTTTTCCATACCGTTCCTGGGCCACGTCAAGCAAGCGCAGCAAAACAGTGTAGACGTTCTGGAGTTGCCAGCCTTCCTCCCTACCACGCTCCCACGAGCCGACGATGCTGACGAGTTGCAGGTCTACTTTTCCCTCGACTTGCAGTTGGCGGCTGTGAGTGACTTGAAACCCGCTGAGAACGTCGTACACACGGCGGGCCTCCGGCTCCGCGTCGGCCAGCGTCTCGGACAACGGCAACAGTAACGCCCGGTACAGCGCCTCCGACGAATCGCCGGGAAAGCGGCCAACGTAGAGGATGAGCATCTGCTCCCCCAGTGCGGCGGTCTCCTGCTGCAGGCGATGGAGCAGGTAGAGGATGAAGGCTGTCTTTCCCACTCCCCACAGGCCACGTACCAACACGTTGCGCCCCTCGTAGAGAGCCGGGAGGGCCAGGTCCAGTTCTTGCTGGCGGCCGTAAAAGACGCGGCTTAACTCTGCCGGGTCTTCCGGCGGCGCAGCACGGAAGGGGACGTCGGTCAGTCCCCAACGGCGCAAGGTCTCACGGTAACGGCTGATTGAACTCAAGGTGTCGCTCCCATCCTTTCTGCGACCTGGCGGGCCCGATCGGCCATGCGCAGCAGGTTATCCACTGCGCGGACACGCTCATCTCGTTGCAG
>Ga0315285_10001443_pt1 | contig 25062 bp, 10 predicted proteins | sample YL17G09_36_MG_FD_203698 | JGI IMG/M metagenome (GOLD analysis project Ga0315285, IMG submission 203698) | Sediment microbial communities from Yellowstone Lake, YNP, Wyoming, USA - YL17G09_36 | ecosystem: Environmental > Aquatic > Freshwater > Lake > Sediment | place: USA: Wyoming | collected... | reverse complement strand
TGACTCGTCGGGAATCTCCCCGGACGTGAAGTTGACGGCTCCCGCCAGGTGCCCCCACTCCTCCAGGTGGCGGATCAGTGCATCCGTCGAGGGCAGATGCAGCAGCCAACGCATCAGGTCGGCCAGCCAATGAACAATGTCCCAATGAACAATGAACAAATCGACCACCATCGCGTGGTCGGTGACCGGCAACGAGGCGGCGCAGAACGTCGTCGGACACCCCCGTGTGCTTAGGATGCCCTACTATGACTCATCTTCGCTGAATTGTTAAGGTGCCGACTTACCGCTCAGTACTTATGCAACAGACTGTGGGAGGCAATGAGCAGTATCTTTTTGACAACGTGGGATTCATGCTCTACCCCGCAGCGTCAGCGGGCGGTGAACCGTTCACGCTCTCCCATCTCCTCGTCTATATGATCTCCTCGCAGAGTGAACGCCCAGACATCGCCTTCCAGATCCTCACTCTGGCCTCAGCCCCCGACCTCATAGCCCAGTACTCTGTGGACAGTGCTCACTTGGCAGTACGGCGGGCAGCGACTGAGGAACCTGTTTATCAAGACGACGCTTTCCTTCAAGCAGTGAGCTATATGCTGGGCTACACAACTTTCGGGCCGAACCACGGCCAAGAGGATGTGTACAAGACCAAGCTGTACGTGGCGATCAGTGCCGTCAAGACAGGCAGTATGACGCCTGATATGGCGCAGGACTGGCTGGAGGCCGAGTTGGTTGTTGAGTACAACCAGGGCCCCATCACGGGTGCCTCCTTGAATATCGGATACCATCCGGAATACATCATCGGCCCTCCCGACGTCGTGCTGGACCCGTGTTGTACCGGCCTGCTCCCCCTGGGTACCGGCGGCTCCATCACCGTCGAGTTCACCGACAACTCCATCGCCAATGGCCCGGGGCCTGACCTGTCCATTATCGGCGATCCTCAGAGCAACGAGCACATCCAGGTCGAGGTCAGCGCAGATGGAACGGACTGGAAAGATCTTGGCATTGTACCAGAGATGGCCACACTCGACCTGCAGGACGTCGGCCTGGAATTCGCCAAGTACGTGAGGATCACGGACGACGCCGTCGCTGAGGCCAACGACAATAGCTCAGCGGAGGTGGATGCGGTTGAAGCACTCCACTCCGGCCCGCCTCAGTAGCCGTGCGGGAACCCGCCGGAAATCCATTCACTTGACACAAAGGAAAGATGGGCCAGTGCCCATCCGCTGGTTCGTGGGCCTGGGCACGGGTAGCAACCCAGGGCAGATCCCTGGCCAACAACTTGACAATCCCAACCACGAAGCCAACATGCCTAACTTCTGTTCCCCAACCCCCGCCAGGTAAAGCGGGCGCTGAACATCTTCCGCCTGCTGCGCGAAATCGCACTGGCACGCACGGGAGGCGCGACCAGAGGAGGAGGGAGGGTAGCTGAAAGGAAAAGAGGAGATCCACCTCTCCCTTCCACCAGACTGGCACCTGGCCGGGGTACTGGAACCTGCTTCCCGGGCAGGGGTGAAGGACGCGGCGGATGAAGTGCGCCGCAGCCTGCAGGAGCCGGTCGGCACGCCGCACCTCCGCGATATGGTCCGCAAAAGGATGCAGGTCGCGCTGGTGATGGACGACTTGAGCCGCCCCACGCCGGTAGCGCTCCTCCTGCCGGCGGTGCTGGACGAACTGGCGCAGGGCGGGGTGGGGCGGGAGGACGTCACGCTGGTCACTGCGCTCGGACTGCACCGGCCCATGCAGGAAGCGGAAATCGCCCAACGGGTGGGCAACGCGGGGCTGGCGGGCTTGCGCTGGGAGAACCACGCCTGCGACGACGCAGAACGGCTGGTCTCGCTCGGTACCACCAGCCGCGGCACGCCCGTGTGGATCCACAAAACCGTGGCCCAGGCCGACCTGGTCGTCTCGCTCGGGTGCATTGAGCCGCACATCATCGCCAGTTTCGGCGGCGGGTACAAGAACCTGCTCCCCGGCGTGGCCGGCCGGGAGACGGTGGCCCACAACCACTCGCTCAACTGCACGCCCACCACCTTCAACATGGTCGGCCAGCCGATCGAGCGCAACCCCATGCGCCTCGACCTGGAAGAAGGGGGGCGCATGCTGAACGGCCCGGTCTTTATTGTCAACAGCGTCCTGAAAATGAACAATGTCCCAATGAACAATGAACAAAGTTGCGCAGAATGTGACCATCACCGATGTCGTGCCAGTCAACACGGCCTACGCCGGCTGCGCTGGCGGTGTCTCGTGCGGCCAGGCCGACGTGGTGATCACCGATTCCCACCCCATGGACCAGGACCTGCGGCAGGGCGTCAAGGCGTTGGCCAACACCGTCCGGGCCGTGCGCCGGGGCGGCGTGCAGATCACGCTGGCGCGGGCCGAGGAGGGGGTGGGCGTGTTTGGCCTGGCCAACCGCCGGCTGCCCCTCGGGCGGCGCGCGCTCAAGGCCCTCGCGCCGCTGCTCGTGCGGTTGGTGCCCCGGCTGAAGATGGAGGGCGAGGAGGATCGCCTGTTCCTGTATTTTGCGCTTCAGGCCATGCACCACTGCACGCTGTTTATGTATGGGCCGACTATTCCGGCGCCCGTGCGGGCGAACCTGCCCTTCGTCGAGTTTGTGGGGGAAAATGAACAATGTCCCAATGAACAATGAACAAATCGACACACGCGACACGCAACACGCAACACGTAACACGCATGATGAGGGTGGGTGACAATTTCGGGATGGTGTGGGGCATTGTCGTAGCGAAATACGCGTTGCCCCTCGCGGATGAGTGACCGAATTCTCACTCTCAGGCAAAGTCGCCCTCATCACCGGTGCGTCGCGCGGCATCGGGCGGGCGATTGCGCTGCGGCTGGCGCAGGCTGGTGCAAACGTGGTCGTGAGCAGCCGCAAACTGGAGAACGTGCAGCCCGTGGCGGACGAGATCGTCGCCGCTGGCGGCAAGGCGCTGGCCGTTCAGGCCCACGTGGGCTCGCCCGACGACGTCGCGATGCTGATCGAGCGGACGGTGGAAACGTTTGGCCGGATAGACGTGGCCGTCAACAACGCGGCCACCAATCCGCACTTTGGCCCGCTGCTCACCGCCGACGAGGGCCAGTGGGACAAGATCCTCGACACCAACGCCAAGGGCGCTTTCCGCGTGTGCAAGGCGGTCGTGCCCCACATGGAGGCGCAGGGCAGCGGCAAGATCGTCAACATGGTCTCCGTCGCCGGGCTGCGACCGTCGCCCGGCATGGGCGTGTACGGCATCTCCAAGGCCGCCATCATCATGCTGACGCAGGTGCTGGCGGTCGAACTGGGCCACGCCAACGTCCAGGTCAACGCGATTGCGCCCGGCGTGATCAAGACCCGCTTCAGCCAGATGCTGTGGCAGACGCCGCAGATCGCCGAGCCGCTCCTGCGCAGCATGCCCTTGGGGCGCTTCGGTGAACCGGAGGACGTGGCGGGCCTGGCGCTCTTCCTGGCCTCTTCTGCCTCGGATTACGTCACGGGCGCCGTCTTCGTCGTGGACGGCGGCATGAACGTGGCCACGGCGATGGGGTGATTGTCGTTTCTTCGTTGCAGGCTCTGGCACCGAGTGCACGTGATAGGGCCTTTGATCGCAGCCCACGGGGCTCACGGGGATTTCCCCTCCGTGAGCCCCGTTTGATTTTAGCGAGCAGTTCAGTCCTCGGCAAGTTTGGCTCGCTCCAGGATGGGCGTCACCGGTGCTTCCATCGCGGCGTGCCGGCCCTGGAGACAGAGCCGCTATGGTTTCACATTCGATCCTGGCCGCCGGGGAGATAATGGCCAGAGTCCAGTGGCTGCGGATCATGACGCTGTCCGGATACGTCGAGCCGGATGGCCGGGGGCAAGATTTCAGCGCTGATCCTGGCGAGTGTGTGGGCTTGCCGGGAGAGCGAGTTGCCAGGCCTCCTCATATCTTAATAGTCTTTAAGTTTCCTCCGTACCTTGTTGTGACCCCCACGTCGTATCATGATGTTGCTGGCTGGCTATGCCAGTGAGTGTGGATTGTTCCTTAGAACGGCCATAACCACAGTGGGGGCGGGTGCTTGAGGAGGAGGAAAGACATGAACACGCGAAATACTCAGATCTGGAAAGCGGTATCGGTACTGGTGCTCCTGACCACGCTCGCTCCTGCCGCCCTGTTCCTGGGGCCGGTGCCGATGGCGCGGGCCGCCGATAGCGGCTGGCGCAGCCCGACGGCCAACACTGCCGCCCTCGACACGGGTGGCGACGGCAACGGTTTTGAGCGCAACCCAGACCGGGCCTATGCTGACAATGCAGATGACAGTAGCTATGCTGAAAGCCGTGATACTTGCGGCACAGGCGGTTGTACTGAGCGCCATCGCTTCTATAACTATGGCCTCAGTATTCCGTCCGATGCCACGATTCAGGGTATCGAAGTGCGGCTGGATTGGTGGCTCGACAACCTCACCGGCAGTAACTCTATCTCTGTTGACCTCTCTTGGAACGGCGGAACGGGTTGGACAACACTCCTGACGGACACCGTCGAATCTACCAGCCAGCGCACGGTCTATCTGGGAGGCACCAGTAACACGTGGGGCAGGACATGGTCGCCCAGTGAATTCAGCGACGCCAACTTCCGGGTACGGGTCAACATCAACACTGACCAAGCCAATGCCCGTCGTTTCTACCTGGACTGGGTTCCGGTGCGTGTCACATACATCACTCCTCCCGGACTGATTGCGCCCGCAAACGGCTCGGCTACGAATAACCAGAGACCTACGTTTGACTGGTCGTCGGTCACAGGGACCGGCATCACTTATCATATCCAGGTGGACGACGACTCTGGCTTTGCCAGTCCCGCGATAGACCAATCCGGCCTGACCAACACTGACTATACGCCTGGTGCCGACTTGGCCCCAGGTGTTTACTACTGGCGTGTCCGCACTTTCGATGGGAGTACGCCTAGCAACTGGTCTCCTACCTGGTCGTTCACCATAGATACAGGAATGCCGCAATCTCAGGCTAGCTCGCTAGCGTATGCTAATGCCGCCTTCACCGTCTCTGCTATTAACGTCAGCGACCCAGGCACGCCTTTCACGGGCGTGGCTGGTGTGCGCCTTTACTATCGCCTCTCCACCGGCACTTGGGCGCCATGGCAAAGCGAGGACACATCAGCCCCTTATCAATGGACGTTTACTCCGCCTGACGGCACGAATGGCACCTATTTCTTCCAGACAGTCGCCCGCGACAACGTGGGCAACTCGGAACTTGTGCCCAGCGGGAGTGTCGGACAAGGCGATTCGACAACGATTTTCGATAACGTAGCGCCTGCCTCTGCCGCAACTTCGCCCGCTTACGCCAACGCATCGCCCTTTGCGGTCGCGGCCACCGCTTCCGATGATACTGGCAGCGGCGTAGCCAACGTCAGACTCTACTTCCGCGGCCCGACCGGCAACTGGGCACAAACGGGCACTACAATTACTTTTCCCGGCCCATATCAATGGAACTTTACACCCGGCGCGAATGGCACGTACTACTTTCAGAGCGTGGCATGCGATGCGGTGAACAACTGCGAGACTCCGCTGTCTGGTGGCACCGGCATCGGCGACACCACGACGGTCTATGATTCGGTCGCGCCGACGTCTTCGGCCACTCCGCCCGCCGGGCCGCTCAATTACGGAACTATCCCGATTCCGTGGATGGCCAGCGATGCAACCAGCGGCCTCATCGCCAACGGCGTGACACTGTGGTACAAGATCGGGACGGGCGGCACGTGGACAGCGGATGGCAGCTCGACGAATGCCGCTGGCGTTACCAGCGCATCGGGCGAGTTCGAGTACACGCCAGCCAGTGATGGCACGTATTGTTTCCAGACGGTCGCCGCCGATCGAGCGGGTAACGTCGAAGCCGGCCCGTCGGGCAACGGCGATGGCTGTACCATTTACAAGGCGCACGGCAGTATCAGCGGCCGCGTCTGGCTCGATGCCGACGGCAACGGCGCCCTCAACGGCGCCGAATCGGGCATCAACGGCGTCCTCGTCACTCTGAGCGGCGGGGCCACCGCCACCACCGCTGGCGGCGGCTTGTATCAATTTAGCGGCCTGCAGGGGGCGCAGTCGGTCAATGTGGCCGACGATTTTGGCAGCGTCTCGTATAGCAACAATGACGGCACGCGCAACTGGGCCGGCGACTGGAGCGAATTCGACACTAAAGGCGGCGGCCCCGGCGCCGGCAACATCTGGATCACCGGTGGCCAGTTGCGCCTGGATGGCGACGCAGATACCTATGATAATAGTCTCTCCCGCATGGTCAACCTGGCCGGCTCTATCTTCGCCAACCTCAGCTTCGACCTGAGTACCTCCGGCAATCTGGATCCCGAGGACACCTATGCGGTCGAAGTGTCGAACAACGGCGGCGCGTCCTACACCACCCTCGGGTCGTATGCCAACGATGCCAACGGCCCGCAGAGTTACTCTCTCAGCGCCTACATGGCCGCCAATACCATCATCCGCTTCAGGATCACCTGTGTTACTTTCCAAAAGGATGAATATTTCCAGGTGGATAATGTGGATATCCAGTTCCAGGATACCTCGCAGTCTACCTACACTGTCACCGTGGCCCCCAGCAACTTTAATCCCGGCGGCCCTCTAAACGGCCTCAACGCCACCAGCAACCCGGCTTCGCCGCTCGCGGTCACCCTGGGGGTGGCTCAGGATGTTCCCTCGGTTGACTTTGGGTATGGCGCCTTTGCCATCGTCGGCGACCTGGTCTACCACGATATTGACAGAAGCGGTGGATTCAACCCCGGCGAACCGGGCATCCCCAACATCACCGTCTGGCTCTACAACGACAGCGACGGCAACGGCAGAATTGATGGAGCCGATTCCATTCTCAGAATCGCCTCGACCGACGCCAACGGCCTGTATGCCTTGCGCGGCGTTTCCCCCGGCAACTATACTGTGCTGGCCGACGTCAATGACCCGGATTTGCCGGCCGCTTTCCGGCCCACCAGCCCCAACCCCGTGGCCGTCCCGAATGTGACCGGCCTCAATACCTACAACAATGCCGACATTGGCTTCACTCCGCCGCCGCCGGTGATCAAGCCGCTTTACCTGCACCGGTTGCTCAATGACACCATCTATATGGACCGGATCATGCCGAACGGCCCGGATAGCAGCCACGATATTAATACTGGCACCTGGCACACCTGGGCGTTAACCCCGGCGTTAGCCGATCGCCTGGGGCTGGTCCCCGGCGCAATGCTGACGGTCACCTTGCACATAGACATCGGTTCGGACAACCAAAACCTTTTCGTCAGGCTCCACCGTACGGCGGATCCAAATAGTGGCTCTTTCTTTGATTATACCTATTCTTTTGGGCAATCCGGCTTGCAGTTACTCGTCCTCACCGGGAGCGTGCCTTCAAACATCGCTCCGTTTAACGCCGGTGATCAGATTTATCTCAGCCTCAGGAAAGCGACCAAAAAGTCAATCTGGTCTGTCTTCCAAAACGCTTCTAAAGTAGAGTTGCCGACGTATTCTTACATCAACGTCGTTAGCGCCGGCACGTACGATGCAGCTTATCCTGGCGGCGGCCGCACCTCGACCTTCATTCAAGGCGATACCGTCTACATGCGGGCCACCGCTTCCGATCCGTTTGGCGCCTACGACATCAACGGCATGACCGTGAGCGTCCCCGGCGTCTTTACCAACACGGCCATGACCCCGGTGGCGACCGGCTCGCTGACCAGAACCTTCGAGATCGCCCGGCCGGGCCTCTTCAACAGCAATTACAGCTACACCGTTACCGCCGCCGAGGGCAGCGAAGGCCAGGTTACGGCGATAATGACCGGGACCTTCGAGATCATCGTTTCCGACCTGGGCAACTCGACCAAGACGGTTGACAAGGCCATCGCCGTGCCAGGCAATACACTGACGTACACCATCGAGTTGAGCAACACGGGCGGCCTGGTGGCCAACGTGCGAATGACGGACACACTGCCGGCGAACGTGACGTATCTCAGCGGCCCGACGGGTTCGGGCAACGCCAGCTATTCGGCCGGGCTGAACGCGGTGCTGTACAATGGCACTGTGCCGGCCAACGGCAGGGTGACCTTCACGTATCGGGTGACGGTCAATACGCCGCTGGACAACGGCACCGTCATCGCCAACAATACCACCATTAATGATGGCTATACGCGCTTTGATACGTCGCCGCCCGCCACGACGGTGATTCAATCCGCGCCCAACTTGAGCGCGTCCACCAAAGCAGTGGATCGCGCCACGGCCGCGCCTGGCGACGCGCTGCTTTACACCATCTTGTTGACCAACACCGGGAACATGAACGCCTATATCAGCTCGAGTGACCCGCTGCGAGATGATATCCCGGCCAATACCGCGTTTGACGGCGGCCTGTTCGCCTCGGACGGGCAGATCAGCTTCAACCCTGGCTTTAACCGAATGGAGTGGCACGGCACGGTGCCCGCCGGCAGCAGCATCACGCTGCGCTTTCGCGCCAAGATTGCCTGGCCGCTGGACAATGGCACGCTCATCACCAACACGGCCGTGATCAACGAAGGCGCTGGCTTTACCAACCCGCTGACCTATCAACGCACGGCGACGACTACGATCGTTTCCGCGCCTATTTTTAACCAGTCTATCAAGGTGGTGGACAAGACGCTCGCTGCGCCGGGCGACGGTCTGGGCTATACCATTATCTTGAGGAACTCGGGCAATATGAACGCGCCCGGCGTGGTCTTGACGGACGTATTGCCGGCCAACCTCACCTGGGCTGGCGATGCCTTCCTGTCCGCCACCAGCGGCAATGTCCAATACATCTCCACGACCCGCACTATGCAGTGGGATGGCGACGTGAACGCGGGCATGACGGTGCAAATCCTGTTCCGCGCCACCGTCAACTCGCCGCTGCCCAACAACACGCCGATCGTCAACACGGCGCGCGTCCATGACGGCGTGGGCAATTTCACGCCGTTCAACCTGTCGGCGCTCACCACGATCCAATCCACGCCGAACTTGAATAGCTCGACCAAAGTCGTGGATCGCGCCACGGCGGCGCCCGGCACGACCTTGTTCTATACCATCACGTTGGTCAACACCGGCAACGCCGTCGCGAATGCATCGTTCGTGGACACGCTGCCGTCCCAGTTACAGAACCCGGCCCTCGTTTCCTGGAGCAGCGGCCAGGCCCAGGTCGTCGGCACGCAGATCACGTGGACGGGGGCGGTCACGCCGACGCAGAATGTGGTGATCGTCTTTCGCGCCGCCTTGCTGCTGGTGCTCGACAACGGCACGGTCGTACAGAACACGGCGCTCGTCAACGACGGTGTCAATACCGCGTTCTACTTGGCGCCGCCTGCGGTGACGACGGTCCAATCGTCGCCCGATCTCAATACCTCGCTCAAGGTCGTGGACCGCGCCACGGCCTCGCCCAACGATTTGCTCGTCTATACGATCCGGCTGACCAACACCGGCAACATGGTGGCGCACAGTGTGCTCGTGCGCGACGTGCTGCCGGCCAATGTCACTCTTAGTGGCGGCCTCAGCGCCAGCCCCGGCCAGCCGCTGCCCACCTATAGCTCGATCAACAATCGCGTCACGTGGCAGGGCGACGTGGCGCCCGGCGCGCTCATCACCGTCAGCTACCAGGTGCGCGTCAACACGCCGCTCGATAGCGGCACGGTGATCCTGAACGACGCCGAGATCAGCGACGGCGTCCACACGCCGTTCGATACCGCCCCGCCCGCGCAGACGACGATTACGTCCGCGCCGATTCTGACGACCTCCAGCAAGAGCGTTGACCTGGCGACGGCCGCGCCGGGCAATCTGCTGCATTACACGCTGCGCCTGGTCAACACCGGCAATATGATTGCGACGGGCGTCAGCTTGAGCGACACGATCCCGGCCGAGGTGACGTTTGCCAGCGGCCCGTTCGTCACGGGCGGCGGCTCGGGCGGCTGGAACCCGGGCCAGCGGCGCGTCTTTTGGAGCGGCTCGGTCGCGCCGGGCAGCGACGTGACCGTCGAATACTATGTCACCGTCAACAACCCGCTGCCCAACAACACGACCATCGTGAACGACGCGGTGGTCCAGGGCAGCTTTGGCACGGTCACGACCAACCAGGTCAGCACGATCGTCTCCAGCGATCACCAGTTGGCTGTGACCAAGAGCGCGCCGAGCGCGATTGGCGCGGGCCAGCGCATGACGTATACCATTGCGTACAACGTCACCAGCAACGAGCCAGCGCCGGGTGTGATCATTACCGATACGGTACCTGCCAACACGACGTACGTCAGTTGTACAGGCGGCTGTGTCCAGTCCGGCGGTATGGTCACCTGGACGCTCGGCAATCTCGTCCCCGGCAATTCCGGCTCGATGCTGTTGATCGTTCAGGTAACGTCGCCGTTGCCCGATGGCACGCTCATCCACAACGCGGCAACCATCTCTGATGCAGAGAATGCCCCCACCTCCGGCAGCGTGACGACCACCGTCACCAGCGGCCACGGCTTTTCGCTCGCCAAGCGCGACACGGGCTACGACCCGGTGCAGGCGGGCGGCACGCTTGTTTACAGCCTGGACTGGTCGGTCGCAGGGACAGCGGTGGCGCAGAGCGTCACCATCACCGATGTGTTGCCCGCGAACACGACCTTTGTGAGTTGTGGCGGCGCGACCTGTGCGCAGGCAGGCGGTATGGTCACGTGGACGTTGGGCGACCGCAACCCCGGCTCAAGTGGTACAATCACGGTCTCAGTGAGCGTCGCCTCGCCGCTGCCGAACGGCACGCTGCTCATCAACTATGCTCGCATCTATGACACGAACGGTGGCTTGCCCACGACGGCGAGCGAACAGACCACCGTCCAGTCGTCTCACTCGTTGAGCATCACCAAGACCGGCCCGGCGAACGTCCAGGCTGGCGCACAGATCACGTACACCATCAACTGGTCGGTCAGCGGCAACGAGATGGCGCTCGGCCTCGCGATTGAGGACTCGACGCCCGCCAACACGACCTTTGCCTCTGCCTCTGGCGCGGGCACCATCGAGAACCCCGGCCCCGGTAATGGGGGCCTGGTGCGCTGGCGGCTCGGCGATCAAGCGCCGGGCGCTGCGGGCGTAGTGACGCTCGTGGTGAACGTCGCCAGCCCGCTGCCTAACGGTACCCTCATCAACAACACGGCCACCATCGCCGATACGAACGGCGGCGCGACGCGCTCATCGTCCTGGCCGACCACAGTTAACAGCAGCCACGGCTTTACGTTGACCAAGTCCGATACGCCCGACCCGGTCTCGCCCAATGGCCTGATCAACTATACGATTCACTGGCAGGTCACCGGCAACGAGGCGGCGCACAACATTGTCATCACCGACGCCCTCCCGCTCCACACCACGTATGCCACCTGCGGCGCGTGCGTGCTGATGGGCGATTACGTGCGCTGGGACATTGGCGACCGCAACCCTGGCGCGAGCGGCGACGCCTTCTTGCAGGTGCGTGTGGACACGCCGCTGGTCACCGGCACGCTCATCGTCAACAATGCCCGCATCTCGGACGGCAACAACGGCACGCCGGTTCAGACGACCATCAACACGACCGTCCAGAGCAGTCACCAACTGGGCCTGACCAAGGGGGCGCCCAGCGTGGTGCAGGCCGGGCAACCGCTCACCTACACGATCAACTGGTCGGTGACGGGCGACGAACCCGCGTTCGGCGTCACGATCACCGACGCGGTGCCGGCGAATACGACGTATGCCGATTGCGGCCCGGCCGGCGCGTGTTCGGTGGCGGGCAGCATCGTCACCTGGGCCCTGGGCGACCTGGTGCCGGGCAATTCCGGCTCGGCCACGTTCGTGGTGACGACCGGCAGCTTGTTGCCGAACGGCACGCCCATCACCAACACGGCGCGCATCTTTGATAATGCGGGCCGCCGCGCGCAGGCCACGGCGCTCACCACGGTCAGCAGCGGCCACGGGTACACGCTGGCCAAGCGCGACACGGGCTATGACCCGGCGCAGGCGGGCAGCCGGGTCGTCTACAGCATTGACTGGACAATGGCCGGCACCGAGGTGGCACAGAACGTCGTCATCACCGACGCCATCCCGGCCAACACGGTCTTTGCCGGCTGCAGCGGCGCAACCTGTTCCTACAGCGGCGGTATGGTCACCTGGAACCTGGGCAACCAGAACCCCAATGCTCTCGGCACGGTGAACGTGGCGGTGACGGTGACCAGCCCGCTGCCGAATGGCACGCTGCTCACGGACAATGCGCGCATCAGCGATAGCAACGGCGGCCTGCCGACGACGGCCAGCGAGCAAACGACCGTCCAGGCGGCCCACACGCTCAACGTTCAAAAGAGCGCCCCGGCCAGCGTCGCCGCGGGCGGGCAAATCCTGTACACCATGGCGTGGTCGGTCAGCGGCAACGAGACGGCGCAGAACCTGGTTATGGAAGACACGACGCCCGCCAATACCACCTACGCCAGCTCGACGCCGGTCGCCAATGACCATCCGCCGGCCGGCAGCACGGGCCTGGTGCGCTGGCGCCTGGGCAATCAGCCGCCGGGCGCGAGCGGCGTGGTGACGCTGGTCGTCAACGTCGTCAGCCCGCTGCCCAACGGCACACCCATCAACAACACAGCGACCATCGCCGATAGCAACAATGGCGTGTCGGGCTCGGATTCTGCGACGACGCAAGTGAACAGCAGCCATAGCTTTATCCTGACCAAGTCTGATACGCCTGACCCGGTCTCGCCGGACGGCCTGATCAACTATACTATGCACTGGCAAGTGACCGGCAACGAGGCGGCGCAGTCCATCATCATCACCGATGCCATCCCGGCCAACACCACCTACCAGACCTGCGGCGCGTGCGTGCTGATGGGCGATTACGTGCGCTGGGACCTGGGCGACCGCAACCCCGGCGCGAGTGGCGACGCCTTCTTGCAGGTGCGCGTCAGCACGCCGCTGGTCTCGGGCACGCTCATCCTGAACAACGCACACATCTCGGATGCCAACAGTGGCACACCCGTGGCAGCTTCTGCCAGCACCACGGCCAACAGCAATCACCAACTGACGTTGAGCAAGACTGCGCCCGGCACCATCCAGGCCGGCCAGGTGCTCAACTACTCGATCGCCTGGTCAGTGACGGGCAACGAGCCTGCGCCGACGGTGACGATCACCGACGCAGTGCCCGCGAACACGGCGTTTGCTTCCTGCGGTGGGGCGACCTGCTCGCTCGCGGGCGGCGTCGTCACCTGGGACCTGGGCAACCTCGTGCCGGGCAACTCGGGCATCGCCACGCTGGCAGTGACGGTGACCAGCCCGTTGCCGAACGGGACGGTCATCAGCAACACCGCGCACCTGTTGGACGCCACGAACCGCCGCGCCCAAAGCAGCGCCTCCACCACTGTCACCAGCGGCCACGGCTTCTCGCTCGTCAAGCGCGACACCGGCTACGACCCGGTGCAGGCGGGCGGCACGCTGGTTTACAGCCTCAACTGGTCGCTCTCCGGCAACGAAGCGGCGCAGGCGGTGGTCATCACCGATACGCTGCCTGTCAACACCACGTATGCCAGTTGCGGTGGGGCGACCTGTTCGCTCGCGGGCGGCGCGGTGACGTGGACTGTGGGCAATCAGGGCATCGGCGCTTCCGGCACAGTGACGGTGGCCGTGACCGTGGCCAACCCGTTGCCGAACGGCACGATTCTCACCAACAACGCGCGTATCTATGACGGCAACGGCGGCCTGCCCGCCACAGCGACTGAGCAGACCACCGTCAACTCCAGCCACACGCTCAACATCACCAAGACCGGCCCGGCCAACGTGGCAGCCGGCGGACGGATCACCTACACTATGGCGTGGTCGGTGACCGGCAACGAGGCGGCGCAGAACGTCGTCATTGACGACACGACGCCGGGCAACACGACGTTTGCATCGGCGAGCGGCGCGGCGACTATCGAAGCGCCACCGGCGGGCAGTACAGGTCTTGTCCGCTGGCGGCTCGGCACGCAGGCCAGCGCGTCGGGTGTGGTGACGCTGGTGGTCAACGTCAACAGCCCACTGCCCAATGGCACGCTCATCAACAACAGCGCATCCATCGCGGACAGCAACGGCGGCACGCCGCGCACCTCGTCGTGGAACACGACGGTCAACAGCAGCCACTCGTTCGTGCTGACCAAGTCGGATACGCCTGACCCGACCACACCGAACGGCATCATCAACTACACGGTTCACTGGGAAGTCCGCGGCAACGAGACGGCGCAGAGCGTCGTCATCACCGATGGCATCCCGGCCAACACCAGCTTCTCAAGCTGTGGCGCGTGTGTGCTGCAGGGCAGTTACGTGAGTTGGGACCTGGGCAATCGGAATCCCGGCGCGAGCGGCGACGTGTTCTTGCAGGTGCGCGTGAATACGCCGTTGACCAACGGCACCGTCATCAACAACCTGGCGCGCATCAGCGACAGCAACGGCGCAACCAGCGTGGTCGCCACGGCCAGCACGACCGTCCAGAGCGACCATCAGTTGGCGCTCAGCAAGAGTGCTCCGAGTATCGTGCAGGCCGGGCAACCCCTGGCCTACACACTCAACTGGTCGGTGACGGGCGATGAGCCTGCTGCGGGCGTCACGATCACGGATGTCGTGCCCGCCAACACCACCTTCGTCTCCTGCACGGGCGGCTGTACGCAGGCCGGTGGGGTGCTCACGTGGAATCTCGGCAACCGCGTGCCCGGCAACAGCGGTACGGTGAGCTTTATGGTCACCGTCGGCAGCCTGTTGCCCAACGGCACGGTTATGGACAACAGCGCCCGCATCTACGACGCGGCCAACCGCTCGGCGGTCGCCACGGCGAGCACGACCGTGAGCAGCGGCCACGGGTTCACACTCGCCAAGCGCGACACGGGCTACGATCCGGTGCAGGCCGGTGCGACGCTCGTCTACGCGATAGACTGGTCAATGGCCGGCACGGAGGTGGCGCAGAGTGCCATCATCACCGATGCACTGCCTGCCAATACGACGTATGTCTCCTGCGCTGGCGGTGTCTCGTGCGGCCAGGCCGGCGGGGTGGTCACGTGGAATCTGGGCAACCTCAACCCGAATGCCTCCGGCACGGTCACACTGACCTTGACGGTCGCCTCACCGCTGCCCAACGGCACGCTCCTCAACAACACCGCCCGCATCTCGGATGGGAACGGCGGCTTGCCGACGACGGCGTCACAGCAGACCACCGTGCAATCGTCCCACACGTTCAACATCACCAAGACCGGCCCGGCCAACGTGGCAGCCGGCGGACGGATCACCTACACTATGGCGTGGTCGGTGACCGGCAACGAGGCGGCGCAGAACGTCGTCATTGACGACACGACGCCGGGCAACACGACGTTTGCATCGGCGAGCGGCGCGGCGACTATCGAAGCGCCACCGGCGGGCAGTACAGGTCTTGTCCGCTGGCGGCTCGGCACGCAGGCCAGCGCGTCGGGTGTGGTGACGCTGGTGGTCAACGTCAACAGCCCACTGCCCAATGGCACGCTCATCAACAACAGCGCATCCATCGCGGACAGCAACGGCGGCACGCCGCGCACCTCGTCGTGGAACACGACGGTCAACAGCAGCCACTCGTTCGTGCTGACCAAGTCGGATACGCCTGACCCGACCACACCGAACGGCATCATCAACTACACGGTTCACTGGGAAGTCCGCGGCAACGAGACGGCGCAGAGCGTCGTCATCACCGATGGCATCCCGGCCAACACCAGCTTCTCAAGCTGTGGCGCGTGTGTGCTGCAGGGCAGTTACGTGAGTTGGGACCTGGGCAATCGGAATCCCGGCGCGAGCGGCGACGTGTTCTTGCAGGTGCGCGTGAATACGCCGTTGACCAACGGCACCGTCATCAACAACCTGGCGCGCATCAGCGACAGCAACGGCGCAACCAGCGTGGTCGCCACGGCCAGCACGACCGTCCAGAGCGACCATCAGTTGGCGCTCAGCAAGAGTGCTCCGAGTATCGTGCAGGCCGGGCAACCCCTGGCCTACACACTCAACTGGTCGGTGACGGGCGATGAGCCTGCTGCGGGCGTCACGATCACGGATGTCGTGCCCGCCAACACCACCTTCGTCTCCTGCACGGGCGGCTGTACGCAGGCCGGTGGGGTGCTCACGTGGAATCTCGGCAACCGCGTGCCCGGCAACAGCGGTACGGTGAGCTTTATGGTCACCGTCGGCAGCCTGTTGCCCAACGGCACGGTTATGGACAACAGCGCCCGCATCTACGACGCGGCCAACCGCTCGGCGGTCGCCACGGCGAGCACGACCGTGAGCAGCGGCCACGGGTTCACACTCGCCAAGCGCGACACGGGCTACGATCCGGTGCAGGCCGGTGCGACGCTCGTCTACGCGATAGACTGGTCAATGGCCGGCACGGAGGTGGCGCAGAGTGCCATCATCACCGATGCACTGCCTGCCAATACGACGTATGTCTCCTGCGCTGGCGGTGTCTCGTGCGGCCAGGCCGGCGGGGTGGTCACGTGGAATCTGGGCAACCTCAACCCGAATGCCTCCGGCACGGTCACACTGACCTTGACGGTCGCCTCACCGCTGCCCAACGGCACGCTCCTCAACAACACCGCCCGCATCTCGGATGGGAACGGCGGCTTGCCGACGACGGCGTCACAGCAGACCACCGTGCAATCGTCCCACACGCTCAACATCACCAAGACCGGCCCGGCCAACGTGGCGGCTGGCGGGCAGATCACCTACACCATCGCCTACAGCGTCACCGGCAACGAGACGGCACTCAACGTCCTCATTGACGACACGACGCCGCCCAACACCACCTTCGCCCGCGCCTCCGGCGCACCGACGATTGACAACCCCGGCGCCGGGAACACCGGTCTCGTGCGCTGGCATCTGGGCAACCTGGCGCCGGGCGCGAATGGCACGGTGATCCTCGTCGTCAACGTCAACAGCCCACTGCCCAACGGCACGCTCATCAACAACAGCGCGACGATCGTAGACGCCAACGGAGGCACGAGCGGTTCGTCCTCAACGAGCACAACGGTGACCAGCGGCCACGCCTTTACGCTGACCAAGTCGGGCACACCCGATCCGGTCACTCCCGGCGGGATCCTCAACTACACCATCCACTGGGAGCTGGCGGGCAACGGGATGGCGCAGGGCATCATCATCACCGATGCCATCCCTGCTAACACCAGCTTCTGGAGTTGTGGCGGCTGCTCCGTGCAGAACGGCGTCGCACGCTGGAACCTGGGCAGTCGTAATCCGGGCGATGCCGGCGACGTGACGCTTCAGGTGTTGGTCAACACGCCGCTGCCGAACGGCACGCTCATCGTCAACACGGCTCGTATCTATGATAACAACAATGGCGTGACCGCCAGTGCGACTGCGACGACCAACGTCATGAGCGATCACAACCTGACCATCAAAAAGACTGCTCCCGCGGCAGTTGGCGCTGGCAGCCAGATCGTCTACACGATTGACTATGTCGTTTCGGGCAGCGAGCTGGCGCCCGGGGTCGTCATCACCGATGCCATCCCGACCGGCACGACCTACATGGCCGCCAGTTGCCAGCCCGCAGCGATATGCTCGCTAGCCGGTGACGTGCTCACCTGGACGTTGGGCGACCTTGTGCCCGGCAGTTCTGGCACTGTCCAATTCACCGTCCGCGCCGACGCAGCACTGCCGAACGGCACCCAGATCGTCAACACCGCGTATATCCACGACGACGCCGGCAAGACCGCGGCAAGCAGCACCATCACCCGCGTCGGCAGTGAAGCGCAGATCAGCCTGACCGACAATCGGACGACCATCCAGCCAGGCGAGCCGATCACCTACACGATCCGCTATGGCGGGGTGGAACCGCTCAACAATGGCCGCATACAGATCAGCGTCCCGGCCAACACCACGTTCGTCACTGCCGATGGCGATTGCGCGAGAGCCGGCAACACTGTCTACTGGCTGCTTCTGCCCCAGCCGCCCGGCTTTTCTGATCAGCGCACCATCGTGGTGCGGCTTGACCCCGTGCTGGACAACGGCACAATCGTCAGCACCACGGCCTACCTGCTCGGGGATGGACAAGGCAGCTCTGCTACCGATGATGTCGTCGTCGTCTCCGCGCCGAGTTGGGCCACCTCGGCCAAGACAGCCGATCGGTACACCGTCGAGCCAGCAAGCCGATTCACCTATACCATCTACTTGACGAACACGGGCACCATGCACGCTCACGCCACGACGCTGACCGACACGCTGCCATCGCAAGTGACCTACGCGGATGGGAGTGCAACGTCCAACAGCGGCGCAGTGCAGTATGACGCTGCCACGGGAAGCATCCTGTGGAGCGGTGCAGTGGATGCCAACTCAGTAGTGACGATCACCTTCGCCGTGACCGTCAATGCCGACGTACCGCTCGGGACGCCCATCGAGAACTATGCCTACGTGGGCGACGAGGTTAACGCTTCCACCGCATTGCCGCCCTGCACCGTGAGCACCGTCGCACCGCCGCCGCGGCGCTACTATATCTACCTGCCGCTCGTCTCTCGCAACCATGGCGGCCCGCAACTGCCCGACCTGGTGGTGACCGGCATCAGTGTCACGCCGGCCAATCCATCCGCCGGCCAGGCTGTGGACCTTGCCGTCACCATCAAGAACCAGGGTAATGCAGCAACACCGGCCTGCTTCTGGATTGATCTGTACATCAACCCAACGCAACTGCCCATCACGATCAATAAGGGCTGGTTCGAGGCCGGGTCTGAAGGTGGCCTGGTATGGGCGGCGTGTGGGCTGGATGCCGGCCAGTCGGTCACGCTGCACTATGGCGATACATACTACCGGCCCGCGTACAGCCAGTTCGATGGCAGGTTCACCAGCCCGCTCACGTACACCCTATACGCTCAGGTGGACTCTTGGAACCCGTCTACGGACTATGGCGCGGTGTACGAGTCTAGCGAACAGAATAACGTGTACGGGCCATACTCTGTCAGCGTGGGCGGCGTAGGAGGAGCGGAGAGAGTCACCGGTGCCCCCGGTGCCCCTGAGGCCCCCGTGCCGCCGACGCGCCCGGACATCCCACCTGCTGACTAGCGCGGGCGGCAGGGATGCCGATATAAACCATACTCCCTCCCGCTCTGCACAGGGCGGGAGGGAGCCAACCATAGGGTGTAAAGTTTGACGCAGTCCGGAGTTGTAGTATAAGGAACTCGTTGTGGGAGGAAGTCGAATGAAAACAAACCGAGGGCACAGTCTTGCTGTATGGGGAACTGTATTGACGCTGCTCTTCATCGTGCTGGCGTTTGCATTGGTGGCTCCCTGCGCGCCCACCTTGCTCGCTCAGGAGCCAACGGCAACGTCCGATCGTCCTGAGCCTGGGCCGGAGCGACCGGAACCCGGCCCGGGTCGTGACACGCCGCCGCCTCCCACGCCTACGCCAGGCCCCACAGCCCCAGCCGGGCCAGAATCCACAGCCCCAGCCGGGCCAGAATCCACTGCCACCGCTACCCCTGTACCGATCACCATGCCGATATCCGGTGGGTCCGGTGGAACGGTCGGCACAGGCGTCATCTTGCTGAGCGTGGGTCTGGCGTTCACAGTCGCTGGCAATTGTCTCGCCGCGATTCACCGCCGCCGCGCGCGGTGAACTTTTTGGAGCCTTGACCAGGATAAAGTCATGGACGGCCAATGGTCCCGTTGATTCTCCGCGTTCTCCGCAGGCTCAGTAGTCAGCAGGCCGGTGGATGCCTCTTTCTGGGGGCGTTGGGGTTATTCATCTGCCTGGTGGCCACCTTGGGTCAAGGGGCAGCCGCTTCCTCATTCCCACTCCATGCGGCCGACGACGGGACGCTGCCGCCGCGCCCCACGGTAGAACTGACACAGACGCTGCCGCCACGCCCCACGATAGACCTGACACAGACGCTGCCGCCCCGCCCCACGATAGACCTGACACAGACGCTGCCGCCCCGCCCCACGATAGAACTGACACAGACACCGCCGCCCCGCCCCACGCTGGAGTCTACGGAAACGCCAGCCCCTAAGCCGGGAAAGCCTGCTACAGCACAGCCCCTCTCACCTACGGAACCGCCGACCCTACAGCCCCCCACGATCGTTTTACCCATCAGTGGAGATTCGTACCCCCCAGGCATCATCGCACTGTGGGCCACGGGTCTGGGAACACTGGCTGTTGCGGTGGGTCTCGGTCTCCGAAGACGCTCGTCGCGTTGACCGCCCACCCCTGGCGGCTATTGACGAGCCAGCGCCAGGGGCGGAAAGATGGTGTGCATGCGTCCAGCCCACTGCGGCAAACCGCCCCGGCGGCAGCCGCCGGAGCCGTGGCTGTTTCTGGCCTGGGTAGCCTGGCCTGGTGGCTGATCCGCCGAAAACTCTTGTTACCGTAGCGACGTACACATCGCTGCTAACGTCGAACGCTACGAGGCCGCAAATGAACAATGTCCCAATGAACAATGAACAAATCGACACACGCGACACGCAACACGCAACACGTAACACGCACGTTGCTGCCTGCCAGGTGTCCCTGCTACACCTGGAATCCAGGCCTGGGAGTCTACCTTGCGTTCATCCTCGTCGAGAAATCTCACCCTCATGACGGTCATCGCCTTCATCCTCTTCATGTCCAGAGGCATCATCGGGCCGGTCAGTTCGCTGTACGCCGAGTCGCTCGGTGCCAACTACGTCGCGATCGGCCTGCTGGGCACGGCCACCTCGCTCACCGCCATCCTCTTCAGTACCGTGTGGGGACGTGCCTCCGACCGCCTGCGCCAGCGCAAAGTGTTTCTGCGCCTGGGGCTGGGCGTGCTGGCGGTGAGTTCGGGGCTGATGGCGCTCGTGCCCAGTTATGGCTACCTGTTCCCATTGAACGTCCTGGGCGCCGTCGCCACGGCCGCCTATAGCACGGCCAGCCTGGCGCTGATGGGCGACCTGTTAGAGGAGCAGCGCAGTGGCCAGGGGCGCAGGATGGGCGTCTATCGTGGCCTGGGCTCGTTGGGTTTTGGCATGATGGCCTTCTTCTCAGGCAGCGTCGCCGACCGGCTGTCCATGCGGGCGCCGTTTTGCCTGGCCGCCCTCTTCCTGGCGGTGGCCTTTTTCCTGGCACTGAGGGTGGACGAACCGGCAGCAAACCGCTCTCCCGAAGGCTCCAGCCCCCGGGGTGAAACGCGCCCCAGTCTCATTGCGGCCTCCGCGCCCCAGGCTGCGAGGACTGGCCGGCTTCCACTGGCTCCGCTCCTGATTTCCGCGTTCCTGTGGGCGTTGGCCATCGGTGCCGTCTACGCCGTGTGGGGCAACTATATGGTCGGTGAACTGGGCTACACCCGGGCCGCCATGAGCCGCCTGTGGGCACTGGCCTCCCTGTCCGAGTTTCCGCTCATGATCCTGGCCGGCTGGCTCTCCGACCGCATCGGGCGGCTGCCCATGCTGTGCCTGGGCTTCCTGGCCTGGGCGTTCGTCTTCCTCGGCTACGTCGTCGCCCCGACCATGCCCTGGATCGTCGCTATCCAACTCGTGCGGGGCTTTGCCTACTCCGCGTTCGTCGCGACGGCGATGGTCTACACGACCGAGGTGCGCGCCAAGTCGCAGCGCGGCCAGGCCTCCGGGCTATACGGCTCAGCCGAGGGCGCAGGTGCCATCCTGGGCTCCTCGTTAGGCGGCGCGCTCACCCAGTTCACCAACTTCCGCACCATGATCGGCACCAACGCCGCGCTGATCTTTGGCGGCGCGGTCTACCTGGCCATCGTGGCTCTCCGCCGCGCATTGCGCACTGGAGATCATCCTGGCCGTCAGTGATGCTTTTTCCACCGGCTCTATTTGCGCCCGCACTGTCTTGGGCCTATAATTGTGTAATCCGTGATGATCCGTCGCATCCGTGTTTATCCGTGTCCAAAGATGCTCGTACAAGTAACCCTATAATCGAGAAACGTAAGGAGGTATGACCATGCATACACTCAAATTGGGCCTCGTGGGTGCCGGTTTCGTCGCCAAATTTCACGTGCGGGCGCTGACGCAAGTCAGGAGCGTGCAAGTCGCCGGCATCACTGCGGTCGCCGGCGCCGAGGCGCTCTCGGCCGTCGTGCAGGCGCACGGGCTGGGAGAGGGGATCGTGTATCCCAACGTGGCCGCAATGGCGGAGCACGTGGACGCGATCGCCGTTTACGTGCCCAACTTTGCCCGCGTCGAGATCGTCGAGCAGATCGCCGACGCGGTGAAGAAAGGGGCCGCACTGAAGGGCGTGATCTGCGAGAAACCCCTGGCGCGCAACGTGAAAGACGCCCGGCACCTGGTCGCATTGGCGGAGGAGGCTGGCCTCAAGACCGCGTACTTTGAAAACCAGATCTTTATGAAGCCGATCCGGACCCAATTGGCCCAACTCGCGCCGCAACAGCGGACGATGGGGCCGCTGGCGCTGGTGCGCTCGGCCGAAGAGCACGGCGGCCCGCACGAGCCGTGGTTCTGGGACCCCACGCGGCAGGGCGGCGGCGTCCTGTGCGACATGGGCTGCCACTCTATCGCCGTCGGCTGGTACGCGCTGACGCCGCTGGGGAAGCCGCTGACGTTCCTGAAGCCGGTCGCCGTGTCCGCCGACTGCGCGCTGCTCAAGTGGGGCCTGCCACAGTGGCGGGAGAAACTGCTGAAGGAGCGCGGCGTGGATTACGCAAAGACCCCCGCCGAGGACTTTGCCACCGGCATGATCACGTACCAGAATCCCGAAACCGGCCAGACTGTCAAGGCCCAGTTCACCAATTCGTGGATGTTCGAAAAGCAGGGCTTGCGGCTCTTGATGGACGGCATGGGCCCCGGCTACGCCTTCGAGGTCAACACGCTCAACTCGACGCTGCAGATATTCATCGGCGACGTGGCGGCTGAAGCGATGGCCGATGCGGAGATGGCGCTCGAAAAGGCCACCGCGTCGCGCGGGCTGCTGGCGGTGCAGTACAACGAAGCGGACCTGTACGGGTACACCGACGAAAACGAGGACGCCGCACGCGCGTTCCTGGCGGGCAAAGACGCGTTCCTGCCGTGGAGTTACGGGCTGGAGGTCACGAAACTGGTCATGGCCGCCTACATGGCTGCGGAGCAGCGGAAAACCATAGACCTGACCGACCCGGCCGTTCAAGCGGAACTCGAGACCTACGTGCCGCTCATCCAGCAAGGCCGCGGCGCAGAGGTCCTCCACGTCGTGTAGCACGTAGGACAAGATGCCATCTTGCCCAATTGCCCAAAGAGGCAAACCGTGGGAAAAGTCCTGGTCCTATACGACAGCAAAACCGGCCACACCCGGAAAATGGCCGAGCACGTCGCCCAGGGCGCGGCCGGCGTGCCGGGCACGGAGGTCCGGCTCAGATCGGCGGAAGAAGCGACCAAAGAAGACGTCCTGTGGTGCGACGGGCTGGCGGCCGGTTCGCCGACTTACGAGGGCCTGCTGTCGTGGAAAATGAAGCGCTTCTGGGACGAGGCCACCGGTGCGCTGTGGGGCCAGGTAGATGGCAAGATCGCCTGTGCTTTCTCCTCGTCCGGAGGGTGGGGCGGCGGCGCGGAACTGGCGTGCCTCTCGACGCTCATCCTGTTGATGAACCTGGGCTTTCTGACTTTCGGTGTCCCCGATTACGTCGGGCACGAGTTCACGTTGCACTATGGGGCGGTCGCTGCCGGGGAGCCGGACAAGGAAGAGGAAATCGCGGCGTGTAGACGGTTGGGTGAGCGGCTGGCGCAGTGGGTGGCCGTATTCGTGGACGGGCGCAAGGATCTCCATCCAGGGCCTATGCGGCAGCGGTAGATAAGGAGCGTGAAGTCGTGTTGAAAGAGCAACGGGGGGTTCTGATGATCGTGCTGATGCTTTCGCTAACCGTTTGTGCGGGGGGATGTTCCAAAGCGGCTGAAACCCCGCTGCCAGAGACTCCGCCCACCTCCATCCCCACACCTGCTCCCACCTCCGCTCTTACCTCCAGTGGAGTGGATCCCTTCGAGCAGAATGTGCGCCTCGGCCGGGGCGTCAACCTGGGCAACGCGCTCGAAGCGCCGCGCGAGGGCGAATGGGGCGTCACGTTGAAAGAAGAGTACTTTCAACTCATCCAGGACGCCGGTTTCGACGCCGTCCGCATTCCCATCCGCTGGTCGGCGCACGCGGACTCCGCTGCGCCCTACACGATTGAGCCGTCCTTCTTCGAGCGGGTGGACTGGGCCGTGAACCAGGCGCTTTCCAGGGACCTCCTCGTCGTCCTCAACGTGCACCACTACGAAGAGATCATGCTACGTCCGAAGGAACATCGGGAGCGCTTCCTGGCGCTGTGGGCACAGATCGCCGACCACTACAAGGCGTATCCGGCGGATCTCCTGTTCGAGGTGTTGAACGAGCCGAACGGCGCGCTGACGGCCGGAGCGTGGAATTCACTGCTGAAAGAAGCCCTCCAGGCCATCCGCCAGACCAACCCCGAGCGGAACGTCGTCGTGGGGCCGGCGAACTGGAACAGCATTGATGGGCTCGGCAGCCTGGAATTTCCTGAGGATGCGCACGTCATCGTCACCGTCCACTACTATCTCCCGTTCCAGTTCACCCATCAGGGGGCCGAATGGGCGGACGGCAGCGACGCCTGGCTCGGCACCACCTGGCAGGGCACGTCCTCCGAAACGCAGGCGGTCACGCGCGACCTCGACCGGGCCGCGGCCTGGGGCAAGGCCAACCATAGAGCCTTGTACGTGGGCGAATTCGGTGCCTACAGCAAGGCAGATATGGATTCCCGCGCCCGCTGGACGGACTTTGTCGCCCGCCAGGCCGAAGAACGCGGCATGAGTTGGGCGTACTGGGAGTTCTGTGCGGGCTTTGGCGTATACGATCCGTCCGCGCACGCATGGAACCGCCCCATTCTCGAGGCCCTGCTCCCGCCAGCACAGTAAGCATCCCCCTCCCAAGCAGGGCGGCAAGGCAACACGTAACACGCAGCACGCAGCACGCAACACGCAACACGTAACACGCAAGGAGTGCACCATGCCTGGTATACAAGATGGTCCCAGTTCGCGGTTGTTTGTGCCCTTGTCGTTCGAGGGCCACGTGACGCTGTCCGGGTTGGCTGGCGC
>Ga0315285_10001442_pt1 | contig 25066 bp, 18 predicted proteins | sample YL17G09_36_MG_FD_203698 | JGI IMG/M metagenome (GOLD analysis project Ga0315285, IMG submission 203698) | Sediment microbial communities from Yellowstone Lake, YNP, Wyoming, USA - YL17G09_36 | ecosystem: Environmental > Aquatic > Freshwater > Lake > Sediment | place: USA: Wyoming | collected... | reverse complement strand
TTCGGAAACATAGAATTAGTTCAGAAATTAATCAGAAACACAAGTTTCGTAAAGCAAAGATTAAAAGTTGTTTTAGTACTTATTGGTGTTTTTTTTCTGATCTTTGCTTTATCGAGACCCCAATATGGCGCCAAGGAAAGAAGATTAAGACGAATGGGAGTAGACGTTGTTATTGCTATTGATACCTCAACAAGTATGCTTGCGGAAGATGTAAAGCCTAATAGATTGGAGATGGCAAAGCAGGAACTAAAAGGTTTGATAAAGAGATTAAAGGGTGATAGAGTCGGCATCGTAACATTTGCAGGTGTTGCTTTTGTTCAATGTCCACTTACGCTTGATTATGCAATGGCAGAGAAGATTCTCGATTCTATAGACGTTAATTCCGTTCCTGTTCAGGGGACAGCTATCGGTGAGGCAATTAGAATTGCAACCAAATCATTTAATGAAAAGGAAAGAAAATATAAAGTCCTTGTTTTATTAACAGATGGTGAAGACCACAATACTGACCCTGAAGGTGCCGCAAAAGATGCGGCAAAACAGGGTATCGCCATTTATTCCATTGGTATTGGGTCAGAGAGAGGTGAACCTGTCCCCTTGTATGATGAGAAGAGCAATCGTATTGGATTCAAAGAAGATAAAAAAGGTGAAAAAGTTTTAAGTAAGTTGGGTGTAGAGACTTTGAGAAAGATAGCCCTTGCTACAGGTGGCAAAAGCTATATTGCTTCAGGAAGTAGTTCACTCGAACTTGATGCTCTTTATATTGAGGTCTCTCAACTTGAGAAAAAAGAATTGGAATCCAAGATTCATACAATTTATGAGGAAAGATTTCAGTGGTTTCTTGTTCCTGCTTTATTTCTTTTGCTTATTGATTGTTTTATCACAGATAGAAAGAAACTCAAAAAAGAATGGAGTGGTCGGTTTGAATAAGTTGATTAAAATGATTAGAATATATCCATATATCACTTTGATGATTTTATTGTTTCTATCACCTTTCTTGTTGGGTGCCGGTGGATCGATTTATAACCGTGTAAAAAAGGGGAATGAGAGCTTTGAACAGAAGAAGTATGATGAGGCTCTACAGTATTATAAGAATGCACAGGTTGATGACCCTGAATCACCTGAATTACACTATAATATTGGCAACACTCTTTATAAAGTTCGTAAATATGAGGATGCGATTAGTGAGTTTGGTAAGGTAACGAGTCCTGATGAGCCTTTATTGGAAGAGAAATCTCTTTATAATACTGGCGTTGTTCAATACCGAGCAGGAATTCAAGAATATAATCAGAAAAATTATCAGAAGGCTATAGAATGGCTCGGAAAATGTATTGAATCTAATATAGCTGCACTAAAAACAAATCCTGATGATGAAGATGCAAAATTCAATCTTGAGCAGGCACGAAGAAAGTTAAAAGAAATAAATGCCGAATTAAGCAAGATGCAACAAGAACAGCAGCAGAATCAACAACAACAGCAACAGCAAAATCAATCCCAGCAAACTCAAAATCAACAGCAGAATGAAAAATCACAACAAGCAGAAGAAAAAAAAGAATCTGAAACTAAGGCAGATGAGAAGCAGAAAGAACAACAACAAAAAGAATCTCAGGAAGAAAAACAACAATTAGCTCAAGCTCAAGAATCGCAAACGGAAAGTGGTAAAGAAGAAGAGAAAAAGGAACAAGCTCAGCTACAACAAATGAGTAAAGAGGATGCCGAAAGATTATTGCAAATGCTCTCTGATGAAGAAGAACAAAAGCAAATATATCAAGAACGTCACAAAGGCGGAGATATCTATATCGAAAAGGATTGGTAAGAAATATTTAACCGCAGATGAACGCGGATAAATGCTGATAAAAATAATAATGATGAACGTTAATCTTCAAAAAATCTGTGCAAATCCGCATTCTATAAATTTCGTGGTTAACATATTTTATTAAATAAATATTATGAAGTGTAAAATTTTTTTATTCATATTGGCTTTTTCTTTGCTATTAGGATTTACTCTATACGCTGACATTCAGCTCGAAGCGACTGTTGATTCGAGGAATGTCACAAGTGCAGATAGCATTGTTTATAAATTAAGAATTAGCTCTGATACCACCGATATTCCCCCTCCAAAACTTCCTGACTTTAAAGGATTCAAAGTGGTAAATCGCAATATACCGGTAACCATCACTCAGATGATAAATAATCAGGTGACTTATGCTCAGGAATACGGCTTCGTCCTTGTTCCAGAGATTGAATCAGGACAGTTAGCAATAGCCCCTGCGACTGTAGAATATAGGGGAAAAACATATTATAGTAATACAATTGAAATTAATGTTACTAAAGACACAACGCTTACCAATCTTCCTTTTGAGGGGATTTTATCTGCACGGACAGGCAATAATGAATACGATAAGCAGATAAAAGGAAAATTATTTTTGTATGCAGATGTTGATAAAAAAGAAGCGTATGTTGGAGAACAAATTAACATTTCCTATTACCTTTATAATAAGCAATTCGATTTAGGCGGATTATCTTTAGCGACTGAACCAGACTTCTCCGGAATATTAAAGGAGTCTCTTTCGGATATTTTTCAAACACAAAGATGGAATTGGAAAGAGAAGGTTATAAATGGGGAGAAATTTTATGTCCTGCCCATACGAAGTTACGCTATATTTCCAACAAAGCCGGGAACGATTAAATTAGGAGCAATGGAGTTAAAGAGTTCATTAAGGGTAAAATCAAATCGTAGACAGAGTCCCTTCGATGATGAATTCTTCAGAAGCCCATTTGACAATAGGATGCTCGATGATTTTTTTGGAACGAACAGTGTTGCAGTAAGCTTATTCTCTCAGGAAATTGAAATTAATGTTTTGCCTATACCTGAAGAAGGGAAGCCAGTGGATTATAATGGGACTGTGGGTGATTTTGCATTGAAAATGGATGTAGATAAAAAGGAAGTTGGTGAGAATGATTTAATCACAGTGAAATTTGAGATTGATGGCAAAGGCAATCCTGATGCGATTGTGGAGCCTAAACTGAGCGGGCTGGATGATTTCCAAATTTATCAATCCAGCTCAAAAGTTACAGATAAAGGTCTGGATGCAGAGGGAAAATTCAAGGGGAAAAAGATATTTGAATATGTATTGAGACCCTTAAAACCGGGCAATTTAAAAATACCTTCCGTTGCCTATTCTTTTTTCAATCCCTTTGAGAAAAAATTTAAAACTCTTTCCACTAATGAAGTAAATATTAATGTTAAACCCGGAAAAGCTGAGACTGTAAAAGTGATTGAATCCCCAGGAATCGCTACCACTGAAAAAGGGGAAATCAAGGCATTAGGAAAAGATATAAGATTTATAAAAGAGAGTGGATATAAAGGTGGCAAAGAACATAGATATTTGTATGAAAGACTTCTGTTCATATTTGCTCAGTTTATTCCAATTGTTTTGATTATGGTTAGTTTATTTTACAAAAAGCATAGAGATAAATTGGAGAGCGATGTGGGTTTTGCGAGAAAAAGAATTGCCCGCTCATCCGCACTGAAAAAGCTCTCAAAGGCTAAAGGTTTATTGAATGTTCATAAAGCAGAGGAATTTTATAATGAGTTGTCCCAGGGATTGAGAGAATATTTTGGGAATAAACTTAATTTGCCATCAGCTGGCTTAACCTCGGAGGACATCTGCTCCAGAATAGATGATAATGAGAAAACAGAATCTTTAAGAAGTGATATAAAAAAAGTATTTGAGCTATGTGATTTTGCGAAATTCTCTTCAGCCTTTTCTGGTAGTAAAGAGATGGAATCAGCCTTTCAGCTTGCTGAAGATGTTATTTTGCAATCAGAAAAAGTTTTGAGGTGATGGAAATTGTTACGGATGAGTAAAAAAGTAAAATTATTTTCTTTTATCCTTTTAGCCTCTTTTGTTTTCTTTTTAATTATTGACGAGGTTTTAGCAGAGAAAAAAATATCCACCGATTCCTTAAATATCTTCACAGAAGGAAATAATTATTACAAAGAAGGAAAATACGATAAGGCGATAGAATCATACGAAAAGCTTGTAAATAGCGGATATGCAGACAGTGTTTTATTTTATAATCTCGGGAATGCTTATGAGAAAATGGGTGAAACGGGCAAAGCAATAGCAATGTATGAGCGTGCCAAAAAATTTCTCCCACGTGATAATGATTTGAATTATAATCTCAACTTGTTCAAACCACAGCTAAAAGATATTTCACAACCCTTCATATTATTCCTTCCTTTTATATTTATCTACAATGCCTTTGCTATTGATGAATTATTGTTCATTTCTGAAATTTTATATTTCTTAGTTGTCCTGTTTATTATATTTTTAATCTTGAGTAAAAAGGAAAATATAACGCGATTATCAAAAATTTTTCTCCACGTTCTTATTCCCTTATTCATCTTTTTCGGATTGATGACAGGCATCAGAATTTATGATAATGAGTTCAACAAATATTGTGTTGTAATAGAAAAAGAGGGGATTGTTTATAGTGGTCCTGGCGAAAATTATCAGATACAATTCAAAGTCCCCGAAGGTGCGAAACTTAAATTCATCACAACTCAGGAGAAAAATTGGGTGAAAGTAAAATTACCCAACGGTGATAGTGGATATATTGGAGAAAATGAGGTTATTGAAATATAGAAGAGCAAAAAAATAATTAACAAGGATATACTGGATGGACAAGATATATTTTTAATCTAAAATCCTGTTTAGCCTTGTTAAAAATCTTTTATTCTTTGATTTTCACTTTTGAACCGTCTTTGAGTTCATTTACAAGGTCAGAGATAATGATTTCTCCCTCTTTCAATCCTTCTAATACTTGAGCATATTCATCATTTCTAATCCCGATTTTGATTGGCGTAAGTTTGGCGATTGAATTTTCCACTTTAAACACATTCCATTGATTATCAGATTTGAATAAAGCCCTTTCAGGTATGATTAAAGCAGGATTTACTTCATTCACTATGATTCTCACATCCACTGTGGTTTGTGGTCTTAAACCTATTTCCTTGTTATTGTAAGTTATAATTGTTTTGACTCTTTGTTGTTCAACGCCAAGTGAAGAAATCTTTTTGAAACCTGTAGGATAAATTCTTTTTACTTCACCCGTAATCGTTTTGTCTTCAAGGGCTTTACCTGTAATTTCGACTTTTTGTCCCACTTTTACTTTTCCAATTTCTTCAGATAAAATATCTGATTCAATCTCAATCGTATCTAAATTTCCGATAATCAGAAGTGAAGTTCCTGCTGGAATAACTTGCTCGCTTTCAATAAATTTCTCAAAGATAATTCCATTTACAGGTGATTTAATCTTTGTCTTATCAAGATTATCTTTAAGGATATTTAATTCGGCTTCTATTTGTTTTATCTGTGATTGAAAAACCTTTCTCTGATATTCATTATCTTCTGTTGATTGAATTATGATATTGTATTTAAGTTGGGCAATCTCATAATTGAGTTTAGCTTCTTCTGTGCCCAATTCCGCTTTTTTAATCTGTTCTTTAAGACTCTTATAGGATTCATTGACAGGGTCAAATTCCGCCTGATTAATAACCTGGTCATCCAATAACTGTTTCATTCTCTCATAATCTTTTTCTTTTGTTTGCAAATTAATTTTAACAATGTTCAGTTCTTTTTCGGCAGATTCAATTTTCAACTTCGCCTCACTCAAATTTACTTCAGTGGCTTTGATTTCATCTTGCTTTGGTTTAGCCTTATCAACGCCTTCAATTGAGGCATTCAGTTCTTTAATTTTATTATTGAACGAGTCAATTTTTTGTTTAATAGGGAAATCATCAACCGTGGCGATTACCTCATCTTTTTTCGCAATATCCCCTTCTTCAAGTTTGATGCGATGTATCTTGCCATCAATAGGCATACTGATAATATACTTCTCTTCAAGCCTTGTTTTACCTTCTTCTTCAATGAAATCCTGGATAGCCCCTGTTTTTACTTTTGCCACTTCAACTGCGATAGGTTTCTTGCTAAACATTACAAAAATAATAATTAACAGTACGATTATAAGTATTGCTGTAATCAATTTCTTTTTTTTCATTCGCTTGCTCCCTTATTGAGACCAATGAAATATTTGATTTACACACCCCTAATCCCTCTCAAGAGGGGAATTATTGATGAATTAATCTCCTTTTTATTCTGGTGCTTTGAGGACCTCCACTAAATTTAACTGATTAATTTTTCTTTTAGATATTAGATTTGAAATTAGTATAAAAGCAAGGATTGTGATTGCTGAAATAACATATGTTTCATTTCTAATATAAAATGGAAATCGGAATAAATCTGTTTGATAGGCTGATACTAAAAGTTTGCAAAAGTAAAGTCCGAGTGGTATTCCAAAAGCAATCCCAACTACTGCAAGAATGATGTTTTCATTAAAAACTATGTCTCCGACTTCTTTCGGAGTAAATCCAAGAACTCTGAGAGAAGCCAGTTCCCTTTGCCTTTCTAAAATCGTTATGGATGTCGAATTATAAATTATTGCAAAGGCAATGATACCTGCAAAAAAAGTAAGAAAAGTACCCATCACGTTAAATACTTTTTGAATGGTCTGTTTCAGATTTTTCATTAAATCATCTTTAATTTCAATCACTGCTATTGCAGGCACATCTTTTAAGTCTTTATTCAACTTCATAATCTTATCTTCTTCCACATCGAGCAAAGCACTGTTGATTATAAATGCTTCATTCATAATTTTACTGAGTTGCTCAATATTCATATATGCAGATATACCAAAGTATTGAGTTACAATATTGTCAACTTTAACAATCTTTTCTTTTGTAATTTTACCTATGAGAGGTTTAAGGATTACATCATCACCAACCCTAATATCCATTTCCTTTGCTATTATTTCTGGTATCAATAGTCCTTTCTCATTTATATGTATTGTTTTCCCTTCAGAATCCATTAACTTGAGTAGGCTCGATGATTTTAACAAACCTGTCACGAGAATATCTTTCTTTCTCCAACCCTTTTTAATCTGAAACGGATAATCAAAAACAGGTTCTGCTTTTCTTACATAATTTAGACGTTTTAACTCATAGAAGGCATCCTTTCCTCGTTCTCTTTCAAAAGTCACCTTTACATTTTGCTTTTGTGTATGAATAAAATAATTTTTAATGAGAAAATTGACAGAATCAAATGAAAAATATCCTACAATTAGTATACTTGTGGCAAGTCCTACCCCTAAAATGGAAAAAAAAGAACGAATTTTATGGCGAAAAATGTTTCTCGTTATGACCTTTCCTGTAAAGGAAAGATTTTTCCAGAAAATGGCGATTTGTTCTAAGAGTAATTTCTTCGCCAATTTTGGTGCTTCAGGTCGCATTGACTCTGCTGGGGCAATCTTCATTACTTGATATACTGCACTAAACGTTCCTATTAGACCGAAAAAGGCACTAATAACAAGACTCATAAAAAAAATGTCTATGTGAAATTTAAGTGTATAAACGGGGAATTGGAAAAATTTTATATACCATCCCATTAATTTATTGGAGAAGAACTGTCCAAGAATAACACCTAACAATGTCCCGAATGTTGTTATGAATAAAGCAAATTTGACATAATAAGCCATAATTATCCCATTCGAGTATCCATAAGCTTTTAAGATTCCTATCTCATTCCTTTGCCTTTTGACCAATCGTCCTAACATAATAAGTAATATACTTGAGGCAACTCCGAGGAATATAAGAGGATCAATTTTTGCAGTGACAGATAATTCTTTAATTTCATTACTCAGATAATAATTAGAAAGCTGATCTTTCTTTTTAATTGTTGTGAAGACACCGAAAGATTCAAGGCGTTTCTCAGCTATTTCTAAGATTTCATCCAGATTCGCTGTGCTATCAGTTAGACCGAGTATCTCGTTGCAAGATTCTCTCATATCAAATGCCATTTCCGCAAAGTACTTTCGGACATAAAGAATACCAAAATTTTCCGGATTAGGTATAATTTCCTGAGTATTTCTTATCATATATATGAATTCAGGTGACAATGCCGTTCCGATGATTTTCAACTTATGTTTTTTATTATCAATGACGGCAGAAATCCAATCACCAATTTTTAAGTTATTAGCTTTTGCAAATCTATCATTGATTATGACTTCATCCAGTTGATCAGGAGAAAAATATCTTCCTGATAAAATATAAATGTTATTTATTGTGAAGCCTTGTTTATCAGGTAATGATATTATTCTTCCCACCTTGGGTCTATCATCATCCTGGAGGTCTAAACTCACTTCTTTTACAATTCGTCCTTGTGCTACTTTAACACCTTTAATATTGTTAATATTGTAGATTGCTCTATTAGGTGCTTTTTCCAGAGGAATATAGAAATCGGCAAAATTATATTGGGTGTAATAAGAATCTCTTGAGAGTTTCAAGTTTCTATGAGATGAGAAGAAGCAGACAAAGCAAGCGATTCCGCACATTATTACTGCCATTAAGGCAATAACTTGCCCTTTGCTTTTATTAATATCCCTGAGTAATTTTTTGTTCAGGGTATTCATTCAATTTTTTCCCAATTGAGAAAATTTATAAAAACATAAATTTGACAGAGTGAACAGGATTTAGTGTTTTAATCTCTTATTCATCCTGTATATCCTGTTAAAATCTTTTTATTTACCATTCAATCTCCTCAATTGATAATAGTTTTTCATTTTTAATTACTTCGGTTATCATTCCGTCTTTCATTTTTACAACTCTGTCTCCCATACCACCAATGGCTGAGTTATGCGTAATAATCACCACTGTTGTTTGAGTTTGCTTGCTAATTTCATTAAGTAATTTTAGAACTATTTTGCCAGTCGCATAGTCGAGAGCCCCGGTGGGTTCATCACAAAGGAGAACTTCCGGTCGTTTAGCAACAGCACGGGCAATCGCCACGCGTTGTTGTTCTCCCCCTGATAATTGAGAAGGGAAATGACTCCTTCGCTCACTTAATTCTACAAGGTCAAGCACCTCTTTAGGATTCATCGCATTTTCAGATATTTCTGTTGCCATCTCAACATTTTCTTCCGCCGTAAGATTGGAAATAAGATTGTAAAATTGAAACACAAAACCGATATTATTTCTTCTATATAAAGTCCGTTCTCTTTCATTATATTCAGAAAGGTTAGTATCTTTAAAAAAGATTTGTCCATCTGTGAGAGAATCCAGACCACCTATAATATTAAGCAATGTGCTTTTACCAGAACCACTTGGACCAATAACAGTCAGAAATTCCCCTTTATAAATCTCAAGGTTGACTTCTCGCAAAGCCTTTACAGTAACCTCACCCATTTGATAATATTTTTTTAACTTTATAATCCTAAATAACATATTATTTCCCATAGTATAACTCCTCTGAAGAATTCATTTATTAGACCCCTTATTATCTGTTAATGTTTAACAATTCTATGCGAGATAAATGTCTCGCTACAAAAATTTAATCTTAATGTTGTGATGCAAATTTAACACAGTGTTACAAATCAATAAATATAACTAATAATTGTCAATGGCTATTTCATAATAAAATATGGCAAAAAATAAAAAAGAGCCACTTATTCAGTGACTCTTGCGTTTATTCATTTAATTTATTCACAGCCTGCTAATTCGATTAGAAAAATCTTTTCTGTAAACAAGCGTGTTAAAAAAACTCATTAGAACGATTGTGGCACTCCATTAGAATCACCAACAATTCTAATAACGTCTCCAATGCTAACGGTCCCATTTGTTGGGTCATACATACGTTCAATGCCTTTGGGTGATGACACATCAGGAACATTCTTGTCAATTCCAAAGATAATCCATTCCCCACCGGTCGATTGTCTATCAGGACCATAACTCTTTAATACAACTGATGGTATAGGAGCTAAACCGGGAACGGGAGACCAGGGTGGGAATCCTTTTGTCACAATATGTCCCCAACTAACTACACCTGCTGCAGGACTATAGTAATCATCAACTAAAAAATAATTGTATCCTCTTAGAGACTCATGCAGGAAATCAGGTCGGAATGGGTCAACGAAGTTTACAGATGTCAGGAATGCCACAGGAGTAGTAAGGTAGAACACGTCATCAAATCTAAATTGTGGAGCATACCTATCGGGCGGGTATTTGTTCCAATCCACAGCATAGGCTTCAATTGCGGTAGCAGCGGAGCGAAAATCTGCTTTAACTCTTGAGACCTTTGATCTCGTCTGGGCTTCAAGAAAATTAGGCACAGCAATTGCAGCCAGTATGGCAATTATGGCAACAACTATCAATAACTCAATCAAAGTAAATCCTTTTTTCATCAAATTTCACCTTCTTTCTTTTTATTTATTCACAAGGTTGCGTAATATAGATTTTATTTTTTAAAAAGTCAACAGATTTGTTTTATAGACTGGTCTAATTTAAAATAATTACTGGTATGCTATTTTACAAAAAAAGATGAATTGAGTTGCAAAAATAGTAGGAAATAATTTTGATATAACCTTTTTAAATTCAATTAATAAGGTTTTTATAATTGGAATTTGATTGAGTTTTAAAATCCCTTCAAATGGTATTTGAGGCTGGGCTATAAAAATATTTTGAATCTTATAACCTGATTTACTGATAAGTTCCTTTGCGCTTTTTAAAGTATAGAATCGAAGGTGGGTCTTATCTAATATTCCTCTATTGGTATAGTTAAATCTTCCAAACAAAAGATTGAGTCGGATTCGCCAAAGAGCTATGTTTGGTAAGGAGATAATTATATCGGTATTCTCGGTAACAAATTTTTTTATTTGATTTAAAACAGTTGCTGGACTGATGAGATGCTCCAATATATCAGCGAGAATAATCACATCAAACTTCTCTTGTAACCTTTCGCAAATTCTTTCGTAATTTAAATCGACAATTACGACATCCTCATAATGTTCTTTAGCCTCTTTCGCCCAAGATTCGTTTCTTTCGATTCCCCATACTTTACATCCCCGATTCTCTTTTAAATAATGTCCTAAAAAACCATTACCACACCCAACATCAAGCACTTTTGTATTTTTTCTGACAAGATTAATAATTATTGTAGGTTGGGCAAATTGGTCATTAAGATCTATAGCATTTTTGTATGTGTAGTTTTGTTTTTTTGACATAAATTGAAAATGAAAAACTATTGACTGACAATTTAAGGGAAATATTATTTAATTCTCTATTGTCTATTTTTCATTGTAAATACTTTAGGATTTTTTCGTGTTATTTCGTGGCTATTTTTAATCTTTTGATATTCATCTGAACAGGGATTATCTTTTTTATTCCATTATTCATCTTCGGTGGGATAGAGAATTCTTGAACAGCTTTCACAAAATATGATTTTTTCAGAAGATTGTATTTCCTGTTGTAGTCGAGGAGGTAATGTAATTCGGCATCCCATACACATATTATTTTTAATATTGGTTAGAACATCGCCGGGAAATTTAGAGAAAATTCTATCGTAGATAATAAGATAATTATCCGGGATTTCTTTTCTAATCCTCTCTCTTTCCGAGTCTTTTTCTGATAGAAGATTTTTTTTCATTCCCACTTGTTCATCGATTTGGTCTTTGATTTTTATCAGTTCCTCATCTTTTTTAGTTTTCAATTCTTTCAGTTCCGTTACCCTTTTCCTATTAGAGTCAAGTATTTCATAAATCTCAAGCACCTTATCCTCGTCATTAGAATTAAGATTTTTAAGATTGGCGATTTCGTGTTCAAGAGCATCATACTCCTTCTGTGTTTTAATACTATAAAGTTGACTCTGATATTTTTTTATGTCTTCTTCTCTCTTGCCAATGTCAATTTCGAGTCTTTTTCTCTCCAATTCCTTTTCCTCAATGTCCTTTTTTAAAGAAGCAAGTTCATTTTCAATTCTTGTTAATTCCTTTTTGAGGGGATTCAATCTACTTATAATCGCGTCAATTTGAAGGTGCATATCATTAATTTCATTATCAAGTTTTTGAAGTTGCAAAAGATTTGTCACCAAAGGATTCAATTTTATTTTTCCTTTTGAATGAGTTTTAGTGCTTTATGTTGTGAGAATGTAATAGTCACATTCGCACATCTATTTTGGATACAACAAACTGTTCGATTTATTCAATATTAGTGGCAATTTATTCAATTTAATATTTGAATAGTCAAGAACTTAAAAAGGTTTTGAATCAAAATTTTCAACTATTGATGCAAATAAATGATTTGTGGAATACCCCTTTATTTTTAATCAGTTTTCTTTAATTTTTAATTTAAAATTAAATGTATCTCCTTTGCTTACCAAACCATTTGTTGGGTCATAAACATAAGGATTCAATACTTTCAGAATGTCTTCATCATTTACCTTTTTAGACCAATCTATGTTTTTAAGAGTATCAAAAGGAATCGTAAGTTCAAGGTCAGGACCAACAGAAATTAATGCATAAAAGTTATCGCCATTTGTATAATAATAAAAGGAGGTATTATACTCAAGTCTTTTCAGGAGTAAACTTAAAGTTATAGATTTAATAGAAAAGAACAAAAGGGGAACTATAATGAGCATAAGAGTGCAAAGGAAATAAGTTTTACCACCAATGATGGACTCTGAGATTCTTTCACCATATATAGCTCGTATGATTATGGAAAGACTGAATGCTATAATTAACAAAAATATATAACCATTTTCATATTTAACACCTTCTGGATAAACCACTCTAAAAGTAAAGCCCAGAATAATCAATATTGATGTAATGGAAAATAGAAATCCTGAAACCAATTTCATCCCTTTGAATTCTTTATTCTGAATCTTTTCAAATAATAGTAATACGAAAGAACTTATTATGAATAAAAGCACGACTATATGGAAAAGATACTTATCGAGGAATTGGAAAGTATTGTAAACTTTCGGCAGATGGAATGGGTCGTTATACATTGTTGTAAAAGATATAGGTGTTGTCAGGTTATTAGGGGTATAACCAGCATACGTTTGGCCGGGTGGATAATGATGATATTTTTGGTTATAAACATCAAGAGCCGATACGATAGGTATCATATTACCAGACATTTTTTCATACACAGTTTGTTGATACCATTGAAGAGACCCACGAATGAAAAGTATTATCAGAAAAACAAACAATAATAAAAGAATTAGGAAGGGAAATATCAAACTATAGATGTAAAAAAAATTCTTTTGTGTTTCTTCTTGAATCTTTTTTTCTTCCATATCGGCAAAGAAGCAAGAAATTTTAACCACGAATCACACGAATTTATACAAATCTTTTCTTTTTTGCATTAGTAGCCCAGAATCTTTCTCCAGATGCTGAATCAAGTAGATCCTGAAACAAGTTCAGGATGACAAAAAGAGGAAAATGCCATTCCGTATTACAATATGAGGGAAATGTCATTCCGAACTTGTTTCGGAATCTCTGATAAAAGAGTCCGGGCTACAAACTAAAGAACATTAGCGTTAATCAGGGCAAATGGAACAGGGAGCTTATACATTGTAACAAGTCCCGGAGAGGCTTTCAAAACATGAGGTATAGAATTGATAAGACTTGCTACAGTCGCCTGGTCACCGGCAATTCCTCCTTCAAATTTACATTTTATTTCTGGTGTTCCAATGATGTGAATATAATCAAAGGGGTCTTTTGCTCCCACATACATTCTCAAGTCGAGGTAAATCACCTCTTCTTTATTTTTGAATCCTTTTGCTATATGCTTTAATCCTGCTGCCTGACCTTTTTGAACCTCTAAATATTTTGTTTTATGATTTTTTTCTGCGATAATAGGTTCCACAGATTCCTGTATATCATCCAATTTCCAACCTAATCCTTCGGCTATTAGAGCAACAGATTCAATGAGGCCAATATGACCGAGCTTCTTTTCTTTTGCAAGTTTTTTAAAGTCATCTACATCAAGTCCTGCGCCCACCTTTTTTTGGAGAGGAAGTCTTCTTGTTCCAGCATCCACTTCTCTTATGGCTTCAATTTTTTTTACATCAAGACAGGTGCTACTTAGAAAAAGCGGCAATATATCCATAACAAAACCGGGATTTACACCGGTTCCAAGAATTGTGACATTATAAGCTTTAGCTAATTCATCAATTTCTTTGGCTTCTTCTGGGTTCTGCAAATGGGGAATGAGAAGCTCTTCAGTAGAAGAGATAACATTTATTCCGGCTCGGATTAATTCCTCCAGTTGAGGTTTAACCCTTTTCACAAATGAGATGGTTGTGTGCAAGGCAATATCAGCCTTCTTGTCACTTAGAGCTTCTTCCAGAGATTTTTTTACTGTAATTCCCACTTTTTTCTCTCCCAATAATTCACCAACATCTTTTCCTACGAATTCTGGGTTGATATCCACTACACCTACTAATTCAAGTCCTTCTTTTTTTAATACTGTTCTCGCAGTTTCCTGACCAATTGGACCAAAGCCGTATTGCAAAACTTTTATTTTCTTTTTATTGGGACTCATAGATTTACTCCCTCTTATGAAAATATTATATAGTTAGAATTTTGCTATAAATTTTTTAAGGAATGATTTTGAGGAAAAATATTGGATTTTATCGCTTTGTTGTCAAGAAGTAATTGGTAATAAAACATTCAAATCAAACCTTATATCTTTTAAAATGGCTTGACTGATGTTGGCAAGATTTGATAATATTATATATTAGAACTATTAGTATACATAAAAAGACTTCTGAAATACTTCAAAAACAAGATTATTTTATTTGTCATTCCGAACTCGTTTCAGCATCTCAACTGAGATTCCGAAACAAGTTCGGAATGACACAATATGGTTTGTTAGTTTTTCAGAGGTCTTTATAAAGGGATACATCAAAAAGGTTAAAGATAAAAAATGTAAAATTTAAAGGAGATTACTATGCGATTGAAAGTTGTTCTTGAACGGAGTGATGAGGGTGGCTATACAGTTTTTGTGCCTTCTTTGCCAGGATGTATTAGTGAAGGAGAAACAGTAGATGAAGCTCTTAAAAATATTCAAGAGGCTATTGAACTATATCTTGAGCCTGAAGTAGGGAACGGTTTCAAACCGTTCCTGACAATTTTATAAAAATTTTGCCATTTTCGGAAAGGTAATAAGATTTATTAGGAAAAGAGTTGATTAAATTGTAAGCATATATTTTGTTTTTATGATTTTTTATTTATCCTCTTCCGAAAAGATTTTATCCCAATCGGTTTTATGTTTTCTGAATGCGATTTTTTTTCTTGTTCTGATTGTTGTTCTCAATAAAATGGCGATGAAGATTCCCCAGAGAAAGCCTCCGATATGTGCCCAGAAGGCAATTCCTCCTATTCCGGGCATTCCTATAGTTAATGTACCTAATAAAAATTGATAAATAAACCAGAGTCCTAAAAAGAAATATGCGGGAAGCTCAACAAAGGAAAAGAAAAGGAAAATTGGAACAAGCGTAAGGATTCTCGACATAGGAAACATTATCATATAGGCTCCCATTACTCCCGCAATAGCACCACTCGCTCCGACGGTAGGCATTGGCGACATTGGGTTGGTTAGTATGTGAAAAACCATTGCTACTAAGCCTGAGGTTATATAAAAAAACAAATACTTAAAATGTCCCATCTTGTCTTCAACATTATCTCCAAATATCCATAAGAACCACAGATTGCCAACAATATGTAAAATATCCCCGTGAATGAACATTGATGTAAATAAAGGTGTAATAAGTCCTAAAAAACCGACGTGATGAATATAGGTAGAACTAAAAAATTTTATTGGAACAACTCCATAGACGTGAACAAACTCTTCTAAGGCAGGACCTAAAAGTAATTCCTTTATGAAGACAATGATGTTTGCCACAACGATTAAGGTTGTAATAAACGGAAATGAATTTGACTTTATGGTATCTCGAATCGGAATCATAGTAAATCATCAAAAAGAATTTAGGTTATTTTATCATAATTTTACTTTTTCTTTTCTTAATATAAATATGCAAGTATAAAATCAGGATGATAGTTAGTAGAAATTGTGCAAAAATGTCTCCGAATCTTGTATAAAATGTTTTTGTTGAATCATTTAAAGTTACGGTTTCATTGATAACCCCCTGTTTATTGAGTGGTATAAAATATAATATGCGACCATTCGGGTCGATGATTGCTGAAATCCCAGTATTGCCACATCTTATTACAGGGCGATTATTTTCAACTGCTCTAAAAATTGAGGCTTGAAAATGCTGATACGGTCCTCGAGAATTTTCATACCAGGCATCATTCGTTACAATAACAATGAATTGTGCTCCGTTCTTAACAAGTTTTCTATTCAAAGAAGGAAGAACTGATTCAAAGCATATTACTGAGCCAAATTTAATTGGTTCCGGATAACTCTTTATTTTGAGATTGAAAATAATTTCCTTATTACCTTTATCAAAAGAGGGGATACTTCCAACTAAATTATAAAGAGTATAGAAGAAACCACCTTTTGTTATTTCATAAAATTTGTAAAAAATATTCTTAAAGACCCATAGATAAGGTTGCCCTTCACCAAATGGAACAAGATGTATCTTGTCATATTTTTGATAAGTTAAATCGGTATTTAGCAAAATAACGCTATTAAAATAAAATTCTCTGTTGTTATGAACCAAAGCACTTTCAGTTCCCGTTACAATAGAAATATCCAATTGCTTTACCCAATTATTCACCTCATTTTTTGCATCTACATAAAGGAAATAATCAACAGCAGTTTCGGGGAGAATAATTAAATCAGCCTTAGGATACTCCCTTACTTTAAATGTTAAATTTTTGATGATATAAAAATTACTCACATATTTATCAATATTCCATTTATCAGTCTGATTAATATTGGGTTGAACGATGTGAACCCTTAAATTAGGGTTATTTAAATCTTGTGATAAAACATCATTTTTTGCAATGGAAGAAATCCCAAAAAGATAACAGGCAATGATTAAGATAAGGGTCAGTGAAAATTCTTTTATGGCAATTTTTCTATTTTCAGCTTTATATGAGAGAAAAAGATTGGCGAGAGAATAATTGAACAACACGATTAGGAATGAGACACCGTAAACACCTGTGATAGAGCTTATCTGTATAACAGGAAGAATTTTGTATTGAGAATATCCAAGGAAATCCCAGGGGAATCTAAGCTCTGTAAAAGTCATCAAATATTCTGAAATGACCCACAGAGTCGGTGCGATAAAAAATTTTAATTGCGGAAAAGGTTTGGAAAGAGTTTTGTAAGTGAAAGTGAAGAGAACTGTGAATAAGGCAAGACATAGTCCTAAAAGGGGAATTCCAAGAGTGACAAGGGCAATGGATGCAAAACTCGGATGATATTCAACACCAGGATAGATGAATTTTCTAACAGTATTCAGCCAGAAAATGTTACCATAATGAAATAAAAATCCGAAAATAAGGCTGATTCTTAGCGCCTTTGAGGTAGGGACTCTTTCGATAAGAATAAAGAATGGCACTAAACCAATCCACGCTAAAAACCACAAATCAGCTTTTGGAAATGATAATATAAGTAGTATCGCCGAAAAAAATAATATGAGAATTTCTCGGAAAGATATGTCGATTTTTTTTAAATTTAACTTCATTAAAGTAATTCTGAGTTTGTAATCCCTGCTTTAGCAGGAATGATTTATACCCACTAAATTGAGTATTACAAACTTTTTCTAAAATTGATTGTTGTTTAGAATAATTATATCAGGATGTAAATGAAATATTTTGATTTTTGTTATTTACTTTTTTAGATGACTTCCTTATAGGATGATAGCATTGATTTTATCATATTAGTGAGATAGATATCCTTGTCTGTCTAATGAACAGGCAAAATGCCTGTTCTACCTTTTAACAGTAGGAATGAAAATTGCCTAAGGTAAATCAAAATATAAAGTTACTTTTAATCGACCCTGGAGGAGAGGGGGGGTGCTGTCAATACGTTTATTCTCTTGGGCAGATGTTGAGTCAGAAAGGGATTGATGTCACGCTTCTTACCTCAAGTGATTATGAGCTTCAGCATTTACCCCATAATTTTACATTTAAAAAAGATGTTAAATGGTTTCGCAGTTCAAAGTGTAGTCCGGTTATTAAAATGCTCAAACTTAATTCGGCTTTGAATGCCCTTTTTTTCGTTTTCGCTATCATCAAATATTTTATTCAGATATTAAAAAGGAAGTATCACATTGTGCATTATCACGGTATTTATGTTCCGATTTTAAGTGCATTTGCTTTTTTCATTTTTAAACTTTCAGGCGTTCCTCTTATCTTTACACCTCATAATGTTAAACCAAGAAAAGAATTTGGTGGATGGTTTGCTCAATATAAATATCTCTTTAAAAAAGCAGACATTATTTATTTTCATTCTAATAAAACAAAAAATGATGCCATCGAACTATATAAGTTATCGTCTGAAAAAGTCCATGTTATTTCAATGGGGAATTATGATTTTCTTACAGAGTTGGACTCGGTAAAAAGTAAATCGGAAGCGAGAAAATTGTTAAGGATTATTGAGGACAGCAAAGTCATATTATTTTTTGGATATATAAGACCTGATAAAGGGTTGGAGTATCTAATTAATGCTATGTCCGAAGTAGCGAAAGTTTTTCCGGACACAATTTTACTTGTTGCAGGTAAAGATATGGGATATACAGAGAAATACATAAATTTGGTGAATCGTCTGAATATAGAAAAAAATGTAATTTTTGATTTGAGATATATACCTGTAAATGAGGTTGGAAGATACTTTTTATCAGCGGATATTGTGGTTGTTCCTTATACATTTTTAGAGCAAAGTGCGATAGTTCAGACTGCTTATAGTTTCTCGCGACCTGTCATTGCTACTGAAATTGCCGGATTACCAGAGGTTGTTAAAAACGGTGAAACTGGATTTCTGGTTAAGCCGAAAGATTCTGAATCCCTTGCAGAAGCGATAAATAAGATGTTTTCAAATGAGGGTCTAATTGAAAAAATGAGTAAGTCTGCAAAAGAATTTTCAATGATTTATTCTTCCTGGGAAACAATTGCTGAAAATGTCATTGCGGATTATAAAAACCTTATCACTTAAATTTTCATTACTGTGTAGTGCGAGATTTATCCCTAATATCCCCTCTTGAGAGGGTTTAGGAGTGGGTATCTTCTCTTGAGAGGAACGCATATATGCGTTCCCTACAATTTTTTGCGAAATACATTCCGCACCAAATCTTTTCAGAAGCCTAAATTTCCAACTATATTCTATTCAATGAACATTATCTTCTATTCAAAGCCGATAAGATTCTTAAAATCTGCCAGAACATCACAATGAAATCAATGAAGAGAGATAGCGTTGCCGCTACATATTCCGTTGTTGAATATTTTCTCATTATAAGTGATGTATCCACAAGAACAAAGCCACCAAGAAGGAGAACAAACCCACCTGAAATGAGAATTGAAATCGACGAACTTTGAAAGAAGAATAAATTTATTATGCCCAGTCCGAAGATGGTTATCAATCCAATCAACAAAAAACCTTGCCACATACTAAAATCTTTTCTCGTCGAAAAGACAAAAAGCGTTAGTCCGCTAAAGACAAGTCCTGTTAGAATCAATGCCTGCCACACCACACCGAAACTTCCCGTTATGTATGAAGCAACAAGTATTAAAGCGCCCGTGTAGATTCCTTCTAATGTTGCAAATCCGAACAAGGCAAGCAAATTAACTCCAGGAACAAGCCTTACTCCTTGAACAAGAAATATCATCCCCACGAGAAGAAATAGTGATATCCACGGATGTTTGAAAATCCACAGGACAAACTGGTATCGGATTCCCAGATAGGCTCCTAATCCTGCAAATATGAGTGAAATAAAAAACAATGAATAGACTTTGCGAATGAAGGCAAGACGTTCTTCAGTCGATTCATCAATAACACGAGTCCCCACACCTGTCATTTCATAAGTTTCACCAATGCCATCATACCTGCTCATAAATTCCCTCCTGTGTATGAAACAGTTAATTTATTAAAGCATACAGATAAGCAAATACAATTGATATATTATATCTACAATTACGTATGATAATTTCCCTCAAGATATTTCGACTGTCCACAAAAAATTTTTTTTGAATTAAAAAATTCTGTTATATCTTATGAGGAATATTCTCTTAAAACCCCCAATAGAATATTCAGATTCCTTTTGCCATTCATTCTCATCAAGCCATCTTTTTTCAACTAATTTCAATTCCTCTTTTAACTGATCGGTCGTGGACCATTCCGAAAGGACAATCCAGATTGATGAAAAATTCTTCAAAAAATCTTTGTTCTTAATCAGTTTTCCATTTTCAATGGTGAGTAAATTTATATAAGTAACTTTTTCATTGTTCAAAAGATAGAGGTCATTATTTTTCTCAACATAAGGACCGTTATAATTAAAATAGACACTCAGAGGAAAATAGGAAAAAGGATTCGTACAAAAAATAGCTGTATTTCTCAAACCCGAATACCTTAAAAAATCCCAGACTTTCCCCGTAACATCCCTTATAAAATATTTATGATAATGAACAGTCGAGATGGCGAGATAAAAAGTAATGATGAGAATAATCAACCATCTTATCCAGATTCGCTTTACCGAAAAAATTGAATAACTTAAGAGCATCAAATAAAAGGGTAAAACAATAAGCAAATTTCTCGGATAAAATCTCCCCCCTATAATAATCAAAATAGCAGAAAGAAAAAGAGGTATAAGAGTTGAAAATACAATTAACATTTTTTCTTTTTTATTACCCGATTCCTTTTTCCTAATTAGCAAAATCGAGTAAATTAAGGGGAGAAAAAAGAGGGCAAATATTAACAAGAAATATGCACTTTCGACTCTGTAATTATACAAGAAATGGAAAAATGGTTTTAAAGGTAGACTCTTTGCTTCGCCTAAGAAAAGAATCAGAATAATATTCGCAAGATTATCAAGATTGGTAGAATGAGGAAGAGCGTGGGCTCCGCTTCCTGTACTTGTGAGGGTATGAGCTAAAAAATATTTTATCCAGGGAATATATAAGATTAATACAGAACACCCAAGTAATAATGCAACTTTCAACCGTTTAAGAAAATTATCGTGAAGAACATTTACTGAAATTAAATAGATGAGTTGAGCAATGATTAAAAATAAGGCGTAATAATGTGTATAAAAAGCACAAACTGAAAAGAATACATAGAATATAGCATTTAAAACTTTTTTATTTAAAATAAATCTCAACAAAAAGTATGTCGCAATAAGTGAAAAAAATAAAAGGAGAGTATACATTCTAATTTCGCTTGAATAATGCACTGATGTCGGTGAAATGCTGAGGAAAAAAGAAGTTAAGAGCGCAATACTTTCATCAAAAACTTTTTTCGCAATGACATAAGTTATTATAATAGAAGCGATAGAGAAAAGAACTGAGAATAACCGTGGGAACATAACAATCTTTAACCAGAAATGAAGCATAATATAATATAGGGGAGGATGAACGTCTGCCTTTGCTATTTCTAATAAATTTCCCAAGTCCTTTTTAGCAAGAATGATACTAAAACTCTCATCATACCATATACTAAGGGCTTTCGAAGGAAATAATCGAATTAGAATGGCTAATAAGATTATCAATAAAAGAAATAGTTTATTTATGTTTTTAGTTTTCATAAAAGAAATTTATTTCCGAAACCACGAGTTGCATAAATTTAAACAAAATTATTCATCTCTGCGAACTCTGCGTGAAATAATAATAATCTCACGCAAAGACGCAGAGTCTTTTACGGAACGCATATATGCATTCCCTACAAATCTGTTTCCGAATCGCCGAGTTTTCTATTAATCACATATCTGCAAATATATTTATAATTACAAAATCTCTCGCATTTTATAGGATTAGTCTGAAAATCCCCATTTAGAACTCGATTAACAAATTCACAAATTCTATTAGCGAGATTAGGATGATTATTCTGAGCGATTTCAATTCTCCTCTTTTCATTAAGTTCAAAAAATGCATCAAGAAAAGAAGCATTCTCACCATCCTTCGTTTTAATTAAATAAGGATCGGAGTCTTTATAAGTGAAGAAAGCCCATTCTTCTGTTTGAAATTCATTCGTTTCCCCTGACAACCCTTTTCTTGATGCAAGAATATATATAGGCATCTGAAAACTTTTGTTCCCAAACTCCTCAATTTTTAACTTTGTTTTTAACTCGGTGGATGCACTTCCCTTATAGTCAATCACTCTAAATCCATCGTGGCACTTATCAATTCTATCTACAAGTCCACCTACCCAAATCTCTCTCCCCTCTCGGTCTTTGATAATAATAGCATCTGTATTAGGTTTTTCCGCAACTTGAATAACATCACCAAATTGAAATTCAAAAAATGTGGGAATGAACCTATTATGATCAAGTCTTGTTTGTCTTGCTTCCTTTTTGAGTAAAGATAACAGCATATTAATTATCTTTTCTTTTCTCACTTCATAATAATCTTTATCGCCGACATAATTTTCTTTTTCGAACTTCATAAGGAACTCATTAACTGTCGTAATCATATCGCCCTTGAATTTTGCAAAATCATCCACAGGCAATCTCTTTTCCTCTTTGAGCTTGCTGAAAAAGTCACGAAGGATTTTATGAACAATAGTTCCCTCTTCAGCCAGATCAATTTCATAAGCCGGTTTCTTAAATGGTTCTATTCTCAAAGAATATTTCAGGAAAAATTGAAATGGACAAACATAATAATCTTCAAGAAGGGTCGCTCCCCATAAAAAACTCCCACCAAACTCCTCTTTAAGCCTCTTCTTAACTTCCTCAGAACTTAGATAACCAACCCACTGATTTTGTAGGGGCAGTTTGCGAACCGTCCCTACATTTTTTTCTCTAAGGAAATATTGTTCACGTAGATACTCTTTATCTATTCCATAAAAAATATCTGCCAATATATGTCTCACTTCATTTTTTGAAATAAGGGCATTAAATAGATTTATATTTTTATTGTCTGATAATATTTGTTCATCTGATTCAAATTGTTTCTTGCACAATTCCATTGTGAGTCTGCTGATAGCTTCTCCTTGAGTGAAACAATTGTGGAATTGTGGAATGATAAAATCATTATAGTCACTAATCCTATCGGTTTCCGAAAAATCAATGAATCTCTCGACCTCTTCCAATAAAGAGGATTTTAAGATGGGTTTTCCCAATAAATCTAATCTGCTGAATGAAAGATATAGCTTCTCTTTTACTATGGTTAATAATAGGAAAAAGAGAATTTTTTCCTTAAGTTCCTCCTCGTATAATGTCGGAATGGGATAATTGTGATTCTCACGTAAGAGACTATTAAATCTTATTCTCTCTGACTCCTTAAAAATCGGATTGGGAAAAAGTCGTCGGGGAAATATCTCTTCATTGAGTCCTGTAATAAATAAAACTCTAAAACTCAATCCACGTGCATCAAATGGATTTAGCACAAGAATTTTATCTGTAGGCAGAGTTATCTCAGACGATGTTTGATTCAGGACTGTCTGATTAAATAAATCGAGGAAATCTTTTGGAGAAATTATTTTATCGTTGATGACTAATTGATTAGCTACCTCTTCTAATTCTTCAATTAAATTATGAAAATCAGCTAACTCCTTCATTTCTTTGATTTTTAGATTGTAGTCATCAACTTTAAGAGTATTATCTTTTATGGAAAATTTTTCAATGAATCCCTTAATTTTTGAGATAAACTCTATAAATTTTTGCTCCTTCACAAGGTCATTTATCTCATTGAACAAAAAGCCTATAACTTTTTTAGTATACTCAATATCATTCTCTTGAATCGATTCAAACTCATTCTGAACACTGTCATGCTGAACTTGATTCAGCATCTTCGATGAGATTCCGAAACAAGTTCGGAATGACATTTTCCCACTCAATCGTGATTTTAACCAATCGAACCTTTCTAACCAAGAGTTTAAATCACCACCAAGAACACCGGACTTAAAAATAATCCGCTCCATTTTCCCCTTAGAAACTTCTGTATGGGCGTAAGGCGATACGCCCTTACATTGCTGTAAGGGCGAGGCTACCTTGCCCCTACTACTGTCTTCAGTTAAAGGAATTTTTGGAGTGATGTAACTTTGTGTTAGGAGTTTGAGAACCACTTCTCTTTCAAAATTTACTCTCTTTATATAGAATAAAGATTGGATTAGTCGCACAATACGGTTTTTGTTTAAAAGTTCTCCTCTTCTTAAAAAAATGGGTAAATCATACTGGGCAAAAATCCGTTTTATATCATTGGAATTCTCCGAGATATCTCTAAATATTACACCAATCTCATTTAAACTTAATGCGGGGTCGCCTTCTAACAACTTTTTTATCTCTCTGCAAATTGAATGAATCTCACTGATAGGGTCATTTGCTGAAATGATTCTAACCTTCCCATTTGATGGCACTTTATCAAAATTATAAGAAAAGATATTCTTAATAAGATGGTTAATTTCTAAAGATGGTGCAGGATATATATCCTGCACCATCAAATCATTTTCAGGTATGAAGATATGAAATTTAATATTCTTCTCTAAAATCCCCTCTTGAGCGGGGTGCCTCAATAGTTTGCCTTGCACTTCAGACAAAGTCTTAATGAATGGCTCTCTCTTTTCATCCCCAACAAAATGAATACCAACCATCAGTCCATTTTCTGCAAAGGTTTTTAGAATCTCATATTCTATCGGTGTAAAATCATTAAAATGATGAACCTCAACTTTTTGGATATTATTTAAGAAAGGTAAATCCTGAAAATGTTTTTTAAGAGTGTCTAAGGAAATAATGTCTTTATCTGTCGAGTCAATGAGGTTTTTCTTATGTAGTTCCTCTTCATATTTGGAATAAATGAGTGAAATTTCCTCAAATTTTAATGATTTTTTCGATAGAGCTATTTTTTTAAATTGATCAGGAAAGATAAATGCGGTTTTTAATTCATCGTTAACTTCAATGATTGAAGTTATGAATCCACCTTCATTTTGAATTTTGTCAAAGTATTGGAGCGATGAATCTTGATACAGCTCTTTGATTATATTTTTGAGAAGTAGGAATTTTGCCGTTGATGAGATAATCTTTTTCGCTAATAACTCTTTTTTAATAAATGAATA